>Ga0257161_1000259_pt1 | contig 14277 bp, 14 predicted proteins | sample NR01A_FD_185954 | JGI IMG/M metagenome (GOLD analysis project Ga0257161, IMG submission 185954) | Soil microbial communities from H.J. Andrews Experimental Forest, Oregon, United States - NR-01-A | ecosystem: Environmental > Terrestrial > Soil > Temperate forest > Bulk soil | place: USA: Oregon... | reverse complement strand
TTCAGCAATGGGGGATCGACGACGACATCGCGGTGATTCGGATCGATTCCGATCCGAAGGAACCCGGGCGGATCCATCAGCCCGCGGTCACCTTGATCGGTGATGCAGCGCCGCTTCTACGACGGCTCCTCGATGTGTTACCGGCCCACAACGCCAAGCGACCCTCGCGCAAAGAGGAAATGCGGGAGCGACACGCGCGCTGGGATGCGCGCCTTGAAAAGCTCGCCCCCCAACGCGCCTTCCTCGATGCGATCCGGGCCGAATTGCCGGAGGACGGCATTTTGGTCGACGAAGTGACCCAGATCGGCTTCGTCGCCCGCCTCGCCTTCCCGGTCTACCTACCGCGCACATTCCTGTCGCCCGGCTACCAGGATAATCTCGGCTGGGGCTATGCGACCGCGCTCGGCGTCCAGCACGCGCGGCCAGATGTGCCCGTGGTCGCCATCTCGGGCGACGGTGGCTTCTTGTTCACGGCAAACGAACTTGCAACCGCGGTTCGCCACCGCATTCCGCTGGTCGCCATCGTGTTCAACGACCGCGCGTTCGGCAATGTGCGCCGCATTCAAGCCGAGCAGTACGACAACCGCCTGATCGCCTGCGATCTCGCCAATCCGGATTTTGTGCGATTTGCCGAGAGTTTCGGCGCCGCATCCGAGCGGGCAAAAGACCCTGCGGGCCTACGTGCCGCGCTCAAGCGCGGCTTCAGGCGGCGGGATGGGCCGACCATCATCGAAGTGCCGGTGGGAGCTATGCCGTCGCCATGGGAGTTCATTCACATGCCGAAGGTGCGCGGCGGCTAGGTGGCGCGATGCCGCAAGGACAAGTCGGCCATAGTCCGCTGTCCTTACAATTGAAACGGGTGGATCAAGATGACAGCGGCCGGATTCGGACCCGTGCAGGTTCGATCACGGTCAAACTGCCGGCGAGTTTCTCAACATTAAAGGCAATGACCTCTGCAACACGATCCGCCTCGGCTGCGTTCGAGAGTCGGTCCAACTCCAGCAGGATCACGCCGCGAACACCAAGCCGTTGACGAACGACCAGTTCGCCGAAGTCCCTGTCCTCCGTGATCAGCATGCGGCCTTCCGCCTCAGCCACTTTGAGTACTTCTGTGTCTGATATTCCCGATAGCGTTCCCGCAATTGATGTCACGTCAAATCCAAGCGCGCGAAGCCGCTGAACGACGTGTTGCGAGACGTTCTCGTCCACGACGAATTGCATCAATCAGTCGACCGCGAGGACGGTCTCGTGTTGCATGTAGTCGGCCGCGAAAGCGAGCGCCGCTCGCAAATCATCTTCCACAAGGTGGGGATAGGCATCGAGAATGTCGGTAAATGAGCGGCCAGCGCCAAGCTTGCGTAAAATCAATTCCACCGTGATGCGCGTGCCCTTGATGCAGGGCTTGCCCATCATGACGGCAGGGTTGGCGGAGATGCGAGGGTGCGACATTGCCGTAAATCCACGTTAAGCTAAACATTCATGTACAAAAAGATCAAAGGCTTCAAGTTGCATCAGTTTTCCAAGTTATCCTCGCAATTATCCCCAACCTTATCCCCAGGGATGTCGCCCGAGTCTCAGGAAAGGCGGCGCTCCAGGCCAGGCGGTCGAAAATCGGCCGGCCGGTCGCGGGCGCCCGGATATCATCGGGCGGAATATTGACCTTGCGACCCGTTCCAGGCTGGACCGCGGCCATCGCCAGCAGCCCTGAAGGTGCGAAACTACCTGAATAACAAACAATTGCCACATAAATTGAAATCTCTATCTTTGGCATGCCGAGACGCTGCGAGGGGCCTGCAATCTCAGCATCGGGAGCATAGCCTGCGTTTTCTATCCACGACGGGGCCCGCCGACTCCGATAAGGGATCGGCATGGACTTGATCACCACCACGGCCGATCTCGCAGCGGCGTGCGCGCGAATGTCGCGCCACGCGTTCGTCACCGTCGACACCGAATTCCTGCGCGAGACGACCTACTACCCGCTGTTGTGTGTCGCCCAGATGGCCACTCCCGACGAAGCCGTCGTCATCGATACGCTTGCCCCGGAATTGAATCTGGCACCGTTTTTCGAGTTGATGGCAAATGAGGGCGTGCTCAAGGTGTTCCACGCAGCACGCCAGGACGTCGAAATCGTTTGGCATCAGGCCAAGCTCATTCCACGTCCGATCTTCGACACCCAGATCGCCGCCATGGTGCTGGGCTACGGCGACTCGATTTCTTACGATCAACTGGTGCACCGGATTACCGGCGACGTGCTCGACAAGTCGCATCGCTTCACCGACTGGTCGCATCGGCCGCTGTCCGCCGCGCAAATCAGATACGCGATTTCCGACGTAACGCACTTGCGCGAAGTGTTCCTTTCGCTTTCAGCCGACCTGCAAAAACGCGGACGCAGCGAGTGGGTCGGCGAAGAAATGGAGGTCCTGACCTCGCCGGACACCTATCGGGCCGACCCGGAGACCGCCTGGGAACGCCTGAAGACCCGGGTGCGCAGGCCGAAGGAACTTGCCGTCCTGATCGAGGTCGCGACTTGGCGCGAGCGCGAGGCGCAGTCGCGCGACGTGCCGCGTGGCCGCGTGCTGAAGGACGAGGCGATCGGCGACATCGCGACCCACGCCCCGACCACGCCGGAACGGCTGGCGTCACTGCGCTCGCTGCCGCGGGGCTTCGAGCGCTCCAGATGGGGCGCAGAGATCCTTGAGGCGGTCAAACGCGGGCTTGCTCGCGATCCTTCCCAACTGCCCCGGCTCGACAAGCCACGGCAGAGTCTCAACGCCAGTGCCACGGTCGAACTTCTCAAGGTGCTGCTGCGCATGACGTCCGAACATCATGGGGTCGCCGCAAAGGTGATCGCGACCGTCGAGGACCTCGAACGCATCGCCCTCGACGATCACGCCGACGTACCGGCCCTGCACGGATGGCGCCGCGACATGTTCGGCAACCAGGCAATCGCGCTCAAGCGCGGCCAACTGGCGCTCGCCGTGGACAGGGGACGGGTCGTGGTGGTGGAACGCTCGTAGCCCGGATGGAGCGTAGCGACATCCGGGGGTGGCATTTCCCAAGCACGGCCGCGGCCATCGGATCGGCTGCCCCCGGATTACGGGACCGCGAAGAAGCGGTCCCGTAATCCGGGCTACGTGCTACTCAAGCGCGGCCAATTGGCGCTCGCCGTGGAGAAGGGCGGGTTGTGGTGGTCGAGCGGCAGCAGCAGCCCATCATAACAGCGAAAGGCAGCCGGGTGCTCGCGCATCACTGCGGCGGCGGCACCCCGGCGATCGAAACGATGTGGCCGACGGCGATTACGGCCTTCCGGTCGGGCGTGTTGACGTGCAGCAGTTCACCTTCCACGCGATCCAGGTATGCGAGGACATTTGTACCGTTGTCGAGAAATAGGCGCACTTTACGAGCGTAGCGATCGCCCCATTGTTGTTCCATTCGCTCGATCATGAGTTTAACGTCCTCACCCGTCATTGCCTTGCGTCTCCTGTGTGCGCCGCGCCGTATTCCGCAACCTACCGGAACAGCCACCATCTCCACCGGGCGGCGGCGCCGGTTGTGCCGCCCTTGACCGTCGGGCCGGTTCCTGTATGCCAAGCCGAACGCCGCAAGGTTTTTCTACCACAAGGTGTCGCCGGCCATGACCACCGCACGCATATACAAGCCGGCCAGGACTGCGATGCAATCCGGCACCGCCGCGACCAAATCATGGGTGCTCGACTTCGAACAGGCCTCGCCCAGGGCAGTCGAGCCGCTCATGGGGTGGACCAGTTCGTCCGACACGCGGCAACAGGTGCGGCTGCGTTTTGACTCCAAGGACGAAGCCGTCGCTTATTGCGAGCATCATGGAATTGCCTATCGGGTGTTCGATCCCAATCCGCCGAAGCGGCACGTCATGGCCTATGCGGATAATTTCGCCTATTCGCGCCGCACCCCGTGGACGCATTGAGTACGGAAAGGAGCAGCGTCAGCCGATCGCATCGAGCCTCCTATCGCCGGCTACAACCGGCTTGGCATCCACCAGCACGAACGCGATGATGCAGGGCTCAGTGCTGCGGTTGACCCAGTTGTGGATGGTGCCACGCTGCACCAGCACATCGCCGGCCTTGAGCTTCGCAGTGGCGCCATCGAGTTCCATGTCGATCTCGCCGGCGAGCACGACCGCGTAATCGATCGAGTCGGTGCGATGGTTGCGCGGCGCGACGCCCGGGTCGTAGCGCACGATGCGGAACACGGTTCCGCCCGCAAGCGTGGTTCCGACTTGGCGCTGCGAGGCATCTTCGTCGGTATCATTGTCGGCCGGAGCAGTGTCCGTGGTCCACACCACGCAGGATTGCTGGCCCTTGCGGGTCGAGATCAGATTCCGGCAGATTTCATCGATTTTCACCACCGCGCGCCCGTCGGCGTTGTGGCCGGTCACAACACGCCGGATCTGCAAATCCATATCGCTCCTCCTCTCGATCGAGCTGCCGCCCGTGTCCGCCGTCGAAATCAGGTGATACCCCGGAGCCAAACGAAACATCCAGCATCCGTCACAACGCACGCTGACCGCGTGAAGGCGCCCAGTGACAAGGAGGCCTTAACGACATGGATTGACGGGCCGAATTCCCGGATGACATAGCCGCCCGTCATGGTAATTTAGAATTGGCGTTTTTCATAAGAATGCCCGTAGCGGCGCACGAATCGATCGCATGGCCCCCGCAGGGGCCCGCAGAAGGAGGAACTCATGGCTCGCAGGGACAAAAGTCCACAGGGTTCGGCAGCGACGGGACCAGATGTAAGCCGGCGCAAATTCATGTCGGGGGTTGCCCTGACGGGAGCCGCTACCGCGGTGTTGCCACAAGACACCCCGCAAGCCGCGACCGCGCCCAGCCTATCGCCAACGCTGCCCCCGTCTGCGTTGCGGCCGGATGTCCGCATGGCGGCAGCCGAAACCGGAACCCCAAAGGAACTGGCGAAGGCAACCGGACCGGACGGGTCGGACTTCATGGTCGACGTCATCAAGACGCTCGACATCGACTATGTCTGTTCGAACCCGGCCTCGAGCTTTCGCGCGCTTCATGAATCGCTGATCGACTACGGCGGTAACAAGAAGCCCGAATTCATCACCTGCACCCATGAAGAGTCCTCGGTCGCCATGGGCCACGGCTATTTCAAGGCCACCGGCAAGCCGCTGATGATGTTGTGTCACGGCACCGTCGGCCTGCAGCACGCCGCCATGGCGATCTACAATGCCTGGTGCGACCGCGTTCCCGTCATCGCCATCGGCGGCACCGATATCGATGCGGCCCATCGGGCGCCCGGCGTGCCGACCTTCCATTCGGCGCAGGATATCAACGCCCTGGTGCGCGACTTTACCAAATGGGACGATCAGCCGGTGTCGCTGCAACATTTTGCGCAGTCGATGGTTCGCGCCTACAAGATCGCGATGACGCCGCCCCAGGAGCCGGTGATGATCGCCCTCGACCTCGGCCTCCAGCAGGAGCCGGTCAAGGCGCATGAGCGTGAAAGCCTCTACATTCCCAAATATGTGCCCACGGCGCCGCCGCAGGCCGATTCCAATGCCGTGAAGGAAGCGGCGCGGCTGCTCGCCAATGCGGAGCGTCCGGTCATCGTGGCCGATCGTGCCGCCCGCACGCCAGCTGGCATGAAGCTCCTGGTCGAACTCGCCGAAACCCTGCAGGCGCCGGTGATCGACCAGGGCGGCCGCATGAACTTCCCGAACTCGCATTATCTCAAGCAAAACGCACGCGGCGCCGCGCTCATCTCCAATGCGGACGTCATCATCGGGCTGGAGCTGTCCGACTACTGGGCGACCGTGAACCGGTTCGTCGACAATGGGCTCGACGGCATCGGCATCAACGAGACCGTCATCAAGCCCGGAACCAAGCTGATCGGCATCAGTTCCGTCGGACTCGTCACCAAGTCGAACTACCAGGATTTCCAACGCTTCCAGTCGCTCGACGTCGACATGGCCGGCGACGCCGAAGCAAGCCTGCCGGCGCTGCTCGAAGCCGTGAAAGCTTCGATTCCAAGCGACCGCATGGCGGCGCTGGAAAAGCGCGGCGAGGCCCTCAAGAAGACCCACGCCGATGCGCACGAGCGCACCAAAGCGGCGGCTGCGGTGGCATGGAATGCGAGCCCGATCTCGACCGCACGCCTGGCGATGGAGATCTACGGGCAAATCAAGGACCTCGATTACTCCCTGGTTTCGAGCTCCGGCAACGTCAGCGGTTGGCCTAACCGCCTCTGGAAGATGGACAAGCATCATAACTGGCTCGGTTCATCGGGCGGCTACGGTGTAGGTTATGGGGCTCCGGCGGCGATCGGCGCGGCGCTTGGAAATCGTGACATTGGTGGGCGCTTCTCGGTCAACATCCAGTCGGACGGCGACCTCATGTATGCGCCTGGCGTTCTATGGACGGCGGCCCGGCACAAGATCCCGATCCTCAGCGTCATGCACAACAATCGTGGCTACCACCAGGAAGTCATGCACGTGCAGCGCCTCGCCAACCGGCGCAGCCGGGTGGCGGCGCTCGGGATGGATCGCAGCCCGATTGGCACCAGCATCGAGAACCCGGATATCGATTACGCGTCGCTGGCGAAATCGATGGGCTACTGGAGTGCCGGTCCGATCAAGGATCCGGCCGAACTCGGTCCGACACTCAAGCGCGCCGTTGAGGTGGTCAAGTCCGGCCAGCCCGCGTTGGTGGACGTGTGGACGCAACCGCGGTGAGGAAAATGCGATGAAATCGCTTGGCGTTGTAATCGGGCTGGCGGCGCTTGCCGCTGGCCTCCTACTCGGCCAGACGCGTGTGCTCGCGGCGTCGGCTGAAAAGGGCAAGGAGGCATTTCTCCTGCACGGCTGCTGGCAATGCCACGGCTATCAAGGGCAGGGCGGGATCGCGGGTGTGAAGCTAGCCCCCAATCCGATACCGTTTGACACCTTGTCCAACTTCGTGCGGACAACCAATCGCGCAATGCCGCCTTTCCGGAAAGAAATTCTCTCGGATGAAGATCTGGCAGATATCTATGCTTATCTGCAGTCGATTCCGAAGGATCCGGACCCCAACAGTATTCCGCTTCTTAATCCGTAAGCGAGAAGCCTATGAGCTGAAGGCAATGGAAACCCCGCCAGCCTTCGCATCAGGCGAAGGCTGGCTTTTTCGCGGCTCGCACCGCGTCGCATGGAGGTTTCTCGACCGGGTTCCCGAAATCTCCTCGAAACCTGCCCTTGGCAATCCCGTCCGGGTGATTAATGTGGTTGCGCCCGAAGACCCGGGGTCGCAGTCTTGAACCTTCCCAATCTCATTACCATTGGCCGCATTTTGCTAGTGCCGGTCGTCGTCTGGGCGATCGCATCTCGCCAAATGCAGATCGCGTTTCTGGTTTTTCTCATTGCCGGCTTGAGCGACGCGGTCGACGGTTTTCTCGCCAAACGCCTGGGTATGGCCAGCGATCTTGGCGCCCATCTCGATCCGCTCGCCGACAAAGTGCTGATCGTATCGATTTACATTGCGCTGGGGATAACCGAGGCGATTCCGCGTTGGATTGTCATCCTGGTGGTGTCGCGGGACATTTTGATCGTCGGCGGCGTCATGCTGGCGTGGTTTCTCGGCAAGCCGATCCGGGTCAGACCGGTGCTGGTATCCAAGCTCAACACGGTTGCGCAGATTGTGTTCGCGTGCCTGGTGCTGGCGTCACTGGCGTTCGGCGTCTCTTTCAATTTGGCCGAATACATAGTCATGTCGATCGTGGCGGCTTTGACGCTTGCATCGGTCGGGTTCTATGTGCGCGAGTGGGTGGTGCATATGAGCGCGTCGGAACTGAAATCATAGGCGCGGCGTGCGTGCGGTAATCTGACCGCGACCGGCGTTTGGAGCGCCGTCATGCTGCAGGTGGCGCACCGAGATCGATCCGGAGCATGACCCGTTTTGCTTCAAGCGGCGGAGATCCTTTATGACATTCACGCGTCCGATGGCGTTTTGGACCGCCGCATTGACGACTTTCGTCGTGCTGGTCTGGTTGCTGCACGGAATTCTGCTGCCATTCGTCGCCGGTATGGTGCTCGGCTATCTTCTGGACCCGCTGGCGAATCAGATCGAGCGGCTCGGAATAGGCCGGTTGGCGGCCGCCATGCTCATCATAGGTTTGTCCGGCTTCGCGATGGTCTTCCTCCTGATCCTGATGGTCCCGATCCTTATCGGGCAACTCGCGGCGTTTGTGGAACAACTTCCCGGATACGTGTCGCGGCTTCATGCGCTCGTCACGGATCCGAATCGTCCGTGGCTCACGAAGATCCTCGGCGCCTCGCTTGGCGAACAAGACCTTTCGGACGCAACCAAGCAGGCGAGCGCCGGAGCCCTCCTGTTCCTGCGGTCGCTCATGGCCGGTGGTCATGCGCTGGTGTCCGCTTTCTGGCTCCTGGTCATCACGCCGGTGGTGGCGTTTTATATGCTCTATGATTGGCCGCGTCTTATCACGACGGTTGATGGCTGGCTGCCGCGCCCTTACGCCGGCACCATCCGGATGCTCGCGAAGGAGATAGATTCGTCCATCGCGGGATTTATCCGCGGCCAGACCGGTATCTGCCTCATCATTGCTTCGCTCTATGCCGTCGGGCTCACCATGATTGGGCTGAATTACGGCCTCCTGATCGGAGCAATCGCAGGGTTTCTGAGCTTCATTCCCTATGTGGGATCGCTGACCGGCTTTCTGCTCGCGGTCGGCGTCGCACTTGCGCAATTCTGGCCCGATGCGATTTCGATCCTGTCGGTTATCGGGGTTTGCATCGTCTGTCAGTTTCTCGAGGACTATGTGTTGGCGCCGGCGCTGGTCGGTTCGATCATCGGTCTGCATCCGCTGTGGCTCATGTTTTCCTTGTTCGCGTTCGGTTATCTGTTCGGATTTGTTGGCCTGCTGCTTGCGGTACCGCTGGCGGCGGCATTCGCGGTGTTGGTCCGATTTGCACTGAAACAGTATCTTGCGAGCTCACTCTATTCCGGCAAGGCGCCATGATGAGCCCTTCCGATCCGGCTTCGCCGCGGCAGCTCAATCTTGCGCTCGGCTATCGGGAGAGTTTCGATCGCGTAGATTTTCTCTGCGGACGCGGGAACGAAACCGCGCTTGCCCTGATCGACCGCTGGACCGACTGGCCGGCGCGCGCCATCGCGTTGACCGGACCGGAGGGCTCCGGCAAAAGCCATTTGGCGGCGATCTGGGCGAAGGCCGCCGGCGGACGGGTGATTGCGAGCCACGCGATCGACGCCCCGTCGGTGCCGCAGGCGCTCTCGAGTGGTGCGCTGGCGATCGAGGACGCCGATCGCGACGAGCTCGACGAGGCGGCGCTATTTCACCTGCTCAACCTGGCCCGGGAACAGTCGGCCCATATCCTCATCACGGCGCGGCAGGCTCCGGCGACTTGGCCGATCAAGCTGCCTGACCTCGCGTCAAGGCTGCGCGCGCTGCCGGTGGTAACGCTCGAACCGCCCGACGACGCCCTTTTGGCGGCGGTTCTGGTCAAGCTGTTCGCCGACCGCCAGCTTGCCGTCGACGAGCGCCTGATCGAATTTCTGGTGCATCGCATCGAACGCAGCTTCGCGGCGGCACGGGCGGCGGTGGCGGAACTCGACCATGAGGCGATGCGGCTCAAGCGTCCGGTGAACCGGGCGCTGGCTGCCGAAATCTTGCGCGGTCGCACCCCCTGACATCGGCCGCCCAGTAAATCTTATATGAACGGAAATTGTCATGTCATAGGATTGTCTTGGTGCAGTATCACAATTCTGCCCACAAACCTGAGGCATTTATGGTTGACGCCGCCCAAGCCATTGTTTTTCCTTTCGAATCAGCGCAGGCATTAAATCACAACGACGCCGCATCGGAGACGTTCATACCGGCGGATGGGGGCGGCCGATACATCAATAGAGAATTATCCTGGCTTCATTTCAATCGCCGGGTCCTGGAAGAAGCTGCCAATCCAAACCACCCGTTGTTGGAACGGGTACGATTTCTATCAATTTCCGCCAATAACCTTGATGAATTCTTCATGGTGCGCGTTGGCGGCCTCAAAGGTCAGGTGCGCGCCGGCATCGTTACCCGCAGTCCCGACGGTTTGACGCCCGCCGAGCAGCTTGCCCGCATCTCGGACGCGGTATCGACCCTCGTCATCGATCAGCAGAACCGCTGGAGCGAATTGCGACGCGAACTTGCCGCCAAGGACATCGTTCTGGTTGAAATCGATTCGCTCAAGAAGGCGGACCGCACTTGGCTTGCCGACCATTTTCTCCGAAACGTCTTCCCGCTGCTTACGCCGCTCGCCATCGATCCGGCCCATCCGTTCCCGTTCATTCCCAACCTTGGCTTCTCGTTGGCGTTCCAGCTCGACCGCGCAAACGACGGCAAGCCGATGAATGCGCTGATCCGCGTGCCGCCACTGATCGAACGTTTTATCAGGCTGCCGTTGCCGGCGGAAAACGGCGCGGTACGGTTGATCACGCTGCAGCAGGTGACATCGCTGTTCATTGCGCGTTTGTTCCCGGGCTATACGGTGAAAGGGCGTGGCGCCTTCCGGGTCATCCGCGATTCCGATATCGAAATCGAGGAGGAAGCCGAGGATCTGGTTCGGTTGTTCGAGAGCGTTCTAAAACGGCGCCGGCGCGGATCGGTTATCCGGTTGGAGATGGAAGCCGCGATGCCGACGGAGCTGCGGCGCTTTGTCCAGCGCGCGCTTTCGGCCGCCGATGACGAGGTGGTTCTGGTCGACGGCGCGCTGGCCCTGGCGGAGCTCTCCCAACTTACCAGTCTCGATCGCCCGGACCTTGAATTCGTGCCCTACAATCCGCGATTTCCCGAACGCATCCGCGAGCAAGCCGGCGATTGTTTCGCGGCAATCCGCCGGAAGGACCTTATCGTCCATCACCCTTACGAATCATTCGACGTGGTGGTGCAATTCCTCCAACAAGCGGCGCATGATCCGGACGTGGTGGCGATCAAGCAGACGCTCTACCGGACCTCCAAGGACAGTCCGATCGTGCGGGCGCTTGCGCAAGCCGCCGAAGCCGGCAAGTCGGTGACCGCGCTGGTCGAACTCAAGGCGCGGTTCGACGAGGAGGCCAATATCCGCTGGGCGCGCGATCTCGAACGTGCGGGCGCCCAGGTCGTCTACGGATTCATCGAGCTGAAAACCCACGCTAAGCTCTCGATGGTGGTGCGGCGCGAGCGTGGATCGCTCACCTCATATGTCCATGTCGGCACCGGCAACTATCATCCGGTGACGGCGCGCATCTACACCGACCTGTCGTTCTTCACTGCCGAGCCTGCGATTGCGCGCGACGTCGCCCGCATCTTCAATTACATCACCGGTTACGCCGAGCCGGCCGATCTGGAGCGCATGTCGGTCTCTCCGGTCAATCTCAAGAAACGCATCCTCGAACATATCGCGGCGGAGATTGCGCATGCCAAGGCGGGCCGGCCTGCCGCGATCTGGATGAAAATGAATGCGCTCGTCGACCCGGTCGTGATTGATGCGCTCTATGAGGCGTCTGCCTCGGGCGTGCCTGTCGACCTGATCGTGCGCGGCATTTGCTGCCTGCGGCCCGGCGTTCCCGACCTTTCGGAGAACATTCGCGTCAAGTCGATCGTCGGCCGCTTTCTCGAGCATGGGCGCATCTATTGTTTCGGCGGCGGACACGGTCTGCCGCATCCCAAGGCGGCCGTCTATATTTCCTCGGCGGATTTGATGCCCCGCAACCTCGATCGTCGCGTCGAGGCGCTGTGCCCGATCATCAACCCGACGGTGCATCAACAGGTGCTTGATCAGATCATGATTGCCAATTTCAAGGATAACGAGCAAAGCTGGATGCTCTTGCCCGACGGTGCGTCGATGCGTATGAAGGCGGCCTCCGGCGAGGAGCCGTTCAATGCGCACAAGTATTTCATGACCAACCCAAGCCTGTCGGGCCGCGGCGAATCCCTCAAGAAATCCTCGCCCCGCAGGCTCACCCAGCGGCGTAATCTTGAATGAAATTTACCGCGGCGGCGTCGGGCGGACGGCCAAGATTGCGTCCAAGGTTGCGGCGCAGGGCCGGATCGACAATGGCCCTCCGGTCGCCGTCATCGACATCGGGTCGAATTCGGTTCGCCTTGTGGTTTATGAGGGGCTTACCCGCAGCCTGACGCCGATTTTCAACGAGAAAGTTCTGGCCGGACTCGGTCGCGAGGTGCTCACAACGGGCTTGCTCGCTGCGGACGCGGTCGACAAGGCGTTGGCGGCGCTGACGCGGTTTCGTGCATTGTGCGATGCCATGCAGGTCGGCGACGTATGGGCGATCGCCACCGCGGCGTGCCGGGACGCCCGCAACGGCCCCGCCTTCATCGCGCAGGCCGCAAAAGCCTGTGGCGTATCAATCGAAGTCTTGTCGGGCCGGCGTGAAGCGGAACTGTCGGCGCTTGGTATCATCTCGGGGTTCCACAAGCCTGATGGCATCGTCGGCGATCTCGGCGGCGGCTCGCTGGAACTGACCGACGTGCGCGGTCGCAAGCTCAAGTCCGGAATCACGCTTCCGCTCGGCGGCCTCGCGCTGCAGGATTTATCGGCAAAATCGCTCGCCCGAGCGGAAAAGATTGTGCGCAACTCACTCAGCCACGTGCCGCTTTTGAAGAGCGGGCGCGGCCGCGACTTCTACGCCGTCGGCGGCACTTGGCGCTCGCTGACGCGGCTGCATATGTCGCAGATTGGGTATCCGCTTCACGTCACGCACGGATATGTGATCCCGGCATCCGAAGCATTGGAGTTCTCGCGCCTCGTGCGTCGGGTCGACCCGGAAACGCTTTCCAAGATTGAAACCGTGAACGCGGCGCGTCGTCCGCTGCTCGCCTATGCGGCGTTGGTGTTGGAGCATGTGGTACGCATCGCTCGGCCGCAGCGCGTCGTGGTGTCGGCGCTCGGGGTGCGCGAGGGGCTGCTGTTCGCCACGCTCGACGATGCGGAGAAGAAGCGCGACCCGCTGATTGCGGCGGCGCAGGAGCTCAACGTGCTGCGTTCACGCTCGCCTCGCCACGGCGAGGAACTCGCGGACTGGACCGACAAGTTCATGGCGACCTCCCACCTTGAGGAGACCGGCGATGAAAAACGCCTGCGCCGCGCCGCTTGCCTTCTCGCCGACATCGGCTGGCGGGCGCATCCGGACTATCGCGGCGAGCAATCGCTCAACATCATCTCGCATGCGGCTTTCGTCGGCGTCGATCATCCGGGCCGCGCGTTCATTGCGCTCACCGTGTTTTTCCGCCACGTCGGTCTTGCCGGACTTGCCGACGACGAATTATCGCCCCATGTGCGCGAACTGGCGACGTCGCGCATGATCGACCGCGCCCGTGTGCTCGGCGCCACCATGCGGGTCGCCTATCTGGTATCCGGCGCCATGCCGGGTGTGCTACCCAATGCTCCGCTGGTGGTGGAGCGGGGCAAGCTGAAACTCAAGCTCCCCGGAAAGTATCGCAACCTCGCCGGCGAACGGCTGTTTGCGCGGCTGAAACAACTGGCGAGACTGATCGGCCGCGAGCCCATGATGGTGACGGAGTGATGACCGGCTTTGAACTCGAACGGGTCGTCGTCGACGAATGCGTCGGCCAGGAATCCCCACTCGTGGGGCAGCTTCGCCGGCGCCTGGGTGAACGGCCGGTCAAGTTTGTATTTCTGGCAACCGAGCATCCGGGGATTCCCGACATCGAGATCCTCGATAAGCTGTTGGATGTTCACTCCGTACTGCTGACGCACGATCGGGTGCTGCACAACCTCGCCATCGGCCGCGGTTTGCGGTCATTCGTCCATACTGCGGAATCCGGTCTGACCGACCGTCGTCTTGCGCATGTATTGGCGCCGGACAAACGCCTTCCCGTCGCCAGCGGCGCCGTGCGGGACAGCTACCGGCAGCAATCGAACCCCGAAGCTCGCGCCATTACGGAACGTCTGTACGGATTCTTTTCGACGCATCAATTGAAGCAGTTTCGCACCAAGCGCCGCCGCATCCGCGCACATTTCGGCTCTTCAGACAATATCCTGGCCGCTGCGCTCACTATCGGGCAGCGGCGCACCGCCCGCGGCGTGGTCGGCGGCTTCATGTTGAAAATCGACGCACGCTATGGCGTGAAGAGTCTTTTCCCGGCCAGCGAGAGCTATTTCCTCGATCGCGCCGGCGACGAGCCATTGCTGGCAACGTGCTGGGCATTGGTGCATCTATTTCAGCTTAAGCTGCAGAGCTATCCGCTCACGCTCTACCATCTTGA
>Ga0257161_1000258_pt1 | contig 14365 bp, 11 predicted proteins | sample NR01A_FD_185954 | JGI IMG/M metagenome (GOLD analysis project Ga0257161, IMG submission 185954) | Soil microbial communities from H.J. Andrews Experimental Forest, Oregon, United States - NR-01-A | ecosystem: Environmental > Terrestrial > Soil > Temperate forest > Bulk soil | place: USA: Oregon... | reverse complement strand
AGCGCCTCGTTCCGCGGCCTCAACAACGCCTCGGACGAGCTCATCACCGGCCTCAAAAAGCTCGCCGACCGCTACGGCACGCTGCTGCAGACCCACGCGTGCTTTTCCTATTCGACCCACGATTCAAGCGTCGCCCGTACCGGATTGGCCGAGATCGAGCGGCTGGAATCGCTCGGCGTCATCGACGAGCGCATGCTGATCGTCCATTCGGGCTGGCTCGAACCCCAGGAGGTGGAGATCCTGGCGCGCCGCAAGCCGTCGCTGGTGTGTGCGCCCAGCTCCAGCCTGCACAACGGCTACGGCAACTTCCTGTTCGGCAAGCTGCCCGAGCTTTTGGCGCTCGGCGTGAACGTGGCGCTCGGTTCCGATCACGCGAGTTCCGGAATTGTCGACATGGCGCAGGAAATCCGCCTCGCCTGCTGCTGCTACAAGGAGACCCGCATCAATCCGCGCGTGATGCCGCCCGAGACCGGTCTGGAAATGGCGACCATCAACGGCGCCAAGGCGGCGCTGATGAGCGAGCGCATCGGCAGCATCGAAGTCGGCAAGGAAGCCGATATCGTGCTGTTCGACACCAATCGTCCCGAGTGGCAGCCGCTGATCAATCCGGTGTCGAACCTCGTGTACGGCGCGACCGGCGATTCGGTGCGTGACGTGTTTGTGATGGGGGAGCAGGTCGTGGCCGGCGGACGCCTGACCAGGATCGACGAGGCGAAATTGTTCGCCGAGGTCCCGGTGGCAGTGGGCCGTTTCAGGCAGCGCCTCAAGTTCGACCAGATGGTGCAACTCAAATGGCCGGTGGAGTGAAGACAACGAGCCCGTAGGGTGGGCAAAATCGCCCGCCTTGGCAGATGGGCTTGCGATCAGCGTCGCCTGCGATTTTGCCCACGCGGTCCGATCTCACCGTTCTACCGCGTGGGCAAGATCGCGGGATAAGCTTGCGCGAGACCTGCCGCCGAGATAGCGATCTTGCCCACTCTACGGCTGCGGTGTGAGGCCTTCATGACCGGCGTATTCGGCGATCATATTCCCGGCATCCCGTATCGCCCCATTGGGGAACTGTTCGCCCTGTATCGCGACCGCGATCCGGCCAAGACCGCGATCGTCGATCTGGATTCCGGATCCGCCGTCACATTCGGCGAACTCGATCGGATCACGGCCGGGATCGCGTGCCTGCTTAAGAGCCGCGGCGTCGTGAAAGGCAGCCGCGTGTTGCTGCTGTCTGACGAAAATCTCGAAAAAATGCTGCTGTGGTTCGGCATCTGGCGTCTCGGCGCCGTCGTATGCCCGCTTAACATTGAGATCAACGCGAAGGTGCTGGCTGACCTTATCCCGATGGTGAATCCTGCGCTGGTTCTGTGGCATAAGGAGCTCGATGTCGAGGGTTTAGTGGGCGATTGCCGAGCGACGCGCATCCGGTTCGGCGCGTGGCCGGCAACAGGCGATCCGCAGGATGAATTGTTTTCTGGCCTGTCGAAGCACGATGTGGTTGACCTGCATGAACGCAACGACCCCGAAGACATCGCGTGCATCGTCTGTACTTCGGGAACAACCGGCCGGCCCAAGATGGTGGTCTATGACCACTGCGCCTATTGGCTCAACGGCCTTTCCGCCCTCGAATTCCTTGGCCTCACCGAGAACGATCGCACGCTGGAGTACCGCTCCTTCGGCTGGAACTCCGCGCAGGTGTTGAGCCTGATGCCGTTCTTGGAGAAGGGGCTCACCCTCCACATTGCCAGGCGCTTCTCCCACAGTCGCTTTTTTGATTGGATCCAACAATACGGCATTACGTTTGCCGCCGGCGTGCCGACCGTCCTTAATATGCTTCTGAACAAGCCTCCTCCCTCCCGGGAACGCGGGCGTCTCGCCCGCATCGAAGAAGGAAAGAGCGGGCGGGACGCCCGCGCTCCCACGGAGGAGGGTAGGGACTTCCCAACCTTGAGGCTGATGAGTTGCTCAACAGCGCCGCTCACGGCGGAGCAATGGTTGCAGTTTGAGGAGATGTACGGCGTCAAGCTCTTACAAATGTACGGCATGTCGGAAGCCGGCTGGGTGTGCGGCAATCGCACCTACAAGAATCGCATCGGCACGGTCGGAATCCCGGCGCTGCACCAGGAATTCGCCATCGTCGACGCCGACGGCAAGCCATGCCCGCCCGGCGTCGAAGGTGAAGTAACGGCGGGCGGGCCGCACACGGCGGTCGGCTATTTGCGGGATGACGGAACGATCGAACCCATTCGCCCCAACCGTATCAAGACCGGCGACCTCGCCATCGAGGACCCGGACGGATTCATCCGCATCACCGGCCGCATCAAGGATTTGATCATCCGCGGCGGCGTCAATATCGCGCCCGCCGAGATCGACGAAGTCCTGCTGAAACATTCCGGAATTCTCGAGGCTGCCGCGGTGGGGGTGCCAGATAAAATCTATGGGGAGGAAGTGGTATGCTATGTGGTTGCCAAGCCGGGCAGCGGTCTCACAGAAACCTCGGTGAGCCGACATTGCGAGGCCCTTTTGCCGCCACCAAAGATGCCGAAGCAGATTTTCATCGTTGCGGATCTTCCCAAGAGCGACCGCGGCAAGGTGTTGCGCGACCGCCTGCGGGAGGATTGGACCGTGCGCATGAAGGTGTCCGTATGAGCCAAAGCACCCCAGTCATTCCGGGGCGCGCCGAAGGCGCGAACCCGGAATCCGTGATCGCAGGTTTTTTAGCCGGCGACGCCGCGTCCGCATTTCGTTCTTCAGGAGGTATGGATTGCGGGCTCGCGGACTTCCGCCCGCGCCCCGGAATGACCGCGGTGTTCGTGGGTTTCTTCGCGTCGCTTGCACTCGCATTTATCAGCGCTACCGCCGCTCACGCCGAAGACCTCTGGCGCCACGGAACCCTCGTGCCAAAGGGCGATGCGGGCTTTATCTACATGGCAGCGGAGGGCGGTTTCGCCAAGGCCGAAGGCCTCGATTTGAAAATGCAAGCCTTCCAGAACGACACGCTGATGATGAAGGCGCTGATTGCCGGCGAACTCGACAGCTACGAGGGCAGCCCGATCAGCCCATTGATCGCCGGCAGCAAGGGCGCCGACGTGAAAATCCTCGGCTGCACGTGGCCGAAGCTCACCTATTCGCTGTTCTCCCATGATGGTATCGGCGCGATCGGCGACCTCAAGGGAAAGAAAATCGGCATCTCGGCGCCCGGCTCGCTTCCCGATGTGGTGGCCCGTGCCATGCTCAAGCAGGCCGGCATCCCGCCGTCGGAGGTGAGCTTCGTTGCAGCCGGCAGCGATCCGGAGCGGGTGCGGGCCCTGATGGCGAAGACCATCGACGCCGCGATCTCGACCAGCGACTTTGCGGCCCGCCCCGAGCTCACGTTGAAGACCCTCGCGGTCGCGAGCGAGGCGCTGCCGCAATTCATCCGCCAATGCGTCATCACGCGCGGCGATCTCATCCGCTCTAAGCGCGCGCAACTCATCGCCTTCGTTGCGGCAGAAATGAAGGCCTATGGATTTGCGTTGGCGCATCGCGACAAGGCGGTCGCCCTGACGCGCCGCATCGCCAACCTCCCGCCCGGCGACCCGGTTGCGGAGGTAAGTTATCGGGAGGTGGTCGAGCAGCGGGCCGCGTCGCCGGCGATTGAAATCGACCTGGAGAAATTGCGCTGGCTGCGCGATCTTCTGGCCGATGACGGCCGCATGGCGGCGAAATTCGATCCCGCAACAGTAACGGACCCCTCGATCCGCGAGGCGGCCCTGATGCGGATGAATAAGTAGCCCGGTAATGAGTAGCCCGGGTTGAGCGCCAGCGAAACCCGGGAGCGGCGTTGCCATATTGATATGGCGGTCCCGGGTTTCGCTTGCGCTCAACCCGGGCTACGACGCTGAATTCTATAGGACGGGAATTCACCATGGATGCGACCACCAAGCCGAAACGTAAAGCGATCCCGGCCTCCGCCGCCGCCGCTCCGCCGCGCGGCTATCCGGACCTGCACGATCACATCCGGGCGCTCGATGAGGCCGGCCTGCTCGTCACCGTCGACCGGCCGATCAACAAGGACACCGAAATGCACCCGCTGGTACGCTGGCAATTCCGCGGCGGCATCGAAGAGAAGGATCGCAAGGCATTCCTGTTCACCAACGTGGTCGACAGCAAGAAACGCAAATACGACATTCCGGTCGCGGTCGGCGTGCTCGCCGCGAATCGGGAAATCTATCGCATCGGCATCGGCTGCCGGCTCGACGAAATCGACGAACGCTGGGTCAAGGCGGCGCAGAGCCCGATCCCGCCGCGCGTCGTCGATGAGGCGCCATGCCACGACATCGTGATCACCGGCAAGGCCCTCGACAAGCCCGGCAACGGGCTCGACGGCATTCCGCTGCCGATCTCGACGCCCGGCTGGGACATCGCGCCCTATGCGACGTTGTCGCAATACATCACCAAGGACCCCGAGACCGGCATCCAGAATCTCGGCAACTATCGCGGCCACGTGAAGGCGCCGCGCCGACTCGGCATGAACCCCTCGCTGGAGCTGCGCCCGGGCATTTATAATCACTGGGAAAAGCTGCGCGAGCGCGGCATCAAGAAGCTCCCTTGCGCGGTGGTGCTCGGCGCGCCGCCCTGCATCACCTTCGCTTCGGTGCAGAAGCTGCCTGAGACCGTTGACGAGCTTTACGTGGCCGGCGCGCTCGTCGGCTCGCCTATCAACGTGGTCAAGGCCAAGACCGTCGATCTCCTGGTGCCGGCGGAAGCCGAGATTGTCATCGAAGGCTTGATCGACACCGAATATCTGGAACCCGAAGCGCCGTTCGGGGAATCCCACGGCCACGTCAACCTGCAGGAATTCAACGCCTATATGGATGTGACCTGCATCACGCGACGGCGCGATGCCATCCTGACCTCGATCATTTCGCAGGTCACGCCAAGCGAATCGAGCCTCATCAAGCGCATCGGCATGGAGCCGCTGTTCCTCAATTTCCTGCGCAATACGCTCGGAATCAAAGGCATCAAACGCGTCTCCATGCATGAGCCGCTGACCAATATCCGCAAGGTGATCGCGCTTGTGGTCGAGCGCGACATCCAGCCGACCGAGTTGTGGCGCGCCCTCTACGGCGCTGCCGTCCTGCACCGTGCAGCTGGCAAATACGTGATTGCGGTCAACGACGACATCGACCCGGAGAATGCCGACGCCATCCTGTGGGCGATGTCGTACCGGGCCAATCCGACCCTCGACATGCATGTGCTGCCCCACCGCGACCAGGGTCACGGCCCGCGCAGCAAGCGCAACAACGGCGAGGACGCCTCGGTGCTGATCGACGCCACGCTGAAAGAGAATTTTCCGCCGATTTCATTGCCCAAGCGCGAGTACATGGAGAACGCCAGGAAAATCTGGGAAGAGCTGGGGCTGCCCAAGCTCAAGCCGGAGCAGCCCTGGTTCGGCTATTCGCTTGGCGAATGGTCGGGAGACCTCGACGCCGCAGCGGAGCGCGCCACCAGGGGCGACTATTTCGTCACCGGCAAGGAACTCGCCAAGCGCCGCCGCAAGGATGTGCGGATGAATACGGAAGTGCGGAATGTGAAGGAGTGAATGGCGCGGGAGTGGTCATTCCGGGTCGCGAGCGCAGCTCGCGAGCCCGGAATCCATGAACATCGGTCGGGGAGTACTGGATTCCCGGATCGCCTCCGCTTCACTTCGGCGCCCCGGAATGACCAACGTGGGCGGGTCTCACCCCATCAAATTGATGATCCCCCGCACCACCACATAAACCCCGACCGTGGCGACCACGACGGCGAACACGATCGATAGCGCACGTTTCTCGGCCGCGAGTGCTGTGGCGAGCCGGCCGCCCGCAAGGCCGCCCACGAGGCCGCCGCCGACGAACAGGAGCACCAGCCGCCAGTCGATCAGGCCGGAGAGCGCGTAAATCGCCGCCGTGGTGAGGCCGAACGCCGTGACCGAGACAAGCGAAGAGCCTATGGCCACGATCATCGGCATCGAGGTGGCGGCGACGAGGCCGGGCACCACCAGGAACCCGCCGCCGATGCCGAAAAATCCCGCCAGTGCGCCGACCACCAAGCCGATTCCGGCAACCTTGGGCGCATTGCTGCGATCCACGCGCACGTGTCGGGCGCCGCCGCCCTCCCGTTTCAAGGCCATGGACGCCGCAACCGCGACCATCAGCAATCCAAACAGGATGAGCAGCTTCTGGCCCTCGGTATGCTTGCCGAGGGTCGAGCCGAGCGCTGCGCCGGTCACGCCCGAGAGCGCGAACAGGATGGCTGCCGGCCAGCACACATGGTCACGTCGCGCATGATTGATGAGGTTGGCGAAGGCGCTGAGCGCCACGGCGATGGAGCTCGTGCCGATGGCGACATGAGGCGATTTCACGCCGACTACGTAGACCAGCAACGGCACCGCGAGAATCGAACCGCCGCCCCCGATCAGGCCCAGGATGAGACCGACCAGGGCGCCGCCGAAGACTGCCATAAAATCGGGAGCGCCGACTTCCATATGGCGACTCTACCCTCTGGGACCGCGGGCGTCTCGCCCGCCATTTCAGTTATGCGGGCGGGACGCCCGCGGTCCCGGGGGCCTTGACGCAACCCCCGCCACACCCCATTCCTTGACTCGTCAGTCGGCCGGACGGCCGCCCCGGCCCACCTTTCCGCCCGCTCTCGCGGGGTAGGGAGGCCCGGGGAGGAAAGTCCGGGCTCCATGGACATACGGTGCCGGATAACGTCCGGCGGGGGCGACCCTAGGGATAGTGCCACAGAGAACAGACCGCCGCGGCCCGGCCCCTCCGGGAAGGTGCCCGCGGTAAGGGTGAAACGGTGCGGTAAGAGCGCACCGCGCTTGCGGCAACGCAAGCGGCACGGCAAACCCCACCGGGAGCAAAACCGAATAGGGACGGTGTGGAACGCAAGCGTCGCGCCAGCGGCGGTGGTGTTCCAGGATCGATGTCCGGATCCTGCCGTCCGGGTAGGTTGCTCGAAGCGCCAGGCAACCGGCGTTCCAGAGGAATGGCCGTCACGCGTCGGGCTTCGCCCGGCGCCACACAGAACCCGGCTTACAGGCCGGCTGATACGTGAGGGAGGCCTGGCGCCGCAACGCGCCGGGCCTCCGCCAGTTTCGGAGGACAGACATCTGACCTCAGAATACCCCCAAATGCTGGCGCAAATCGACATGTTGCTCGCGCAGCGCCGCTGCGGGCGCCGCCACTGCGACCTGGCCGCTGTTCAAGATCACGATGTCGTCGGCGATCTCGAAAACGAGCTTAGGGTTCTGCTCGACGAGCACGATTGCGAGGCCGCTCTCCTTAAGCTTGCGGATGGTCGCCATCACTTCGGCGACGATCTGCGGGGCGAGCCCTTCGGATGGCTCGTCCATCAACAGTACGCGCGGATTGGCCATGAGGGCGCGGCCGATCGCCAGCATCTGCTGCTCGCCTCCGGAAAGATGCGCTGCCATCTGATGGCGGCGCTCGCCCAACCGCGGAAACATGCCGAATACGGTATCGAGCGTCCAGTCGGCCCTTCGGCTTGGCGAGCCGTCAATCCGACCCGATGCAACGCCACGTCGCGCCGCCACGACGAGGTTTTCCCGCACCGTAAGGCTCTTGAAGATGCGACGGCCCTGCGGCACCAAAGCGACGCCGCGCGCCGCGATATCCTCCGGGGCGCAGCGCGTCACGGCAACGCCAAACAGCTCGACCGCGCCGGCGCGCGGCGGCAACAGCCCGACCGTCACGTTCATGCAGGTCGATTTGCCGGCGCCGTTGCGGCCCAGCAAGCCGAGAAGACGGCCCTCGCCCAGCGCGAACGACACCTTCTGGAGCACGTGGCTGTCGCCGTAAAAGGCATCCACGTCGCAAAGGCGCAGCACATCATTCGCCAAGGTAGACCTCTCTGGTGCGCGGGTCGGCGACGACCTCGGCGCGGGTGCCCTCGACGATCACCTCGCCGAAATGCAGGAGCGTGATGCGGTCGGCGAAGTCCAGCGCGACGTCCATGTTGTGCTCGATCATGACGATCGTCACATCGCGCGGGATCGCGGCGAGCAATTGCCGCACATCGCGGCGCTCATCGATCGAAAGGCCCGCAAAAGGCTCGTCGAGGAGCAGGACCTTCGGGTTTTGCGCCATCGCCATTGCGATCTCGACCCGCCGGCGCTCGCCATAGGAGGTCTCGGTCAGCGGCCGGTCCGCGACGTGGGCGAGGCCGACAAGGGCGAGGGCTTCCCTGGCGCGGGCCGCCAGATGGCGTTGGCGCTTAAGGTCGACCAGCGGATTCCACCGCAGTCCGGATAGGCCAAGCAATGCCAACACGACATTGCGCAGGATCGTATCGCGGGGGAACAGCGTGATGATCTGGTAGGTGCGGGCGAGGCCGAGATGGGCGCGGCGCCGGCACGGGGTGTGGGTGATGTCCCGTCCGAACAGCGCGATCGAGCCCGCGTCGGCTGCGAGTTCTCCGGTGATCAGATTGAACAGCGTGGTCTTGCCGGCGCCATTGGGACCGATGATGAGACGCCGCTCGCCGGGCTCGACCGCAAGGTCGACGCCCTTGGTGACGCGAAGGCCGCCGAACGATTTCGTCAATCCGGTGATGGCCAGCGCCGTCATGGCGGCGCTCCGGGAGCGCCCTTGCGGCCCGGGCGACGTGCGCGCCAGCGCTGCCGCGCAAAACCCCAGATCCGAACCGAACCAGGCACCAATCCCTCCGGCATAAAGCTGATGATGGCGACGAATATGACGCCAAGCACCAGGTTCCAGCGCACCACATAGGCGCTCACCACGTACTTCATGATGACCACGATGGCAGCGCCTGCGATCGGCCCCAGCAAGGTGGCAGTGCCGCCGGAGATCACCATCAGCAGCACCTCGGCCGAAGCTTGCAGCGCCGATACTTGCGGGCTGATGAACTGCTTGTTGTAGAGGTAGAGCAGACCCGCAACGCTGCACCAAAAGCCGGAAAACAAGAACGCCAGGAAACGGATCAGCCAGACATTGTAGCCAAGCGCGGTCATGCGCCGGGCCTGATCGCGGGTTCCGCGCAGGCTCGCTCCGAACGGCGAGCGCTCGAACGCCGCCATGGCGACGAGGGCAGTCAAGAAAACCACGACGGTCGCGTAGTAGAACGACGGCGCTCCCGACAGGCTGAGGCCGAACGGCGCCGGCCGTGTCGATATGCTGACGCCGTTGTCGCCGTTGGTGAGATCCGCCCAGCGATACGCGATGCCCCACAGGATCTGGCCGAGCGCGAGCGTGATCATCAAAAAGCCGATCCCGGTCGAGCGCAACGCCAACACGGCAAAAACCGCAGAGGCCAAGAGTGTAACCAGCACGGCGCCGGCGATGGCGGCCGCGTGCCCAAAACCGGCTTGCAGCATCAGGCCCGCCGTATAGCCCGACACTGCGAACAGGCCGGCGTGACCCAGCGACACCAAGCCGCCATAGCCCACCAGCACATTGAGCGCGAGCGCAAACACCGCGAAAAGCAGGATCTGGCTTGCCACATCGATATAATAGGAATTGCCGACCCAGAACGGCACCGTCGAGAGCCCAAGGAGCGCAAGCGCGAAGGCGACATTGCGCGCCGTCACTCCCCTCATGAGCCCCCCTTGCCGAACAACCCTTGTGGCCGCAGCACCAGCACAAGCAGCATCGGCAGGAACAGGATCACATAGGCAAGGTCCGGAAACCGCGCCTGCCCGAAGTTGTAGAGAAAGCCGATCAGGAAGCTGCCGACCAGCGCGCCCAGCAAGCTGCCGGTGCCGCCGAGTATCACGACGATAAGGGCGAGCGGCAGCATGTCGGCGTCGAGGCCTGGATAGACCGACAGGATTGGCGCGCCGACCACACCGGCAAATGCCGCAAGCGCGGCGCCGAGTGCAAACACCAGAGTGAACAGCCGCGATACCCTGATCCCGACCACACGGGCAATCGGAGCGTCGTCGACCCCGGCCCGGATCATGGCGCCGAGCCGCGTCCAATCCACCATCACCCACAGCGCCGCCGCAACCGCGACGGCGATGACCACCACGGCAAGGCGGTAAAGCGGAAAGATCATGCCCCCGGCACGGACGACGCCGCGAAGCTCCGCCGGCGCCAGCGGCTGCCACGGATCGCCGGTCCAGATCATCAGGCAGAGATCGGAGACGATGAAGGACAGCCCCAGCGTGAGCAGCACTTGCGCCAGTTCCTGGCCCGCCAGCCGCCGCAGCAACAGCCGCTCCACGCCGCCCCCGATGATCGCCATCGCAACCGCGCTCGCGAGCGCCGCAACCCAGAAATTGGCCCCGACCGCGGGCAGCATCAGCGTCACACCAAAATAGGCCCCCAACATGAAGAACGATCCGTGCATCAGATTGGGGATGCGCATCAGCCCGAAGATGAGGGAAAACCCGGCTGACAATAGGAATAGCAGGCCGCCAAAGGCGATGCTGTTCACCGCCAGGGTCAGCCAGAGGGTCATTTATGGGAGCTCGCTGCTCGCGTGATCAAATGATCAACTGCCTCTGCCCCAGGGCGCATTAAGAAATATGGAGGCGTCGTAGGGTGGGCAAAGTCGCCTGCCGCGGCTGATGACATGGAGCACTGGCCTTGCGCGACTTTGCCCACGCGGTCAAGCGATGAGGTCGGACAGCGTGGGCAAAGGCGCACGACGATCTCAGCAACCGTCCTCGTCTTCGCGACGCGCCTTTGCCCACCCTACACGTGATCACAGCGGAATCACGGCTCCAGATTTTTCGCTGGCGGATAGTCGCGCGCGTAAACCGGATTGGCCAGAAATTCATTCTCGTCATAGGTCCAGAACTGGCTGACGTTCGGGTAGCGCTTGATCACCGTATTGACGAGTTGCCCGTTCTTGCGCTCGCATTTGCGAATGAACACGTCGCCCACAACGTTGCCGAGGTGGTCGAGCTTGACCGGCCCGCGCGGCGTGTCGGTGAGCGAGATCTGATGAAGAGCCTCGGCCAGCGCGCTGCGGTCATCGGACTTGGCGTCAAGCTTTGCAATCGCGGCCTCGACGCATTGGCCCGCGACGTACATGCCGGCCGCGTAACCGCCGGGCAGGACCTTATAATCCCGATCCAAAGCGGCCACGAGACGTTTGTTGCTCGGTGAATCGAAGTCCGCCGAATACCAATGGGCCGACACCACGCCGACGGCCTCGTCCCCAAGGCTGCGCAACAAGGCGTCGTCCATGGCGGTCCACCCGGCCAGGAGCGGGATTTTTCCCGCCAGACCGAGGTCCGCGTAGGAGCGCATGAATTTCACCGGGGCAGACCCGGCAAAGCCATTGAACACGCAATCCACATTCCCGATCTGGGCAATGAAGGGGGTGTAGTCCGGCGCGCCCAAAGGCGGCCACAGCTTCTTCACGACTTTGCCGCCGCTATCTTCGAATACGCGCTGGAAGCCGGACATCTGCTCATAGCCGAACGCGAAATCCTCCGAGATGGTAGCGGCGCGCTTGTATTTGAGCTCCTTGGCTGCGTAATCGCCCATTGCGTGGCAGCACTGCGCCGAGGTCGCGGACGGCCGGATGATGTAAGGGTGCGCCTTGCGCTGGGTCATGTCTTCGGCCGCCGCAAGACTGATCAGGGGCGTTGCCTTTTCACGGACATAGTCGGCAATCGCAAGCAGCTCGAATGCGGCCAGCGGACCGAGGATCACGTTGACCTTGTCGCGCTCGACGAGTTCCTGCGCCTTGGTCTTGGCGCCCGCCGGATTTCCGCCGGTATCGGCCGAGATGAACTCGATCTTGCGGCCAGCGAGCGTATTACCCTTCTCCTTGAGAAAGGACGCGATCCCTTGCTCCATCTGGATGCCGCCCTGGGCGAGCGGCCCGGTCTTGACTGTGAGGAGCCCGATCCGGAACGGCGCCGCCTGCGCGATGGCCGGGGCGAAGCGGAATGATGCAGTTGCGACGGCGCCAGCCGCGAAGGCGCGGCGGCTGAGCTTGCGAGCCATTGGAAAACCTCCCCGTGAGTTGGAATCTCACCCCTTCGCGATCCCAGTGATGCGCATGAATTCGACGACGGCATCATCTACCATCGGGTTCGCGGATGTAAAGCCCGCTATTGCGGCAGCGCTTACTCCAAGCCGCGTTTGAGACCCGGAGTCGCGCACGACGACACCCCAGCGTGCGATACTTCATTTGTGCCCAAGAGACCGCTATCTTTTGCCGCCCTCGGGGATTCGTTGTGGAGTTCCCGAAAAACACCGACGGAGACGATCTTGCCCGTGATGTCCGGAAAGCGTGCCTTCCTCGAACTCCTCAAGCAGGAAGGCGTCGACATTGTATTCGGCAATCCCGGCACCACCGAATTGCCGCTGATGGACGCCTTCGCGGTCGAGAATGAAATCAAGTACGTCCTCGGCCTGCAGGAGGCGGCCCTGATGGCGATGGCGGACGGCTATGCCCAAGCCTCCGGCACGCTGGCGGTGCTCAATTTTCACGTGGCGCCGGGTCTCGGCAATGCCATGGGAATGCTCTACGATGCCCAGAAGGCAGCGGCGCCCATCCTTATCACGGCCGGCCAGCAGGACACCGAGTACCTCGCCACCGAACCGATCCTGTCCGCGGATTTGCCCACTCTCGCGCGCCCGTTGGTGAAATGGGCTGCGCAAGTGCATCGCCTCGCCGATCTCCCGCGCCTCGTGCACCGTGCCGCCAAGACCGCGCTGGCGCCGCCGACCGGGCCGGTGTTCCTGGCGCTGCCCGGCGATATCCTCAAGGCGGAGGGCGAGGTCGATCTGATGGGGCCGACCCGGGTCGGCGCGCGGTTGCGCGGCGACCTCGGCGAGATCGCCAAAGCCGCAGCGATACTCGCCGCGGCGAAGCGGCCCGTCATCATGGCGGGTGACGCCGTGGCGCAGAGCCAGGCGCACGCGGAGCTGGTGGAACTCGCCGAGCTCATCGGGGCGCCGGTCTACGCGGAGTTTGTGCCGAACACGGCTTCGTTCCCGGCCTCTCATCCGCTGTTTCGCGGCCACGTGATCCGGCTGCAGTCGGCGGTGCGCAAGATCCTCGACGAATACGACGTGCTGGTCTCGGCCGGCGCTGATCTCTTTACCTTGTCGCTGCCCTCCAATGTCGATCCGATGCCGCCCGGCATGCCGCTTATCCATCTCGACACCGACCCCTGGGAGATCGGCAAGAACTATCCGGCCAATGCCGCGATCCTGGGCGACCCGAAGAGCACGTTGCCGGAACTCTCCGCCATGGTGCGGGAGCGCATGACGAGCGCGGCCCGCGGCGAGGCGCGCGCCCGCCTGCAGACCGCGAGCGAGGCGTCCCTGGCGGACCGGGAGGCGCTTCGCGCCAAGGCCCGCGCGCTCGCCAAGACGACACCGGTCCAGCCGCTCGCGCTTCTCGGCGCCATCGGGGATATGCTGCCGAAGGATGCGGTCGTGATCGAGGAAGCGCTATCGTCGGCGCCCGGCATCCGCCAGCTTATCCGCAGCGACGATCCGCAGAGCTATTTCGGCCTGCGCGGCGGCGGCATCGGCTGGGGCCTGCCGGCCGCGATCGGGATCAAGCTTGCCTTGCCGCACCGGCCGGTGGTCGCCCTGATCGGCGACGGCAGCGCGCTCTACACGATCCAGGCGCTGTGGACGGCGGCGCATTATCGCATTCCGGTCGTGTTCGTGATCCTCAACAACACGTCCTATCGCATCCTCAAGCAGCGCCTCCACGGGCTGCGCGGGCACGCCGAGCAGGTCGATACTTATGTGGGGATGGAGCTCGTCAATCCGGCGATCGACTTCGTCGGCCTGTCGCGTTCGCTCGGCGTCGCGGCGGAACGCGCCAACACCGTTCACGACGCGACCGACCTGATCGGCAAGGCTCTCAAGGACAACGTCGCGATGCTGATCGACGTGGCGCTTGACCGCGCGTTCAAGCCGATGTGACGGAGGCCGGAGCACCGGCGTCCCGGTTCATCGGACTGACCGTTATTGCTCTGGCCTTTATATATTGGTGGATCGCTGTTGCTCTATTTCTTGTGCTTTTTGGAGAACGATATTTTGCAAGGCGAGAACGGGAGTCTTACATGTGGCTTTCAGCGTTGATGCTGTCCTACGAGATGTTGGTCAGCAATTTCGGCGGGCTAGGATCGCGCTTCCCAGACGCATACGGGGAGGCCGGCATACAATTCATTGGATACGGGTCAAGCTGGACGCGTTTCCTAGACATCTATCTCCCCGCTCGAGATCAAGTCGATCGAGAGGGGACAGAGCTTTTGGCGGCCTTTACTTCGTTCGACTAAATGTTCGGCACAAGGCGTGGGAGAGCCGCATGCTTGATCAGTTCACGACTGGCGGCCAGGATCTTATGATGCAGCCCCGTGCCGCCCATTTCCGCAACGCGC
>Ga0257161_1000257_pt1 | contig 14394 bp, 13 predicted proteins | sample NR01A_FD_185954 | JGI IMG/M metagenome (GOLD analysis project Ga0257161, IMG submission 185954) | Soil microbial communities from H.J. Andrews Experimental Forest, Oregon, United States - NR-01-A | ecosystem: Environmental > Terrestrial > Soil > Temperate forest > Bulk soil | place: USA: Oregon... | reverse complement strand
TGTCATCGGTTTTCGTTTAGCTGCGCCGTCGATGATCTCGAACTCAGCAAGCATTTCGTTACCGCGTGCGGCCAAGCGATAGATCGCTATTAAACCGATCTGTTCGCGAGTGATATCGGCCAGTTTCCATTTCGGCTTTTTGCCATCCCACATCTGTTGCAAAGCATCTCCGACGGCCTGCCGAATTTGAAATTCACGCGAACCATGTTCGACGAAAAAGGCTATGACGGGTATCACCGGGTGCCCGTACCGATCGAGAACCATCTGGAAAGTCTCGTCCTCGCCGTATACGGCAAACACCTTTGCGGCAGTTGCAGGATACCGTCGCGCGGCCGCGTACGCATTGAGTCCATACTTGAGGCAGATCGAAAGCAATCCAATGTCCGCCTTGTCGGTATACTCCTGCGATAGCGGGCATTTCGAACCTTGAGCGCGCGCGTCATCGGCGATAGCGGCGCGGACAGCCAATTCTTCAAATCCTCGCCGATCTGACGCCATGGTTAGGAGGGCGGCGATCAGGGCTCCGATCCCAAGGGGCATAACGAACGTCTTGAACATTTTCGCTTTTCCGCAGCGGCTCCCCAAGGCTAACCCGCCATTCTCGGCGCCACACGCCGCACATGCAATACAGCGCGTGTCTGCCCGACCGCGGCTTCCAACCGCAGGACCCTCTTGCCATCACTCACGGGTGCCTTTGCAAATCTCCCCGGGTTGGCCACCACGGAGCCATTCGCTGCGCTCCAGCAGCAAGTCGGTAGCTATCTGGGGTACACCGGTCGCGACATCAAAGTGGTTGCAACGACCGCTGCGGCACCGTGCCGGCAAAGCCGAAGGTGACGACGCGAGACGCGGCGTTGCGCGTGGCCCACCGCTGCTCCACGGCATGCAGCAGGGTCGCAGCCCCGATGCGGCCACCGAGATGGTGGCGGCGCTCGCTCCAATCGATGCAGGTACGGCAAAGGGGTCCTTTGTGGGGAGTTTAAGGTGCCGCGTCATTGGCGCCTTTGCGGGTGTAGCAGAAATTGGTCCAATGCCAGCGGACCGGAACCGCCAAGCACGAGGGCAACGAGCGCGGCCAGATAAAGCAGAGCCGTCTCATAGCCGGGCTGACCGAAATGCGCCCCAGCTGCATCGACGGACAGCAGTTTGATCGAGCTGAACCCATTCGGCACATGGACCGTGAAGATCGCCACGAGCAGCACGGTCGACATGGGTACGCTCGCGAGCGGGATGAAGGCGCCTAGAAACACAGCCAAACCGCCGAACAATTCGACGAGAATCGTCGCCCAAGCCAACAGGTCGGGTGCGGGCACGCCCAGGGCATGTAGGATCGATGCGTACTTCTCCGGTCCGCGCGCAATCTTCGCGTAGCCGTGCTCCATAAAGCCAACGCCCACAATAAGGCGGAGCGGGATCGCGTACCACGATTGATAAGGGTGCGACGTCAGCCGGGTGTAGATTGCGACTAAATTTGTCATACTTTCAGTCCGCTCGAATCGGGCCAAGCAATGGTCGTCGACAGCACCAATCGTGAATCTCGAGATCGGTTCCGGATCGGCGTTTCATTTTCTCTTCGGTGACGGCGAGCTGGTCGCCGGGGCTGCAGTTCGAGGGGGCTATGCGCCCGAGGTAGAACCGGGATCGGCCAAAAAATTCGCTACAGACCGGAGCGGTGGCGACTCCACCGAAAAGCGCCCCGCCGTGGCGCGAGCTAACAATAATCTCATCAGAGGTCGATAACGACGTCGCTTTTGGGCTTCGAGCAGCAGGTCAGCACATTGCCTTCCGCCGGGTCATCGATCGGGGCTGGTTCGTAGCTCACTGTCCCCTCGACAAGCCCGGTCTCACACGTGTGACAGACACCCGTGCGGCACGACCATCGCACTGGGACGTCGCATGCTTCGGCAAGCTCGAGCACGCTGTGAAATTCAGATCGCCAGCGGACATTCAAACCACTTCGCGCGAACGAGACCAGCGGTCCCGTGCCGGGCGGCCCTGCCGGAGCATGCGGCGGCGGGTGAGGCGAGGCGGCAACGCCCGGCGTCTTCGGCGGAGCTGAGCCGAAATTCTCGGTGTGGATACGGCTTGCAGCAACGCCCCAGCTTGTAAGTTCCACAGTCAGATCGCTCATAAAGGCGGGCGGCCCGCAGAGGTAGAAGTCGGCGTCGCGTGGGATCTGCAGCTCCTGGAGCACACGCAAATTCAAACGTCCCGGCGTATCAAAATCCAGACCTGCCTTATCCTCGAGGCGGGGCGCGCTGTAGCAAATGCGGCCGTGGGAATGCACCAGGGCTTTAAGGAGCGTGCGCGTCTCCTCGGCAAAAGGATGTTCACGGCCGTCGCGGGCGCCGTACAGCCACCAGACTTCTCTGAGCGATGCGTCAGCCGTCAATGCATGGAGCATTGCGAGCACAGGGGTCACGCCGATGCCGGCACTCAGGAAAACGATGGGCGCATCGCCCGGCCGAAGCGTGAAGTTGCCCCGCCCTGCGCTCACGTCCACTGTGTCACCAGCCTGCAGCTTGTCATCGATGTAACCGCCGGCGACGCCATGGGGTTCGCGCTTGATGCTCACCCGATAGTGCTCGGCACTCGGTTCGCCCGACAGCGAATAGCTCCGCATCAGCGCGGGTGCATCGGGTGTGGGCCTCATCCGCAGCACGATAAACTGGCCGGGCAAAGCTGCAGCCAAGGGGCGCCCATCAACAGACTCAAGCACCAGCGAGATCACGTTGCTGCTTTCGCGAACCTTGCGCGCCACCCGCAGCGGACGAAACCCCGACCACGCGGGAGCTTGGCTGGACGTTGCGGTAAGCCCAGCATTTCCTGTTGCGGTGTCCCCCTGCTCGACCAGTGTTTTGAAGGAGGCGCGCCACCCCTCGCTCAGCGCCGTGATGCGCAGCGCGCGTTCGAGTTGGTTACGAGGGTGACCGGGCATGTACAGAAGCGCGTTGACCTCGAACACGCTCATACGCTCGGGGCCCGCTGCGACCGGCACGATCTCATCGCCGGCCTCCACCTCGCCCTCCTCGATAACACGGAAATAGAAACCGGGTCTGCCGTGCGCGACCAGCAGCGCCGGCATCTGCGGCTCGTTCATGCGGATGCCCACGCGATAACACGTGACACGCGGCTGGGTGACCTCGAACAAAGCCCGACCTATCCGGTAGCGGTCGCCAATGCACGCCTCGTGGTCAGACAGGCCGTCGACGGTGAAATTCTCACCGAACTGCCCATAGGTGAAGTCGCCTCGACCGAGTTGGCTCTGCCAATAATGATAGGAGTCGATTTGATAGACGAAGACGGCTCGGTGTTCTCCGCCATGCCCGGCTAGGTCGCCTTGCCCGTCGCCATCGACGTTGAGCCGCCGGACCATCCGGGGACCGTGGACCGCGTGTTTCCACACGCCGGTGTAAACCGTCCTTCCTTGCCAGGCCACATTCCGCGGCTTGCCGACATTCACCGACACTAGCGATGGCATCTGACTTCCTTCGCGCTGATCGCCGTCGGGCTTTTCCGAAGGCTTGGCGGCGACGTGTTTGACGGCGGCCTCGCCCGGCGGGGTTCTGCTCCTCCGCTTTGACCGCTGGCCGCGGATCAGCTTGCAGGCTGGTGGGTCGGTTGCATTTCTGGGACTCCGACGATGGCGGTCGCGGCGGGCGTGCCGGCGACCGCGCCGACGGTGAGGTCTCGGTCAATACCATGCGAGATCACGGCCTGGCCCGGCTCGAGCCTAAGCTGGACCCCATCAATGTGCACCGCGACCTTGTCCGGCTCGAACGACACCAGGCCGGAGATGCGTGCAACCTCGGTCCAGGCGTTCTGATAGGACCATGCCGCACGGCGGGCGTCCCCGATGTCGTAATAGCTCGCTAGGCCTTTATACGGGCAGAAGGTCTGGCCTTCGACTGGGGTCAGCGCTGACTCCTCGATGTCAGCGCGCGGGACGTACCAGCGGGGCGCGAAACCGGACTCGTACAGGACCAACGGACCGGTGCTGTCGGCGACGAGGCGTTCAGCGCAGCGGACTACCAGGTGGCGGCTGGTCTGGCGGATATCGATGCGGTGGTAGCTGTCGGCGGCGTGGCCAACGATCCGTTCGTCTTCTTCGTAAAAAGCGTCCATGGCCGGCCACGCGAACGCCACCCTTCCTTGCAGCTCCCTCGCGTGGGCGGGCAGCTCTGTGTGTTGCCACGCCGCACGCGGGCGGCTGTGTTCACCAGCGCGGACCGTGTACCAGGACGTCTGGCCGAGGTCGTGGTGGCGGGTCGTGTACTCGCCGGGCTGCAGCGTGCCCGCGGCAATGCCGTCCCGCGGGAAGTAGGCAACCGGATAGCGGCCAGGCTCATGGAGCAGGACCACGTCCTCACTATCCGCGATCCAGGCTCCGCCGAAGCGCACCCGCATGCGCCGCCGCAACGGCTCGGCATAGAGCAGTCTATCCGGCAACGGATCTGCAACGAGGAACCGGCCGACCCTTCCCGGTGAAAGAGGCCCTTGCTGCCAGGACAAACCCATTGTTCTTTCCTTTCGGTGAGCTCCCAGCCAATGGCCCGTGGAGGTGATGTGATCCCGTCTATCCCGGGGAAGTCCTCGACAACTCGCGACGGTGTCGAGTTCGCTTTCGGTCAGCAAGCAACCGCTGTTCGATCAAACGGAACTCGGCGTCTGGCGTCGAGGGCGAACGCGTCTCACATGGGGTTTACCCAAACAAGACGAAACCAAGAGATGCATCGACTACCCCGGCGCTCTCGCCTCGTCGTACGCGAAAACTAGCGACGGCCATTCGCGGACCGCCGCCTTTGCTTCGCCGGGGGCGTCGACGATGACTTGCTGCGGTCGGCATCGCCGAGAGCGTGCCGGAGCTGCTGTTTAATGGCATTCGCAAATCGATCAGTCGCCTCTAGCGGCGTAAAATGGCCGACCCCGCTCAATCTCTCCAAGGTATAGTCTTTGAAGAAGGCATCAAGCTGGTCCGACCACTCGAACGGAAAGATCGGATCCTGGTCCTCCCAGAGAACCGTCGTTGGCGTTGCGAGGCGTTGTGCGGGCGATGGTTTGCTCTCGGTCGCGAAGGCGGTCACAGGATTGCTCGATGAAGTGCGATACCAATTAATCGAAGCAATGAATGCGCCGGGCACCGAGTAGACTTCCACCAGGTGATCTATCCGCTTCTCATCGAGAATATAATTCGGCCCGGACCAGTGCGACCAGAAATGACGAAGATAGGCGCGGACTGCGTCGCCGTTTCCGTCGATGAGCTGTCGCGCCAAGTCGAGTTGGTGAAATGACGTATACCAGAACTCCCTTACTGGCCCGAGTTCGAGTACGCGTTTCCCTGCCCCAGGTAGATGTGGCGAGACCACCAAAGCCTTGACAAGATCCGGGCGCATTGCAGCGATCGTTTGGCTCACGGCGCCACCTACATCATACCCTGCTACTACCGCGTCCTTGAGTCCCAACTCATCCATCAGCGCAGCCACTGCGCGCGCCTGTCCGTGTGCCGAGTAGATTTCCTCGGGATCCGCCTCATACTTGTCTGACTGGCCGAATCCGCGCAAGTCCGGCGCCAGCACATCGGCAATATCTGTCAGCTTAGGCACAAGCTGATCCCAATCGGTATGGTCTCCAGGCCAACCGTGCAGAAGCACAACCGATGGTCCTGAGCCCGAGCGGTCATAGGCGAGGCGAAAGCGGTCTGTGGGTGCAGAATATTGCATCTCCGGTCTTTCATCGGGCGCAGTCATACGCCCACTCGCACCAAACCTTCGAAACGCCCGAGGGTTCCTGGTATCAAGGCAATGGCGAAACAACAGACGAGCGTTTTCTTAGGATTACCCCTGTCACCGTGTCGCGGTCATTTCGGAAGCAAACGCGATCGATAGTTCACGATCTCTGCGAGCGCGTCTTTGCCTCGTCGGTCTCCGGCCAACCGGCGCTGCACCGACGGCGCAAGCGGCTTGCCGCCTGATCCTTGCTCCAGAGCGTTCGGGCGAGCCGGAGCTTCAGAGATGGTGCCGGCGGCTTCTTGCCGGGTGTGCCTTTGGGCCGCTTTGGTATGGGAGGTCTCGTCTTGGGAGCCCGGCCCCCATAAAGGGGCATCCCCAAAGGGGGAGAATGGGGGCGGCATACATTCTACGCCGCATGAGTGGGGCTGATTCAAATCGACGACAGTTTGGTGGCAATCCAAGCGTTTGCCGCGAGCGATCTGGCACAATCGCAATCCGTTCGAATTGGCGCCGGAGGTTCGATGCATACGACCGGTCTCACCTGGACTGATCTCAATGACGGATTCGTGGTCGCGATCCATATCGAGGCAAAATCGGGCGAGGCCGAAACGGTCGCCGCCCTGTTAGCGGACCTGGTGGCGCCAACCATGGCGGAGCCAGGCGTCAAGTTGTTCATCCCCTATCGCTCGCCGACATCGCCGGCAATGTTCTTCGTGTTCGAGCCATTCAGGTCGTTTCGAATGCAATGTCGGCATGACCGCTTCGCCCCAATCAACCGACGTTTTTGTGCGCTCGTGTATTTGTCGCGTTCGGGCAGGCCGAGTGTCTCTGGCTGAGATGGCGTAGAACGTGGGCAGTTTGGCGAACCCTGATCGCCGGGCGCGGCTACATAAATCATCGTCAAGATCGCTTTTGTTGCTGTGCCTAGCTCGACTGCGCAGCGGAGGACGGCATGCGAAAGCATCGCGTTCTCATCACATGCGAAAGGCAACTCCAAATGGAACGCTTCCCTGTCCACACGATCGACTCCGCCCCCGAAGCCTCCAAATCTGCACTGCGAGATGTGCAGGCCAGGTTCGGGATGATTCCCAATCTCGCGGGGGCCATGGCGACATCGCCGGTGCTCGTCCAGAGCTTCATCGGCATTTTCGACAAGGTTCACGGCGGCAACTTTACCGAGGCGCAGATTCAGACCGTGCTCCTCACCGACGCCGTGACCAACGGCTGTGCATGGGCGGTCGCGCTCCATACCGCGCTGGCGCTGAAGGCTGGTGTCGATCCGGCGGATGTCGAGGCGATGCGCGCTGGCCGCTCGCCGTCGGACCGCAAGCTCGGCGCCCTCTCGACCTTGGCGCGAACGCTGATCGAGAAGCGCGGGCGGCTCAATGATCAAGGCATCGAGCAGTTCCTCGCGGCCGGGTTTGGCAAGGATCTCCTGCTCGAAGCAATCACGATCGTCGCCGCCTCGACAATCACGAACTATACCGGCAGCGTCACCAAGCCGCCGCTGGAGGCGTCTCTCCAGGACTACGCATGGAACGGCTGAGCTCCGGCTTCACGCATAAAGTCATACACGGCGGTCGCAAGGCGGCGCTGTCCCTTTAACAGCGATACAAGCGCTGAACGCAGGTCACAAGCTGAATCTGGCCCTATAGTCCTGCGGCGTGGCAGCCAGCAGGCGCAGAAAGCTGCGGCGCATCGTCTCTTCCGAACCAAAGCCGCAACGCTGCGAAATGCGCTTGATCGGCAAGCGCGTTTCCGAGAGCAGGCGTCGCGCCCCTTCCACCCTTAGTCGTTCGACGGCACGGGCCGGTGTCAGGCCGGTTGCATTCGCGTAGTGCCGACTGAAACTGCGCTCGCTCATCCCAGCTTGCCTGGCAAGAACCGGAAGTGACAGGTCGTCGGCCAGATGTTTGCTGATCCAGTCGTGAAGCACGCCGAACGTGTCCTCGGCCGCTTGCAAGGACAGAGCCTCGCTGAACTGCGCCTGCCCGCCCGGCCGTTTGAGAAAAACGACCAGGTAACGAGCAACGGCCAGCGCCACCGTGCGACCGAGATCCTCTTCGACTAATGCCAAGGCGAGATCGATTCCGGCCGTCACCCCGGCCGAGGTCCAAACCGAACCGTCGCGCACGAAGATCGGATCGGACTCGACGCGGATGGCGGGAAAGCGTCGGGAAAGCTCCGCGCAGAACGACCAATGGGTAACCGCTCGTCGCCCATCAAGCACTCCTGACGCTGCCAGCAGAAAGGCGCCGGTGCAAACAGAAGCGGTGCGACGAGCCTGCCCGGCACGTTCGCGCACCCAATCGACCAGGATATTATCCGTCGATGCTGCCTCGACTCCTGGGCCGCCAGCAATCACGAGCGTGTCCAAGCCCGCTTCCACGGGCGGCAATGGATGGGTCGCAAGCGCAACCCCGGCCGAAGCTTTGACACTTTGCCCCCCTTGCGCCACGACACGGACCACGTAAGGCGGCATCTCCTCCGTCTTCGCCATGAACTCATTGGCGGAGGTGAACACCTGGAGAGGCCCGGCGACGTCGAGGATCTGCACGGACGGAAAGGTCAAAATTTCGACGATTCGGGTCGCGTTTGGCGGAGAACGAGGGGTCTTTGGCGTCATCGCCAGAAAATGCCGCGATAGATCTCCCTTTGTCTATCCCTGAACCGCACGAGGAGGCGTCCATGATTCCTCACGATATTCACCTGGAAATCGGTTCGCTCCTGTTCGAAGGATTGGATCAAATCGATCTGACAGGGCCCTTCGAGGTACTGTCCCGCCTTCCAAACTCGACCTATCGCATCTACGGCAAAACCGCCGCTTCGGTGCGCGATGTGAGGGGATTGCGGCTGGCGCCTGATGCAGCCTTGGCCGACGCGCCGCCACTCGATGTCCTGCATGTGCCAGGCGGCTATGGTCAGGAAGCGTTGATGGAAGACGCAGAGATACTGGCCTGGATCCGCCAGCAGGCGGCCGGGGCGTGTTGCATTTTCTCCGTCTGCACCGGCGCCCTGATTTGCGGGGCAGCCGGCCTGCTGAAGGGACGCCGGGCGACCACCCATTGGGCTTCGCTTCACCTGCTGCCGTTCTTCGGTGCGATTCCTGTCAACGAACGCGTGGTCGTCGATGGGAGCTGCGTTTTTGCCGCCGGTGTCACAGCCGGCATCGACGGTGCCCTGCGCCTTGCAGCCGAGCTGCGTGGGGACGACGCCGCGCAAACGATCCAACTCCATATGGCGTATGCGCCGGAGCCGCCCTTCAATAGCGGCACCCCCGAAACGGCACCTCCTGCAATTCTAAAGCAGGCACAGCAGTTGGTGCGGGGCATTACAGCGAAGCGAGAGGCCACCGCACGACGTGCAGCTGCCCGCCTTGGCATCGCCGTCCCTGAAATCACTTAAAAGGCACAAAGTGCTCAGCGCATGTCGGTTCAGAGTCAAACTCGGAAGTCGCCACGACGCGACTTCTGAGTTCAAATTGGTCGAGCGGTCGATCTTACTTGTGTAATGGCGACGCCGGAGATCGCGAGTAGCCCACCGACAATCAACTTTGGGGTCATACGGTCGCCAAGGAACAACACGCTCGAAATCAAGGCGAACACCGGAAGCAGCAGGCCGAATGGTGCGACGCGGCCCATGGAGCAACGGGCGATCAGCCAGAACCAAAGGCCAAACCCGACAATTCCTCCGATGAAAATTGTGTAGGCGAGTGCCAGCCAACCACGTTCATCCGCCGTGATAAGGCTCGCCAGTTGTCCATGTTCAAGGAGCAACGACATCAACATGACCTGCGGCACCGTGAGCAGCGACGACCACCCCATCAACATCAAAGGGTCAAAAGGGCCGTAGCGCTTCGTCAAGACGTTTGACACCGCGAACGCGAAGGCTGCCCCGACCACAAGCAGCAGCGGAAGCGCGTTTGCCGACAGGCCAGGCCCCGCTGCCAACACGACCACGCCGACGAATGCAATCACCACTCCGGCGGACGTAGTTAGAGACGGTCTCTCCGCGAGCAGCGGCCAAGCTAACAGGACGGTGAAGGGCGTGGCGAGTTGATATGCGACGGCCGACATGCTTCCCGAGCCGCGCCCAAGGCCAACATAGAAGAGGCCGAAGTTTAGTCCACCAAGGAAAACCGAAATAGCTGCGATAGGGCCGAACTGTTGACGTGCGGGCCCTTTGACGAACGGAATGAGCAGCAGCGCGATGGCCAGGAAGCGCAGCGCGAGGAAGAAGAGAGGCGGAAACTCCATAACGCCCACTTTGATGGCGACGAACTGATAACCCCAGAGCAAGGGGACGGCCACCGCGCAGACGATCTGGATGGCAGACATGATATCCTTCCTTTCAAGACCATTCGGTCTAGATATAGACGCGCTAACAGCGGAGGCGTCCATGGGATTGTCACTTAATGAAGCGGTCGAGAAGAGCGTCAGCGGTGGTTTGCGACGTGATCCGTGTCGGTGCCGTTTTACCGACCACTCGCAGCCCCTCGACGAAACAGACGAGAATTCGGGCGGCACTTGAAGGCTCAACGCCATCGGCCAACTTGCCCGCCGCCTTCGCACGGGAAAGTGCATCAGCCACTCTAGCCTCCATGGCTTTGAAAAAGCTCCCGATGCGACGATCAACTTCAGCATCATGGCCAGCCAGTTCCATGGCTGTGGCCACCAGCAGGCATCCGCGCCGACCATTAGCACCGCTCGTGCGGTCAACGTAGCCGGCAAGGTAGGCCCGCAGGCCGTCGACCGGCTCTCTGCGGGGGTCGAGTTCGATATCCATCCGTGTCAGGGCATTGGCAACGTAGCGATCAAGCGCACGCAAGAAGAGCGAGTGCTTGTCACCGAAAGCGGCGTAAAGGCTGCCACGCGAGAGCTTCGTCGCACGAAGAAGGTCCGGTAGCGCCGTGGCGTGATAGCCGCGCGACCAGAACACACCCATCGCGCGCTCGACAGCGGCTTCTGTGTCGAAACTTCGGGGGCGGCCACGAGGCAACCGCACTGGGGTTTGGTTGTTCATCGTTGATATATAGACCAATTGGTCTTTAAATGCAAGTGACAATGATTTGCTTGCGCATGAATTCCCCCGGGGCAATTCACGGACATAGCACACGAGACCACCCCGCGCGCCAGTCCAAGCTCGGCGCCAAGGAATCGAGCCGAACGAAGCTGACCCCGACGCCACGGCGATGCGTGCGGGTCGGCAGGGCGCCGGGGGACGCACGACACAATGCGAAGGAAGCCGCGCGCTAAGTTCCAACTGCGGAACCGTGCATATGGTTGCCGACGTAACGGCGAGTTGACCGTCGCCTGCGGCTTTCTCGCGCTAGCGGCGAATAGACTCATGGCGTGTAACGTTTTGGGTATAATATGCCAGCCATCATCGGCAACGACCCGTCGGGTGCCGGTGGCAGAGAGACTAGTCGCGCTCCCGCCTGAAAAAAGGAAAGGGAGCGGCCATGACGATTCATTCATTCGTAGGACCCGGAGCGTTCGGACCGAAGTGCTCGCAGCGATGAGTGAAGCTTACGACGCAGCACTTGCCAATCGACCTAGCGCGGTGCCCGAGGCTTTCGCCGGACGAATTATTGCAGCGGCACGATTTGGTGAACGTGACCCGGTTCGTTTGCGGGAAGCCGCGCTCAGTGCCGCGCATATCTGAGTGCCCCACCGCGGCCGACGCATCACCCGACGCCCGCGCCACTCATTGAGACCCGTCCTGCAAACCGCGAAAGCAGCCCGATGCTGGACATCCTTACATTGCCTGAGATGTTGGCGGCCCTGATCGCAACAGCGGGCGTCATCGCGGGCGTGGTCGCGTGGTACTGCTGGCGAGATTAGTGCGGCCCCCGCTTCCGCCTGATGTGGGGAAAGCGCTCGGCCGCCGACTGCGCTCCGATCCAGCGTGGAACTGTGCGTCTATTCCTAACGTAACTGAAATTTGTCCGGACGGCTTCGCAGCGCAACGCGGTCAGTTAGACCTACTCTCAACCGACCGACCAGGAACACTACACAGCGGCTGGCGTTAGAGACCTCGCGCTACACCTCTTCTTGTCAAGCATCATTTCGAGATTTGCTGAAATATATTCGGCTAGCGCTGAAGCCGACTCGACCCGCTCGGCTGATCCTTGACGACGCAGCTGGCCCCCGTTGTCACGGCATCAAATCGTGCCGCACCAGCATGGTGCAGATGCTGCGTAGGGTCATGAGCGCGATTTGCCGGTTCTCCGAGCCTTCCGGCATGTCGGCAGGGCGTTGATGATCCGGATGAGCAGATCAGTCAGCTCGATCCGCGTTAGGCGCATCGGCTCGATGATTGTCAGCACTCGCGTTGTTTCCTCCATCAGTTCGGCCGAGCCAACCGCGGCCTTCTGGCGGAGGCCCTCAGCGACGGAGGAAGCAGCTGCATCGCGTGCGACCGCAACGCAGAGGAGGAGTGCTTCAGCACTTGCGGCCATCAGCCGACGAACGGTGCCAATTGGCAGACGATTGTCCTTTGTCTATCCGTCCGTATCCGCGGCTACGACGACTGCAATTTTTATATTCCATCCGTCGCGCTCACGTTGCATCTCCAGCTCACGAGATCGTAAGCGTGCTGCTGGTAGGGCGCCAACTCACACAGGCATGCTGCGGAATAGTGTTCTTCCAGAACTATCTGACAAGACTCAGGATGGATGCATGGAACAGCTTCAGAACCTTGATCTATCTCCGATGAGTGCCGTTGGTGCGGCTGTGTTGCGCTTCATCCTGGCGGGCTTCTGGATCGTTCACTGGTGGTTCAAAGTCGGGTACCGTGGCATGCCGGCAACGGAAGCGTTCTTCTTGCAGCAGGGCCTGCCGGCCTGGCTGGCGTGGTTCGACATCAGCTTCGAGGTCGTGACTGCTATCTGCCTGGTTCTCGGAATCTTTGTGCCCCTGTTGTGCCTGATCAGCCTGCCGATCCTCTTTGCTTCGATGTGGATATATCGCAGGAATGGGTTTTATTTCTCGGGCGGTGGAATTGAGCTTCCGGTTTTGTGGGCTTGTGCGCAAATCGCCCAGGTCTTTCTTGGTCCTGGTGCTTTTCGGGTCCCACTTCCGATGTGGCTACCGCTCCCAACATTGTTCGGTATACCCCTCTGACTGCGAGTACGCCGCTCCAAGTGGAGGCACGATCACATTTGAACAACTTGCATGACGGAGAAGGCGCTGTCACCAGCCTCACAATGCAGGTCACTGAATTCCGGAGCCTGTTCATTACCTCCATACTTTTATTGGATATTCGCCTGCCCGCCTCGTCGAACGCGTCCCGTTCCGGGGGGACCGATGATCGTCATGCGCTTGATCCTGGGATCATTGCCGTGATGACGAATTCGTCTTCAGAGTGAGAGTGGAGCCGGGCCGTGGGCGAGCCCAGGGATGGAAGAGAGTGCGTCGCCGGGCTTGCCCGTCATCCGCTCTCGAATTCCTGATCATGCGCAAGACATCCTCCAACTTCGATTTCCGAAGGCCGGTCGCATATGACGACGAGGCAAAGTGTGCGTTCCATAACCACGCCCGCCGCCGGCTCAAGCAGCTCGCCGACGCGCTCGGCCTCGCGCCAGGCAGCTTCGATCTACGCTCCAATCCTGGCGGCATAGCTGTATCGGGTGAAGCGACCCTGCACGCCGATCATCTCTATGTGCAGGCGTGCCAACCCGCGACCGGCCACGAGATGGGTATTCTCTTCCGAACCTGCCAAGGTCGGAAGGACTACCACGGCGGCCCGAACAACTTCGCCTCTCTTGACCTACTGAACCGCCCACAGGATCTGGCGCGCCGCATCACGGAGGCATGCCGCGTCTGATCTCGCTCCGCCTGATCTCGTACAGGCAATAGAGACGCAGCCCGCCACCGAACCCATTGCGGCCTGATCAGGAGAGCCCCCTCAGACGCGTCACGCGCGGGCGGGCGAGGGCCAATGTCGGGGCAACGGGAATTGAACCGACAAGCCTGTTGAGCCGAACGCGATCCCAACGCGTCCTGCGGCCGCCCGAAGCTCGAGGGCGGCCGCATTCGCCGTGACGGGTTGAGAGGCCACGAAGCCATTCGTGGCGCCCGTCATCGGGATACGAACATGCGCGAATCAGACGATATGATCCTTCAACATTACGGCGACTACGTTACCAGTGCGCTGCAGACCGAAGGCGGCCATCTTTCGATCGGCCGTGGCGGCTTTACTCTGTATTACGCTCGCGGCGCCCGTCTCAGCGGCTACGACTGCGAGTCCTTCAAGACATGCTGCATCGCTGCCGGCCTGCCAGTCATCGACAGCCGGCTGGTGGCCTTCGAAGACGTCGCGCGCCTAGCGGTCCGTGGACCGATGGTGGCGGTCGGCGAGGAGGCAAGCCTGCCGCCCTATCATGCGCTCTCTTTCGCCCCGCTCGGTGCGGTGGCGCAAGCCTATCGGGCGGCGGGAGCCGAGGTCTTCAACATCCCGGACCTCGCGAGCCCGACGCCAGGAGAGTGAGAGAGAGGCCGGTCGGTTCGCGACGGGTTGGAGGTCGAGAGAAAAGGCTCTCGGCCGCCCGTCGTGGAGAATCGATATGGCTTCGGTTCAGAAAATCATCCTGAGTGCGTCGCGTGACATCCCCTTCAACAAGCTGGTGCTGAGCCAGTCCAATGTGCGCCGGGTGAAGGCCGGC
>Ga0257161_1000255_pt1 | contig 14437 bp, 17 predicted proteins | sample NR01A_FD_185954 | JGI IMG/M metagenome (GOLD analysis project Ga0257161, IMG submission 185954) | Soil microbial communities from H.J. Andrews Experimental Forest, Oregon, United States - NR-01-A | ecosystem: Environmental > Terrestrial > Soil > Temperate forest > Bulk soil | place: USA: Oregon... | reverse complement strand
CGGCTGGTTATCAATATCACGAATGGCACGAACTGTGTGCGCTGTCGCGCCTCACGTATTTCTACTTCGATCCTGCGAAGCTTACGTTCTATTCCGAGACAGACATCGCGGCTGTGTCCTTCGCCCCGCGGCTGTTTTTCGAGCATGAAGGGCTGTGGCATACAGCCCTCAATTTGATAGACTTAATAGAGCACCCAGCGTCAGGAGATCAACTCTATTTTGAAGCACTCGGCGTTGCACTCGTGCATCAACTTTTGCGTCTCCATCAGGGCGTATCCAGCGGCCAACCTCAGGTCCGAGGCGGGCTCGGGGGGTGGCAGCAACGAATTGCAGCCGCCTATATCGAACAACATCTTGCAGAGCGGATAGAGCTCGCCGCCCTTGCGCAGCAAGTCCGCCAAACCCCGTTTCATTTCTGCCGAGCCTTCAAGCACTCTTTCGGAATGCCACCGCTCCGGTACCAAACCAAACGTCGCATCGAGAGTGCGAAGTTGCTGCTGCTGGCGAAACCCGCCATGTCCATGACGGATATCGGACTGACGATAGGCTTCGGCTGTTCGACCTCGTTTGCTACAGCGTTCCGGAAGGCGACGGGGTTTACACCCACCGCATATCGGCGAAGCTTTGGCTAGGTTCGGCAAAGCCCACCGCCGATTGGGAAGTATATCGTGCAAATGCCGCGGGAAATGGCTTTTCCTCTATTGCTCAGATCTACACGGTATTGCGCTAATGCGTTCTGCCCAGCGATGGGCGCGGCTAGCGCGTGCTCCTGGAGTAGGTCGTTCCCGGTCAGCTGGCGGTTCAACTGATCACCGCAAGCCGCTCGCCGGCTACGACCCTGCTTTGGGGGGCGCGCTCGCTTGCGGCTTGCTTCACCGCAGCTCCCCCGCCACTTTTAAACCAGGATCAAGGACCGGAAACTCTAAGAAAATCAGTCCTTAGTGTCATTATTCACGGACAGCTAAAATCTCAGGCAGCGTGCGCCTGTCATTTCAAGCCAGTGGCCATGCGGTGTACGGACCGCCCTCATGAGAATGCCATCGCAATGGGTGCACCTTAGAACTGCTCCCATTGGAGCCGCATACAGGCGCAACGAGCCTACGGCTCCGATTGAGCCGCATGCCTCGCATTGAATCTGCGCGGTTGTTATATCAAGAATAAAGATTTCCTGAAGAAGATCTGCGGCAGCATTGCCATACAGAACGAGGCCCGAGCCATTCTCAGTCATGGCGCCTATCCTCCCGAGGGTCCGAAGCGTTCCGTCTTGATGGTGAGGGGGTCATGTCCAAGTTCCACCAGAAGCCTTGAGATGCCCTCCACGAAAGGAGTGGGCCCACAGACATAAATTTTCGGGTTTTGCTCAGGTGGAAAGTGCGCCTCGACAAGCAGTGCTTTGTCAATTCTTCCCCGATGGCCCATCCATCCCTCCGGCTGTTGGCGGGTCAGCGTGTTGACAACACGCAAATCAGGATCACGGACGGCCATTGCATCGAGTTCGGCGCGATAGATGACGTTTTCCAGACTTCTGGATGAATACAGCAGTAAAGCCGAAGTGCGAGCCTTCCGCCTGGCGCGGTGACGAAGCATCGCCATCAGGGGTGCAACGCCCGATCCACCTGCTATGAGCCATAGAGGGCCGCGCGTGGCGACGGTCCAAACGAAATAGCCGCCGATGGGCCCCCGCAATTCGAATCGGTCACCGGCACGAAGATCGTCGACGAGATACGGAGAAACCTCGCCATCATCCACTCGCTCCACGGTCAAAGTGACCAACTCATCTTCGGGAGGCGAAGCGATCGAATAGCTGCGCTGCGCCTGGAAGCCGTCTTCGGCCGTGAGCCGGATATCGACATGCTGGCCAGGCAGGTGTCCCTGCCAAGTGGCTACGTGCAGCAGAAGACTCTTTACGCGCCACGTTTCGACTACGATTTCACGCACCTCAGCCAGTTGCCACTCAAGCCGCCGCACAGGTACGGTCGCCGCCTCAATCACCGTCATATCTCTGCTCTTTCCAGGGGTCGCCATAGTTGTGATAGCCTAGCGACTCCCAGAAACCACGCTCATCCTTTTCCATAAAGCGCAATCTCCGCACCCATTTGGCGCTTTTCCAAAAGTAAAGATGCGGCACGAGCAGCCGGGCTGGAGCACCATGCGCCGGCGGAATCGGCAAGCCCTCAAATCGGGTCGCGATCATGCCCTGGCCGCCAACGAGATCTGCGACGGGGACGTTTGTTGTGTAAGCTCCCTCGCTATGAGCCATGACGTAGGCCGCGGGCGGCTCGGGGAGGCCCACTGCCTTCAATAAATTGTCAAATGTCACGCCTTGCCATGTCGTATCGAGCTTCGACCATTTGGTGACGCAGTGAATGTCCGTCTTGATCGTGGTCTGAGGGAGCGCTTCGAACTCTGCCCAGTTCCATTTACCGAGCAGGGATCCGCCAAGCTGAAGAGCGAAAGTCCAGTTTTCCAGCTTGATTTGCGGCGTCGGTCCCGCCGAAAGAACCGGGAAGTCCGTCGTCACATACTGTCCGGGCGGTACCCGGTTTTTCGGGGTTTGCTCCTGCCGCCTCGACCTGAAGCCGCGAGAAATTGGGGCTTCGTCCATGGAGGTTATGCCTTCGCTTCTGGATCTGGCTGGAAGGCGACGATCAGTCGTGGCCGCGCCTCAGTAACCGTCATTCGGCACAGCGCACGCGTCTCGCGCGGAGAAGCATATTGGCTGGCCAGCCCAATAACGCCTGAGCACCGGACGGGTTTCACAGCAACTGACTATTGGAATTGAGTTAGCAGCAATTTCGAAAAGCCGCAGCAAAAGCGCGATAGAATTGCGTTGCGCGTGCGCTCATCATCGACATTAGAAGAGAAAGTTCACAGAGCAATGCGTGATTCGATTGTAGACGATGATGATGGGGTTCGCACGGCAACACCACTCGCGCGATTCTACGTCGAGCAAAGTCACGGGTGACACGGAAATGCACGTCACCTACGCCTCTCCGGGCGCGACTCAGTATTACCGCAAAAACGGGGAGATTACAGCAAAAACGGGAAGTTCGCCGATGGAGCTGTACTCGTCAAAGAAACGTTCATGACCGATCACGACCAAATGACGACAGGCGATGTGCGGTGGGCAACGAACACGAAAGTGTGGTTCGTGATGATTAAAGACGAAAAAGGAAGCCATCCCGGCAACCCCCTGTGGGGTGATGGATGGGGATGGGCACTCTTCAAGTCCGACGCGCCCGAAAAGCAGGTCGCAACTGACTTCAAAAAAGATTGCCTGGGCTGCCACATCCCGGCTAAGGCGACAGACTGGGTTTACGTGCAAGGTTACCCGGTCCTCAAATCGAAGTAGGCAGAAGGCCCTACGGAAACTCGTTTCTGAAAACGCTTCACAAGGAGAATCGCAATGCAAAAGTACCTGTTGGGAATCGTCGGTGGAGTTGGTGTGCTTGCTGCGAGTTCGTTCCTGTTCAATAGGGGACCCGTTGTCGCTCAAAACCAGGAGTACCCTGTGTATGACTCTGCTGGCAGAGTGAAGACGCCAACCGGCTTTCGCGCATGGGTCTTTGTGGGTGCGCCCTTAACTCCCGAGGGCCTCAATGATGGAAAGTACAACTGCGACCAGCCCGGAGGCTGTACCAAGTCGAACTTCCCCGAATTTCATCATGTATACATAGAAAAGAAAAATGTCGATGCCTATCTGAGGACCGGGTCCTTTCCCGAAGGAACGGTCATCGTCAAAGAGCTGACTCGGGTCCTTAAACCGACTTTTCCAGACAGCTCTCGCACGGAACCCTCCGGACGCGGGTATTTCAACGGTGAGTACAACGGCATCGACATGACGGTGAAAGACAGTAAGCGGTTTGCTAGGACCAACAACTGGGGCTTCTTCACCTTCGGGCATCATCCATTGCCGTACGATCCGACCTCCGCGGAAAGGCCTGCGACCGAATGTGCGGGGTGCCATATCGCCAATGTCGCAAACACCGACATGACCTGGATTCAGTTCTATCCGCAACTTCGTGACAAAAAAGGGTATTAGGTTTGTCTTACTTCAGCAGAAATGCGAGTGAAGAGAGCGGCACTAAGCTACAGATTCTGAGCTATCGGGTTCACCCGAACCAGCGCTAGAGCGACTTTGTGCCTGGCTAAACTCCCGGAGAACGATGATGCGCAAAAGAGACCTGGCGGTAACAGCATTGATTGCTGGCGGCGTGATTGCGACATCGCCTTTCCTGAAGCAGGAAGTCTCGCCTGGAGCAGGAACATCGTCATGAAGACTACCAACGTCGTAGGTATCGCCGTGGCAGGAATAGCGGCAATCGTCGCGGTCGCCGCGGATGGGCAGACGGGCACGACCGTGGTTGACGCGGCTGGGAATTTGCATGTGCCGGATGCCTATCGCACCGCCTATCTGTCGTTGGGAAGCTGGGCGGTGGCTGCTGACCAGGGCCAAGGTTCGAAGGAGCTCCATGTCGTCTACGCATCGCCCGGGACCATCACCGCCTATCGCAAGGACGGACGATTCCCTGACGGCGCGGTGCTCGTGAAAGAGGTGTTTCAGGCAGCCACCGCAGAAATGACGACCGGCACTGTTAGCCGTGCTGAAACCTTGAAGGGCTGGTTCGTCATGGTGAAGGACAGCACTGGCCGCTATGCCGGCAATAAATTGTGGGGTGATGGCTGGGGCTGGTCGTGGTTCGATGCCGCCAACCCGGAAAAGACGACGTCGACCGATTACAAAGTGAATTGTCTGCCCTGCCACGTGCCGGCGCAATCTTCCGATTGGGTTTATGTCGGTGGATACCCGCCGTTGAAGAGATAGGAGCGAGGCAACAGTGACGCCGAGCTCCTACTGGAGCCTGGGCGAGAACCAAGTAACCCAACGGAATAAAGGAGTGACAAATATGCCGAAAGATATGCCGAAAGAGATGAGCGCGCCGAAAGAGATGAGGCCGCAGGAGATGAGGCCGCAGGAGATGAGGCCGCACGAGATGGGCATATCGAAAGAGATGCGGATGTCGAATCAGCATGGCGGGCATCTCTACATGCAGACGAACGAGCTCCGGAACTGCCTCGTGCACTATCATCGGTCCGCAAACGGCAAGCTTCATGAGGTGGAGCGCGTCTTAACGGGGGGTGCTGGTTCCGGGGGGTTCAAGCCGATTAGCGGCGAGGAGAGCGCGCCGAACGACTTTGAGGGGGCGGGTAGCGTTATCCTGACGCCGGATCGGCGGTTTTTGTTCACTACCAATGCCGGCGACAATTCAGTCTCCAGCTTCCGTGTCGGCGAAGATGGCAGCCTTACGGAGGTGGACGTCAAGCCGACGGGAAACGCGGCCCCGGAGCCGGAGTTTCGGCCTGGCGTGCCATCAAAGAGCGGCACCTGCAAATCGCTGTGCTGTTCGCCCTCAACGGGCATGCTCTACGTTCTGCACTCGTTCGGTCCCGACCATCTCCGCCTGATGTCGGTCGACGGCGAAGGCAAGCTGACGCCGCGCCCGGAGAAATACTCGGTGAATACAAAAGACGCGACCGATCGTGTGGCCACCATGGTTACCCTCTCGCCTAATGGGAAATTCCTCTTTGTCGGCACCACGTTCGACCAGCGAGCCAGCGCGAATCCGGACGGCTCACCGATTCTCTGGGTCCCGGGGCCGGACGGCAAGCCAAAGTTGATCGCTTCGAATACGTACGCCGACGGCCTGATCATATTCCCCGTCGGCGAGAACGGCATACTCGGCCCCGCCTCGTTCCACGACGGGGGAGGCGGTTCTCCCTGGAACATAGCCTTCCTGCACAGCCAGCCGGATACCTTCATCCTCGGATATGCTGTCGGCGACGGGTGCGCCGTCGGGAGCGTCGATGAAGAGGGCCGGATCGGCCTCAGTCCGCTCGTGAAGATCGATACGAGCCCAGGCTTGCCCTCCGAGCTGTGCTGGCTGGCCATCTCGCCGGATGACAAACTGGTGTACGCGACGAACTTCGGCTACGGCTATCTCAGCAGCTACCACATCAACAGCAACGGCACCGAGCTGGCCATTGCGAAAGATCCAGCGTGTCCGACGGTTCGTGGAGACGGCACGTTCAGGGGGCTCGATGGAGTCGTAACCAGCGGCCCGAGCGACAGCTGGATTACGCCAGATGGCGACTATCTTTACCAGATCTACGGGAATGCCTCGAAACTGGTAGGCTACGCCACTCAGCCGGACGGTTCGCTTAGCGAGATCACCAGTGTGAGAATTCCCTACAATAGCCCGCAGGGCTTGGCGGGATTCTGATTCTGCTGAAAGGACCGTCAGATCTCACCCGCGATTTTAGCCCTTCCGGTTCGCCAGAAGGGCCCGCAGGGGGTGCATCCGACAAGGATCTGCAGCGGGCGAAGGGCTCGGGGCGGATCGTGTTGAGCGGCTCTGAAAAGGGCACCCGCATCATGGACGTCTATGAACGGTCTCCCATTCGCATCATGTTTCCAAGGGCCAGCGGTGGTGCGGTAGAAGAGGCTGTTCTCATAAATACTGCAGGCGGTATTGCGGGTGGAGACCGGCTCGAATTTGCTGTGACAGCACTAGCCAATGCTTCCATCACGGTGACATCACAGGCGGCTGAAAAGGTCTACCGGGCGTTGAACGAACCCGCGCGCATTGCGACAAAGCTGAAAGCGTGCCAGGCCGCGAAACTCGCTTGGCTCCCGCAGGAAACAATTGTCTTCAATTGGGGCCGCCTCAGCCGAAAGACAGAGATCGAACTTTCTTCTGGAGCGGAGCTGCTTGCCCTTGAGTGGATTGTGTTGGGTCGTGCCGCACACGGTGAAGAGATGGTCGGCGGACACATAACCGATAGCTGGCGCGTTAAGAAAGACGGTCGGCTGATTTGGGCGGACAGCTTCCATGCGACCGATGAAACGTTTCCGCACCTTCACAGGAAGGCCCTGCTTTCGAATTGCAAAGCCGTTGGAACGCTAATCTATTTCGGGCCATGTCTCGACGCCCGACTGGAGTTTTTGCGCGATATGGCTCCTTCCCTCGGGTGCCACTGCGCTGTCACGTCCGTTGGCGGGCTTATTATCGCTCGATTTGCCGCGGAGGTTTCCTCCGACTTGGGGCCCGCCTTGCGCACCTTCCTCCAGCAATTCAGCCGAGAGCTTGGACCCGGCCCTTTCCGAGTGCCGAAGATGTGGTCGTGTTGAGGCCCGCTATGGAACGGGAGAAGTCCGTGAACCTCACACCGCGTGAAAGAGACAAGCTTATGATCGCCCTTGCGGCGCTGGTGGCTCGGGGGCGGCTCGCAAGAGGCGTCAAGCTCAACTATCCGGAAAGTATCGCGCTTATAACGGACTTCGTCCTGGAAGGAGCACGCGACGGCAAGTCTGTTGCGGAACTCATGTCCAAAGGCGGCAAGATCCTGAACCGCGATCAGGTTATGGAAGGCGTCTCCGAAATGATCCACGAGATGCAAGTGGAAGCGACGTTCGCTGACGGCACCAAACTCGTCAGTGTTCACAATCCAATTCGCTAAGGAGCCCTGACATGATACCGGGCGAGATTTTTCCTGCAGCTGGCGAGATTGTCCTCAACCAGGATAGAGCGGCCATCTCTCTCAGAGTCGCCAATACAGGCGACAGACCGATCCAGGTCGGCAGTCATTATCATTTTGCTGAGACCAACGCGGCTCTCGCCTTTGATCGAAAGGCGGCCCTCGGGTATCGCCTGGATATTCCGGCGGGAACCGCTGTGCGCTTCGAGCCGGGCCTCTCCCGCGAAGTGAGCCTGATCCCCTACGAGGGCGCGCGCCTGGTTTATGGCTTCAATCAGGCCGTCATGGGAGCATTGCCGTAGGTGCCGGCGCCATGATTTTTCCCCTGGGCCACTGAGGTAATCCGGCATGCCCCGCAGAATGAGCCGTACCGCCTATGCGCAGATGTTTGGCCCGACGGTCGGGGACAAGGTGCGCCTCGCCGATACCGACCTCATCGTCGAGGTGGAGAAGGACTTCACGACCTATGGCGAGGAGGTCAAGTTCGGAGGCGGGAAAGTCATCCGCGACGGCATGGGTCAGTCGCAGCGTTCCCGCAATGAGGGTGCGGTCGATACGGTCATCACCAACGCCCTAGTTCTCGATCACTGGGGCATTGTGAAGGCCGACATCGGCATCAAGGACGGGCGCATTGCCGCCATTGGCAAAGCCGGCAATCCCGATGTGCAGCCGAACGTCGACATAATTATCGGACCGGGAACCGAGGTGATCGCAGGCGAAGGTAGCATAGTCACTGCGGGCGGCATCGACACCCATGTCCACTACATCTGCCCGCAGCAAATCGAGGAGGCATTGTATTCAGGCCTCACCACAATGATGGGCGGCGGCACAGGGCCGGCTGCGGGGACGACTGCCACGACCTGCACGCCAGGACCCTGGCATATTCAAAGGATGCTCCAGGCTGCCGATGCTTTCCCCATCAATCTCGGCATTTTGGGCAAGGGCAACGCAAGCTCGGCGGCGGGTCTCCTTGAGCAGATCGAGGCCGGGGCGTGCGGCCTGAAGCTGCATGAGGACTGGGGCACGACTCCTGCCGCCGTCGACTGCTGCCTCACTGTCGCGGATGACATGGATGTGCAGGTTTCTATCCACACCGACACGCTCAACGAGAGCGGTTTTGTCGAAAATACGATCGCTGCCTTCAAGGGCAGAACCATTCATAGCTTTCATACCGAAGGCGCGGGTGGCGGGCATGCCCCAGACATCATGAAAGTATGCGGGGAGGCAAATGTCCTCCCAGCTTCGACTAGCCCGACGCGACCCTTCACGGTGAATACGACCGAAGAAGCCCTCGACATGGTCATGGTCACCCATCACCTCGACGCGCGTATTCCAGAGGACGTCGCCTTCGCGGAGAGCCGCGTCCGGAAAGAAACAATAGCGGCCGAGGACATTTTGCATGATTTGGGCGCAATCTCGATCATGTCGTCGGATAGCCAAGCCATGGGCCGCGTTGGCGAAGTGATAATTCGTACATGGCAGACCGCCGATAAGATGAAGAAACAATTCGGGCGGCTGGCTGAGGAAAATGGCGACAACGACAATTTTAGGGCGCGGCGCTATATCGCGAAATACACGATTAATCCGGCGATAGCCCAAGGTATTTCCGCTTATGTCGGCTCGATTGAAGTGGGGAAGCTTGCCGATCTCTGTATTTGGACGCCAGCCTTTTTCGGCGTGAAGCCTGCCATGGTGCTGAAAAGCGGAACGATTGCCGCCGCAATCATGGGAGACCCCAACGCTTCCATTCCCACCCCCCAGCCGGAATATTACCGGCCGATGTTCGGCGCTTTCGGTCGCTCCTTGACGGAAAGCTCGGTTACATTCGTCAGCCAAGCCGCACTGGAAAGGGGCGAGATGCTTGGACTTGCAAAAAAGCTTCTTCCGGTCACGAACACGCGCAAGATCGGCAAGCATTCCATGGTGTTGAATAGCGCCACCCCCCGTATGGAGGTTAACCCGGAAACCTATGAGGTGCGGGCCGACGGGCGGCTTCTCACCTGCGAACCCGCTCAAGTGCTGCCCATGGCTCAACTCTACTTCATGTACTGATATGACGATGCATTACGCTTCAATTCATCGACCCGCCGGGCTTTGGCCGACGGAAAGGGCGGCAGGCGCCCTCACTCTCGATTTTGACGCGCGCCATCGCCGCCGCATTCGCCTGATTACTGATCAGGGCGAGGATGTCCTTCTCGACCTTCCGAAATCGGTCGCGATGGCCGATGGAGATGGCCTGCAACTTGAGGATCGGAGGTGGCTCAAGGTTCAGGCCGCCGCGGAGTCCATTGTCGAAGTCAGGCATGAAGATCCGGAACAGCTTATGCGCCTTGCCTGGCATCTGGGAAATCGGCATTTGCCGACTGAAATTCGAAACCAGGTTCTTCGCATTCGGCCGGACCATGTGATCGAGGATATGCTCCGTGGCTTCGGAGCAGATCTTGTAAAGGTGCAGGCCCCCTTCCAGCCCGAAGGCGGCGCTTACAGCGTCCACGGCCACCATCACAACCATGATGACAGTGGGCATCATCATGAGTGATGAGCAGTGCCGTTTCCCGCCGCTAGCTCTTTTGAGACTGCAAAGCTGGCTTTCGCCTGCATTCCCTATCGGCTCCTACAGCTATTCACATGCCCTCGAGTGGGCAGTCGAAGCCGGGCATGTCCTTGACCGCAGGACTCTTGTTGATTGGCTGGAAGCCGGTCTTTGCTACGGCTCGGGGCGAAATGAAGCGATTTTTTTCAGCCTAGCCCGGCGTTCCACCATCGACGATGATCGCGTGAAGTTATTTGAAATTGCGGAACTGGCCGCCGCTTTTCGCGGAACATCGGAATTTGCGCTTGAGTCATCACAGCAGGCTACAGCCTGCCTTGTAACGCTACGCCAGGTATGGCCCGATCAAGTCCTCGATTGCCTTTCGGAAGTACTCCGCGAACGCCGTGTTCAGCCTACCCTAGCCGTCGTTCTTGGAGTGTGCTCCGCAAGGCAGGGCATTCCGGCTAGCCTCGCCTTGCCCGCCTTCCTACAGAGCTATCTCGCCAACCTGGTGACCGCCGGCGTGCGTCTGATCCCCCTCGGCCAAACGGAAGGGCAACTTGCTATTGCCGAGCTTGAGAAAGCGGTGCTCGCCGCAAGTGCCCAAACCAAACAGGCTACGATCGAGGATCTAGGGTCCGCAGGGTTTATGGTCGATTTCGGCTCTGCGATGCATGAAACCCAATATACAAGGCTGTTTCGCTCATGACCTTCGTTGCCAGCCCAGACTCCCAAACCCACGTAAGCGCGGGTCATCACGGCCCATTGCGCGTTGGGATCGGCGGTCCGGTTGGCTCAGGCAAAACGGCGCTTGTTGAAAGGCTGTGCAAGAGGCTGTGGGGCAGCTACGACATTTACGTGATTACCAACGACATCTACACGAAGGAAGACCAGCTCATTCTCACACGCGCGCAAGCGCTGCCTGCGGAGCGCATTATGGGCGTCGAGACAGGTGGCTGTCCTCATACGGCCATTCGGGAGGATGCTTCCATGAATCTCGCCGCCATTGAAGACATGCACCAGAAATTCCCGCATGCAGAATTATGCTTTATCGAGTCGGGGGGCGATAATCTTGCGGCGACCTTCAGCCCCGAGCTGGCGGACTTAACGATCTATGTGATCGACGTTGCGGCAGGTGAAAAAATACCTCGCAAGGGCGGCCCTGGTATTACGCGCTCCGATCTTCTCGTTATAAACAAGATAGATTTAGCTCCTCTGGTAGGCGCAAACCTTGAGGTAATGGGGGCGGATACGCTGAGAATGCGCATAAAGCGACCTTTCATTTTTACGAATTTGAAGACCGGGGAAGGTGTCGATCAAATCGCAAGCTTTGTTATCGAGAAGGGTGGATTAGAAAAGTCGACCGCGTAGCCGTCCGATCGAGGACGCCTTCCCATAACCCAGGCGCACAAGCCTGATTTCCAGGTTGCTGGCGGCACGTCTCGCTAATAGAGCCAGGATAGATTTCAAGCCAACATGATCCACCCACGCGGCCCATCCATCTCAACCCTCGTGTGGTATCCAGGATCCGCCGCTACGAAGGTCAGCGGTCAACTCGCTAAACGCGCACTAGCAAAGGCTAGGATGCGCGTCTGGAGAGTTCTCCGCTTGTCAGAAACTCAGCGGAAATAGCAGCACCCACATCGTACTCTTGGGCTAGAACGCCGTTCGATCCTCCATCGAGCCCTCAACCCGCGCCTCCACGATCTTCAGTCCGCGCGGACCGAGTCCGCCCTACCGATAGCCGCCCGATGCCGTTAGTCTCTCGCCGGTAATCCAGGCGGAATCATCGGAGGCAAGAAAAACAGCGACGCGGGCGATGTCGTCAGGCTGTCCGATGCGACCAAGCGGCGTGCCTGCGACCATAGCTTTTTCAAGGTCGCTGCCCATGATGCCGCCGCTGTGCGTGCCTTCCGTTTCCACCCCCCCTGGAGCAATCGCGTTGACTCGGATTTTTCGCGGCCCCAACTCCGCCGCTAGCCCGCGCGTGATCGCATCGACGGCGCTTTTCGCCCCGGAGTAGACCGCGGCCTCTGGCACTCCTGCGCTTGCAATCGAACTCATGTTGATGATGCTACCGCCATTCGGCCCGAAGTGCTTTACCGCTTCCTGCGTTGCGAGGATCGTGCCAAGCACATTAATATTGAACTCGCGATGGAACTCATCCTCGGTGATCTCTTCCAACGGCAGGAATTTGTAGACACCGGCGTTGTTCACCAACACGTCCAGCTTGTTGAATATCTTTTTGGTTTCGTCAAACAGCCTCCGCACATCTGCCGCTTTGCCGATATCGCCCTTTACCGCAATGGCTTTACCGCCATTTGCTTTGATTTCGGCGACAACGCGGTCCGCGCCATCTTTGCTGGAGGAATAATTTACCACGACTGCGGCGCCTGCCGCGCTCAAGCTTTTGGCAATCGCCGCGCCTATACCCTTCGATGCGCCGGTCACGACCGCTACTTTCCCTTTCAAATCACTCATTGAGGTCCTCCGAATGGTCGCCCTCCCGCCCAGCTGCATCATTCGATAGTCGTCCAGATAGAAAATAGCGACGGGAATGCAAGTGTCGGAGCCCGTCATCAGCGCTTTTGATGACCCAAATGTCTGGTCACGGACGCGACCGGAACGGCGCCACTGACCCCACGCGGTCGCTGTGACTCAAACAGAAAACATCGGTAAGCCGTTTGCAGTCCTTCGCGCGGACGGGGTCTGACGGCGTCCGCACGGTTATGGATGAACCGCGACAGCGTGTTGACGTCGGGGTAATATTGCGGTGCCTCGCGCTGGTCGAACATACCGTAGTCGCCGCGATCGAGAAACTGATCATCGGCGGCGCCGGGTCTCCGGCCGGCATCGCCATCTTCAGCCCAACTGGCCACCTGCGCTGCGGCCGCCGATGCCTTTCACGGCAATGCCGACCGGAATTGAGCAGCCCCAGCGCCGAGCGACTGAACTTGGTGAATTACGATGGCTAGCGCTGCCAATGGTTGAGTTGACCGCACCTTGCGAATTTCCCGTCCGAGCACGGTCACTTGTCGTAGATGAGGCATCGGAAAGGGGTCGCCGGCAATGCCGGACTCATAATGTTATCGATTCTTGCGAGCACTCCCGGGAATATTGCCGATCTGGTCGATCTGCTCGAGGCGATTACTCGGACAGGCTCCTAGGCCCCGACGCATCCTGATTTAAGATTCGCTATTTGCTTGCGATGGGCGCAGGATCGCCGGCAATCAAGGGACCTCCTCAAAGCCCCCGAGACATCAACTCCCGACCGGCACCCAAAACGGCGACCGTTGCCCCTAGAGTATAGGAGGCGCGCCATGCCTACGTCAGTTCCGAATCCAAGTTCAAATCCTGCCTTTGAAGCACGTTCCCTCGTGTCAGCTTCTGGATGGTATGTCCGAGTCGCTTGGCTCAACGGCAAGCGGGATCATATTCCGGGCTTCGTCTCGCGGCACGAAGCGCAGCGCTGGATTGAAGAAAAAGCCCCGACGTGGTTGTCGGCGCACAGCAAAGCGTCCGAGCCTCATTTTGCGGTTTCGCGACCGCATTGAGCCCGCTATCGCAACGCAAACAACGCTGAGCTTCCCCTTGAACAGCCGCCCCTCGCGGGTGTAGCCCACCGTCGTGTTGAACGATTTGCGCCGCATCGGCACGAGCGGGATAGATGGTGAGCCAGTGGACGCCAGCTGAGGCGGCCTATTCAGAAATCACGGGTTCTTCGTGGATCACGACACCTTGGGCGTTGGTCACAATGACCCGTTCATCTGCCGAAGGAGTTCGATTGCCAGCCAAGTTGCGCGCGACCTGGACAGCTTCGTGTCGCGCCGCATCATCGTCAGTAAATTCTTGGCCTTCGATGTCTTGAGCGGCGCGGCCATGAATATACTCGAATGCTGCAACGCGAGCCGCTGCGCTCGTGGGTTCTACACCGGACTGAAGCAATTCAGAATTGGACAGGACTTCCCAGTGCCAACCGGAGCCCCTCCGGCGAACGCGATACTGCAACTCTTGGTCCGCCATAGCGGCCTTCCTTTCCAGGCGGGAGCACAGGACGAACCTTTGGCCAGTGATGCGTGGGCGATACGCCATGCCCGTGCCAGAATCCGGCCCCGCGGCGCTGCCGCCCAATAAATTCAGAAGTGAGCAATTTTGTACAGACGTAATTCGAAGAGCACAGTTATCCTTGGCGCCCAGTCCCGCGTGGCAGCAAATTGCAAGGGTCCTCGCAAATGGCGCAATCTGGCGGCAAGGAAGAGCGCGATGCCAGAATCTACGCCCGCCGGTGTGAGGGCCTTACCCTTGACGCGATAGGACGTGAGTTCGGACTGTGCGCCGAAACAGTTCGGCTGACCATAAGGCAAATGG
>Ga0257161_1000254_pt1 | contig 14487 bp, 11 predicted proteins | sample NR01A_FD_185954 | JGI IMG/M metagenome (GOLD analysis project Ga0257161, IMG submission 185954) | Soil microbial communities from H.J. Andrews Experimental Forest, Oregon, United States - NR-01-A | ecosystem: Environmental > Terrestrial > Soil > Temperate forest > Bulk soil | place: USA: Oregon... | reverse complement strand
GAGCTAGACAGGCGCCCGCAACCACGCAATCGATCTCAAGGAGGAGAAGAATGCGAGCTTTCCCATTTGCGAGCACCGTGGCGGCACTCGCCCTCGTTGCAGCACTGGCCGGCGCCCTCGCGGCCGTCAACCCTACCGCCGCAATGGCCCAGGCCGCCACCGTAACCACGCCATCGGGCCTGAAGATCACCGACACCAAGGTGGGCACCGGCGCAACGCCGAAGCCCGGTCAAATCTGCGTCATGCACTACACCGGCTGGCTCTACGAAGGCGGCGCCAAGGGCAAAAAGTTCGACAGCTCGCTCGATCGTGGCCAGCCGTTCGAGTTCCCCATCGGCCGGCGTCAGGTCATCAGCGGCTGGGACGAAGGTGTGGCGACCATGAAGGTCGGCGGCAAGCGCACGCTCGTCATCCCGCCCGAACTCGGTTACGGCGCCCGTGGAGCCGGCGGCGTCATCCCGCCGAATGCCACGCTGATCTTCGACGTCGAATTGCTTGACGTGAAGGGATAGCGCGCGAGCAGCGCCCTCCAACATTGCCGGCTGTAGGGGCGACCCTTGTGGTCGCCCGGCTTGCGCACCGGGCACTCTGATCGGATCGGCTAAACTGTCCATTACGTCCGCCGGGATAGGGGCGACCACAAGGGTCGCCCCTACATCATCCTCGCGTCGGCACGAATCCAACCCCTGCAGCGGCGGATCGCTTCACTCCGCCCTGATGCCCGCGAACTTGACCACCCTGCCCCACTTCTCGATTTCACCGACGATGAGCTTGGCAAAATCGGCCGGCGAGCCAGGCAGCACCGTGCCCCCGAGATCGGCAAGTCGCGCCTTCATTTTCGAGTCGACGAGCGCCGCGTTGACCTCCCGGTTGAGCTTCTCGACGATCTCGGCCGGCGTGCCCTTGGGCGTGCCGATGCCATACCACTGGCTCGATTCATAGCCGGGCACGAACTCCGCCACGGTGGGAACATCGGGCAATGCCTCTGCGCGCTGGGCCGTGGTTACCGCGAGTGCATTGAGCTTGCCGATCCGGACATATTCGGTGGTGCCGGGCGTGGTCGCGAATATCACCTGCAGCTGTCCGCCGAGCAGGTCAGTCATCGCCGGCCCCTGGCCGCGGTAGGGCACGTGGACCAGATTGACGCCGGCCATCATCTTGAACAGTTCGCCCGCCATGTGGGACGAACTGCCGTTGCCGGCCGAGCCCATGTTGATCTTGCCCGGATTGGCTTTGGCGTAGGCGATGAACTCGGGGAGCGTCTTCGCCGGCACCGACGGATGGATCTCCACGACGTTGGACACGCCGATGATGCCGGCGATCGGCTCGATGTCGCGAGCGAAATTGTAGTTGAGCTTTTCGTAAAGCGTGGCGTTGATCGCATGAGTCAAGTTGACGAGCAGGAGCGTGTAGCCATCGGCTCCCGCGTGCGCCACCATGTCGGTGCCGATATTGGTGCCGCCGCCCGGCCGGTTCTCGACGATGAATTGCTGGCCGAGGCGTTCCGACAGCCACTGCCCGGTCAGGCGGGCGACGATGTCGGCCCCGCCGCCGGGCGCAACCGGAACGATCAGGCGCACCGGTCGCGTCGGATAATCGAGCGCCGATGCGGCGTATGAAAACACGGACGCGGCAGCGGTTGCCAATGCAAGCTGCAGACAGCGACGGCGCGGAAATATCATGGCGTTCCCCTTGGATAGACGCCAAGCTATCTCAATTCGGGTGCCGGCGAAAGAAGCGCGAGCCAAGGAGAGGGCAGTCGTATTTGGCACGGCACCTCTTCTCCTTCTCCCCGCAAGCGGGGAGAAGGAGAAGCGGCGCTGCGCGGCCAAATGCAAGACACGCGCAAAGCAACGAGCGCGCGGGTGGACGGCCGCCGCGATCGGCCTTATATCCGATGCGGAAAGGCCCACTCGTGACCGCTCTGCCCAAATCCATTGACGAAACGCTGGCGCTTCTCGCTTCCGCCCATTATCTCGCCGACCGTTCGCTCGCCACCGTGCTGTTCCTGGCGCTGCGCATGGGGCGGCCGATCTTCCTGGAAGGCGAGGCCGGCGTCGGCAAGACCGAGATCGCCAAGGTGCTGTCCGCCACGCTGGGCCGCCGACTGATCCGGTTGCAGTGCTACGAGGGCCTCGACGTTGCGGGCGCGGTTTATGAGTGGAACTACGCCGGCCAGATGATCGCCATCAGGCTCGCCGAGGCCGAGGGCGCGGCCGACCGCGAGCGGCTCTCCCATGACGTGTTCTCGGAAAACTTCCTGATCAAGCGGCCGCTGTTACAAGCGCTGGAGCCGGACACCGCGGGCGCGCCGGTGCTGCTGATCGATGAACTCGACCGCACCGACGAGGCCTTCGAGGCGTTTCTCCTGGAGGTGCTGGCGGATTTCCAGGTCACCATCCCGGAGCTCGGCACCATCAAGGCCGCCCACTCGCCGATTGTGGTCGTCACCTCGAACCGCACGCGCGAGGTTCATGACGCACTCAAGCGCCGGTGCCTCTATCATTGGGTAGGTTATCCCACCGCCGAGCGCGAGCTTGCCATCGTGCGCGCCAAGGTGCCGGGCATCGCCAAGCGTCTGTCGGCGGAGGTCGTCCATTTCGTCCAGGCGCTGCGCCGCGAGGACCTGTTCAAATCGCCGGGCGTTGCCGAAACGCTCGACTGGGCCGGCGCGCTCACCGAGCTTGATGCGGTCGCGCTCGATCCGGCGACGGTGTCGGATACGCTCGGCGTGCTCCTCAAATATCAGGATGATATTGCGCGCATCGAAGGCTCCAGAGCGAAGGAGCTGGTCGACGGCCTGCGCGCCGAGCTGCGGGCGGCGGAGTAGGAATGCAGCTTTCCACGCGCTCATGGAGCAAGTGGCCATCCTTCGAGACGCCGTGCTTCGCACGGCTCCTCAGGATGAGGGTTGATAAGTAACGGACCTCATCCTGAGGAGCGCGCTCTTGCGCGCGTCTCGAAGGATGGCCACTCGCTGCGACCTTGCAAAGGGTGGTCCATTTGCCTGATTCAAAAATCAAATTGCCGGACGGCCGAAGCGCGGGCCGTCTCGCCGAGAACATCCTCTATTTCGCCCGTGCGCTGCGCGCCGCCGGCATTCCGGTCGGGCCCGGCGCAGTCATCGATGCACTCGAAGCCGTGAAAGCCGCCGGCGTCGGCGAGCGGCAGGATTTCTATTGGACGCTCCATGCCGTGTTCGTGAAAAAGCACGAGCATTCCGTCCTGTTCGACCAGGCATTCCGCATCTTCTTTCGCAAGCGCGGCTATCTCGAACAGATGATGGCAATGATGATGCCGCGGGCGCCCGGCGCCGCGCAAAAGCCGCAGGCCGGCGCGGCGCGCGTCGAGGAGGCGCTGTTTGCGGGCCTCAAGGACAAGATCGCGGACCGCGAGCACCAGATCGAGATCGACCGCCGCCTCACCGTGTCCGACCGCGAAGTGCTGCAGCGCAAGGATTTCGCCCAGATGTCGGCGGCTGAAATCGCGCGCGCCAAGGAGGCCATCAGGCACATGGTGCTCTCGCTCGACGCGGTCCGCGTCCGCCGGCTCGCACCCGATCGTCGTGGGCACTTGGTCGACATGCGCCGCACGCTGCGCGCCAGCATGAAGGCGGGCGGCGCGCTGATCGATCTGAAATATCGCGGGCCGCAGACGCGGTTGCCGCCGATCGTGGCGCTGCTCGACATTTCCGGCTCCATGGGCGAGTACACGCGGCTGTTCCTGCATTTCCTCCACGCGGTGACCGACGCCAGAAAGCGCGTCCACTCGTTCCTGTTCGGCACACGGCTCACCAACGTGACCCGCGCCCTCAAGGCCAAGGACCCGGACGAGGCGCTCGCCGCCTGCTCGGCGAGCGTCGCCGACTGGTCGGGCGGCACCCGCATTGCGTCCTCGCTCTTAGCCTTCAACAAGCAGTGGGCGCGCCGCGTGCTCGGCGGCGGCGCGATCATGCTCCTGATCACCGACGGCCTCGAGCGCGACCCCGACGACCGCCTCGCCTTCGAGATCGACCGCCTGCACCGCTCCTGCCGCCGCCTGATCTGGCTCAATCCACTGCTGCGCTTTGAGGGCTTCGAAGCCAAGGCCCGCGGCGTCCAGGCGATGCTGCCCCACGTGGACGAGTTTCGTCCCGTGCACAATCTGGACAGCATGGAGGCGCTGTGCCGGGCGCTGTCGGGGCGCCGGGGGGAGAGGGGGGTGATTGGGGACCCGAAGGAGTGGCGGAGAACGTCCATTCCGCGCGGTTCGGAAATGCGCGGACGGCCGCAACTTGGTCGTTGATCTGAAAACGTCGTGGTCGAGGAGATGTACGGGTTAGCCTACGTCCTTGTTCCGAGCAGATTTGTGTCGCTCCAGTCAGAGCTCGATCAGACGCTCGCGCGCTTTCGACGGGGCGGCGAAGACCTGTTCCCTCGCGCGAAGCTCACGTTCGACGATGCGACCGACAGCCTGAGACGCCTGCACCGCAGGAAATTCCAGTACAATCCTGACGGCAGCGTTCGTTGGCTCGACAGCGATGCCGCAGCATCATCATTCGACTTGCGCCTGTTGAAGCTGTCCGAACACATGGCAGCATGTCGGCTCAGCGAGTTCGAGGGCACGTTCGCCGAACTCGAGCCCGACTTCGACGCCTTCGTTCGCCGCTTCACGGATTTTGATCACCGCGATCCAGACACATCACGATATGGCCGATGGCTCAATCCGGTCGGACATTGGGATTGGTGGGAGCTGGGCGGACGTTTCAACGGGGCGATTACGTGCGACCGGCGACCTGCGGGAGCCGAGCAGATCATTTCCTCTGGCCCCAACCGCGGGCGCGCGATCCTCGGAAATGTTGTTGCTGCACTCGGTGGCCGCGCGGCTGACGAGAAAGCGGAGATCGAGGCCAACGTGGAACTCGTCGCAAGCCTCAAGCTCGCGGCAGACCGAAACGACAATCACTCACTGCCGACTGCCGTCGTTCTGCCGATGGGTTGTTGCACCGACGAGGATCGCTGGTTCGATCGCGTGGAATGGCACGAGGTCAGGCCAGGAACGCGGGCATTTCTTGACGTGCCTGCCGAAGCCGATTTCCCGCGTCTGGTTCGGGCCGCTTATGACCAATTTTCCGAGTTGGCGGCTGCCGGAGTGGCATATCATTTTTGACCATGGTCTCGCGCCGTTCCCATGCTGCACTCAGCCGTTCCTATGAAGTTGGCGCGCGAAGTTTCATATCGATGGCAGCGATGTTATCTCTTAGAGAATTGATGTTCTTCTCCAAGCCGTCGAATATCAAGTCAAACTCGTGCTGAGTGGATATTGAAGATGACTTTCGCAACATAATGGCCTCAAGCAAATCAAGGCCTGTGAACACGATTTTCCATGAATGAGCTTCTGGCTCAAATCCGCGGCCAGTGAGCTCCTGTTCGAGCATTTTTATTGTTTCTCCGATCATTCGGGCATGAGCTTGCGCTTGGCCCAAACGTCCCGCGTCGCTCAAATCACAATGCAGGCGTTGCACGAGGTATTCGAAATTGGTCCCAAAGCACGATGAAAAAGGTCGTGCCGCTTGTTCGATTCGAAATTGACGCTCTTGTTCGTCCATTCTCTTTTCGACGAGCTGCATCTGCTGAGATAGCCGCTCTTCATTGTCTTTCTGGAACGCCGCCACATCGACTTCAATATCTTCACCAATAAATCCGTCTTCGTAGTACACGTGCCCACGAAATCCACACTGAGTAATATCGGCGTACGGGATTATTGCTGACGAGAGGCGCTGCGGCTTTTCGCGCTCGCCCGCAAGTGCCGGATGGCCAGTCAAACGATTACGCACATCACGTATTTCTTTAAGGCGCTTATCATTGTTGGGATGCCACTTCAATCCGACTGCGCGAGAGAGAGTTATTACCGCGTCCTGCTGAACATAAAGCGCCTGAAGAAAGCCATAGCAGGCCAACAATTGTGCACCAATATTAGAAGAGATGAAATGCCCGTAGCTTGCTGCGGCTTGGCTCGAGTCCAGCAGAGCATCGGTCGCTCCGTAGAACATGCTTTGCCTTGCACGATCCCATCGACCATGGGCAAATACGAAATAGTCGTGCGACTTCCTATGCAGCCGCTCTCGAACCACTGAATAGCCATCTGTCATTTCTTGACTTACGCGGCGGCCGGGTCAACTGGCGGGTTCATCGGTGCCCGCCACTTGATCGACGAGGCAGCCGAGCTTACTCACAGCACCCTATTGCTCGCCTTCACGGCCTCCGCCTCGACGTACACCTCACTCCCCATCTCGCGGAACTTCTTCGACATCTCCGCCATGCCGGCTTCCTTGTCGTTCAGCGTCGCCGCATAGTCCCTTACATCCTGCGTGATCTTCATCGAGCAGAACTTCGGCCCGCACATGGAGCAGAAGTGCGCCACCTTGTGGGCCTCCTTCGGCAGCGTCTCGTCGTGGTATTCCCGCGCAGTGTCGGGGTCCAATGACAGGTTGAACTGGTCGATCCAGCGGAACTCGAACCGTGCCCGGCTGAGCGCGTCGTCGCGCAGTTGCGCGGCCGGGTGGCCCTTGGCGAGGTCGGCGGCGTGGGCGGCGATCTTGTAGGTGATGACGCCTTGCTTGACGTCGTCGCGGTCGGGCAGGCCGAGGTGCTCTTTCGGGGTCACGTAGCACAGCATGGCGCAGCCGAACCAGCCGATCATGGCGGCGCCGATGCCCGACGTGATGTGGTCGTAGCCCGGCGCGATGTCGGTCGTGAGAGGGCCCAGCGTGTAGAACGGCGCCTCGCCGCACTCTTTCAGCTGCTTGTCCATGTTGATCTTGATCTTGTGCATCGGCACATGGCCGGGGCCTTCGATCATGACCTGGCAGCCCTTGGCCCAGGCGATCTGGGTGAGTTCGCCCAGCGTCTCCAGCTCCGCGAACTGCGCGCGATCGTTGGCGTCCGCGATCGAGCCCGGCCGCAACCCGTCGCCGAGCGAGAACGACACGTCGTATTTGCGCATGAGGTCGCAGATCTCGTCGAAGCGCTCGTAGAGGAAGCTCTCGCGGTGATGCGCAAGGCACCATTTCGCCATGATGGAGCCGCCGCGCGACACGATGCCGGTGACGCGGTTCGCGGTCAGCGGCACGTAAGCGAGCCGCACCCCGGCGTGGATGGTGAAATAGTCGACGCCCTGCTCGCACTGCTCGATGAGGGTGTCCTTGTAGCACTCCCAGTCGAGCTTGACCGGGTCGCCGTCGACCTTTTCCAGCGCCTGGTAGATCGGCACGGTGCCGATCGGCACCGGCGCATTGCGGATGATCCATTCCCGGGTGTTGTGGATGTTGCGGCCGGTGGAGAGGTCCATCACCGTGTCCGCGCCCCAGCGGATCGCCCACACCATCTTCTCGACTTCCTCCTCGACCGACGACGTCACGGCGGAATTGCCGATATTGGCGTTGATCTTGGTGAGGAAGTTGCGGCCGATGATCATCGGCTCCAGCTCGGCGTGGTTGATGTTCGACGGAATGATGGCGCGCCCGCGCGCCACTTCGCTGCGCACGAACTCCGGCGTGACGAACAGCGGCACCGATGCCCCGAAGCTTTCGCCGTCGGCGCGGGCCGACTCCGCGCGCTCAAGCTGCATCTTGCGGCCCAGGTTCTCGCGCTCGGCGATATAGATCATTTCCTTGGTGATGACGCCTGCGCGCGCCCACTCATACTGAGTGAGGGGTTGGCCCTCGAAGCCGCGCAACGGCCGATGCGCGGTCGGAAATGCGCGGGCGAGATGCTTGCCGCTGACATTGCCGTTGTCGACCGGCTGGATCGGACGGCCTTCGTATTCTTCGACGCCGCCGCGCTCGCGCACCCATTCGACGCGGGTGCGCTTGAGGCCGGCTTCAACGTCGATCGCGACATTGTTGTCCGTGTAGGGCCCCGAGGTGTCGTAGACCGGTACCGGCGACTCAGCGGCGGCCTCGGTCAGCACGATCTCCCGCACCGGTACGCGCAGATCGGGCGCCGCTTCCGGCACCGCATGGACCTTGCGCGATCCGGCGATCGGTCCGGTGGTGACCTTGGGGGTGGCGATGTCGCGATCATGGACGTTCATTGGCGTATCCCTCGTGGCTGCGGCCTATATTCCGGGCGTACGCGTGGAGGGAAAGATGGTCCGTCCCTTCGCCGGCATGACCCGGATCAGGTTCAAAGGGTCTCCGCGGTGCCACGCCCGGCTGGGCGAAGACTCGGCGGGTCTCTCAGCTCCTTGCCCGGAGCTCCCCTCGGAACGCCGTTAATTTAGGCCTTTGGCTGGGGGTGTCAACGCACAACCCCCCTTTCGGGTCCGTGGCCGGACGTTGTAGCCTTTCGGGCAGTCCAGTTCCGTAGTCTCGTAGCCCGGATGGAGCGGAGCGAAATCCGGGGTCGGCGCTCCAGCAAACTGGCTACGCCTGGAACACGTGGACAATCCGGTCCCGGATTTCGCTCCGCTCCATCCGGGCTACGCGGGAGGGACGCCATGCAAACTCGCCGTCGATTTCTGCAACTCGCCGGGGCCACTGCGGCCGCTCCCATGTGCTTCCAACGCGCCCTCGCGCTCGATTATCCGACGCGGCCGGTGCGTGTTATGGTGGCGTTCGTTCCTGGCGGTCCATCCGACATCTTCGGACGGATCGCGGCGCAGAAGCTCTCCGAGCAATTCGGAAAGCAATTCTACGTGGAAAACGTCGCCGGCGGCGGCGGCAACATTGCCGCCGCGCAAGCGGCGCGGGCGGCGCCCGACGGGCATACGATCCTGGTCACCGTCAGCGCCCTTGTCACCAATCCGGCGTTCCTGGGCAAGGCTCCCTACGATCCGGTCCGGGACTTCGCACCGGTCGCGGTTCCGATCGCCTCGGCGGTCACGATCGTGGTCCACCCTTCCCTGGGCGTGAGGACCCTTGATGAACTGATCGCCCTCGTGCGGGCCAATCCCGGACGGTACACGTTCGCGTCCGGAGGCGCCGGGGCACAACCCCATCTCGCCTTCGAGCAATTCCGGCTGTCGCTCGGTCTCGATATCGTGCACGTTCCCTTTGGGGGCGCCGGCACGGCGGTCGCCTCCGCTGTGGCCGGGCACACGCCGATCTGCGTCAGCTCGCTGCCGCCCTGTGTGCCGCATATCCAGGAGGGGACTTTGCGCGCGCTCGTACTGTCGAGCAAGAAGCGCTCGCAGAAGCTGCCGGACATTCCAACCGCCGCGGAAGCCGGCTATCCGATCTTCACCGGAGATCAGTGGGTCGGCGTTCTGGTCCCGGCTGGCACGCCCGACGAGATCGTCACCCTGCTTCATCGCAGCATCGTCGATATCACCAGGCTGCCGGACGTGAAGGAGCGCCTCGACGCGCTCGATTTCTACGAGGTCCAAAGCACGCCCAAGGAGTTCGCCGAGCGCATCAAGGTCGAGTTTGAGAGCTGGCGCATGGTGGTCGAGACGGCTCACATCAGGCCGGGGTGATGGCGGTCAGCTAACCGATGGGTGTCATCGCCCGGCTTGACGGGCGATCCAGTAACCACCGACCGGGGTTACTGGATCGCCCGGTCAAGCCGGGCGATGACAGTCCCAGGTGTGTAGCTGGGCCGGCGACGCGCCAGAGAATCCGCACCGCAGTCCGATGGCGCCACGGACAGCATTGGGATAGGCTTCCAACAAACAAGCTTCAAACCAGGAGGAATGTCGATGCGCGCAACCACGCGTCTGCTGCTCGGGGTCAGCTCTATCATTGCGGCGATGTCGGGCGCCGATGCCGCGACCATCACCGGGACCGTTACGGGACCGGACGGCAAGCCATTCCGTGGCGCCTTCGTACAGGCGCGCAACCTCAAGACCAAGATCACCGTCAGCGTGCTGTCCGACAGCGCCGGCAAGTATCGGGTCGAGAACCTCAGCCCTGGCGACTACCGCCTGCAGATGCGCGCCGTCGGCTTCAAGGCCGACCCGAAGACCGGCATCACCCTTGGCCCCGACCAGAACCTCACCCAGGACCTGTCGCTTCAGCAGGGCATGGTGCGCTGGAGCGACATCTCCATGCACCAGGGCAAAAAGCTCCTGCCCGAAGCGCGCGGCAAGGAGGAGCTGTTCACCCACTGCATGGCCTGCCACGGCTTCGAGAGCCGCATGGCCGCGGTGGTGCGCGACGAAGACGGTTGGCGCGACCGCGTCAGCTACATGAAGGACGCCATGGGCTACTTCATTATGAGACCGGCCTTCGGGTTCAATGAACAGAAAGCCGAGAACGTAATCTCCTACATCAACCAGATGTTCGGCGAGAACTCTACGCTGCCGAAGTCGCCGGCCGATTTGCCGCAATACCAGAGCGAGGTCCGCCCAATCAGCGACGACGGCTTGAAGATCGTCTACGTGGAGTATGACACGCCCGGCCCCAACCGGATGCCGTGGAGCGCCCATCCCGACAAGGACGGCACGTTCTGGGTGCCGTATTACGGGCGCGCCAACAAGATCGCAAACCTTAATCCGGCGACCGGCGAGATGACGGAATACCCGGTTCCCAACATGGGCACTGCCGCGATCCACTCCGCGGTCCCCCATCCGGACGGCAGCGTGTGGCTCACCGAGCAGGGCTCCAACAAGCTCGGCCGCTGGGACCCGCGGACCAAAGAGGTCACCGAATATCAAGACACCGTGGGCAAGCACACGGTCCGCATCGATCCCAAGACCGGGATGGTGTGGTCGACCGGGGCGCTGTCCGTGTTCGATCCCAAGACCGAGAAATTCACCCACATCCCGGAAGTGCCGACCTGTTACGGCATAGCGCTCGATCAGGAAGGCAATGTCTGGTTCACCGAGCTGACAGCGACCGGCAAGGTCGGCAAGGTCGATGCTAGGACTTTGCAGGTGACCAAATACACGCTGCCGACCCTGAACGGCCGGCCGCGCCGCATCCAGGTCGACGACAAGGGCATCGTGTGGTTCGGCGAGTTCGATTCTGGCAGGATCGGGCGCCTCGACCCCAAGACCGGCGCCATCACCGAGTTCCAGCTGCCGGGCCCGCAGCCTACGCCGTATGCGCTCGGCATCGATCACGACGGCATGGTGTGGTATTCGTCCGAATACATGGACGTGATCGGCCGCCTCGATCCCACCACCGGCAAGGTGGTGGAATATCCCTACCCGCGCGCCGAAAACTCCATGCGCGACTTCTTCATGGATGCGCAGGGCCGCATGTGGTTCGGGTCGCCGGTGAACGACAAGGTGGGGTATTTCTACGTGGCGAAGGAGTGAGTGGACGCACCGCGCACCGGCCTTTGAAGGGGCCACGCTCCGCTTAAGGCGGGGCGTGGAGGTGGAGTAGTTTGGCGGGGAAATGGTGCCAACCCACGGGAGGAGTTGAACCACCAAAACTGTCAGGATTTACTTTACTGTTCGATAACTTAAATAGCTCAAAATTTGCCGACAGCGCACTTGTCTAGGAAAGTCATGCGCCTAGTTCGCTTTTTGTTCTTTTTTCGAAATGATAGTTGACTTATGGTACTGCTCGCCATGGCAGAGATCGAACACATCAAGATCGAGATCGAAGATGACTTTATGGCTCGGCAGACGCGTGCCGAGCCGGTACAGGCGCTTGCGGAACTCATTTGGAATAGCGTGGACGCGGATGCGAACCGCGTCGTCGTTGAGTTCGAGTTCAAAGATCTCGCCCAGGGTATGTCTAAAATCGTCGTGTACGATGACGGACACGGCATCCCGCGCAACCAAGCGAAGCTGCTTTTCGGTCACCTCGGTGGTTCATGGAAACGGATGAAGCGCCGTACCGAGTCCAAAGACCGAATGGTCCACGGGCCAAGAAGGTCGCGGTCGATACAAGGCTTTTGCCCTCGGAAAGGCAGCGGACTGGAAGGTTTGCTACCTTTCGCAGGGGCAATCCAAATCATACACAATCTCTCTTCTCGAAAGCGACCTGAAGGACGTAGCGATTTCAGACGAACAGAACGCTCCCGGACAAAACCCCGGCGTGATCGTCGAAATCGCCGATCTAAAGCGCGATTTCGCGCGCCTTCATTCTGACGCAGGGCTTCAAGAACTCGCTGAGATATTCGCACTCTATCTCATCAATTACAAAGATGTAAAAATCTCTGTCGACGGTATCGAAATTGATCCTTCCCTCGCGATTGCTAATACACAGAGAATTCATCTGGGACCAATTGTAGATGCCGATGGTAAGGAGCTTGCCGTTGAACTCGAAGTTATTGAGTGGCACAGAGAAACCAAGCGCGCCCTGTATCTATGCAATACAGAGGGTTTTCCTCTTTCTCAGATCGACACGCGATTCCATGTTGGCCCGTTCCATTTTTCGGCTTATCTAAAAAGCGAATATGTCACTGAACTCCACAATGAAGAACGCTTAGGCGTCGCCGAGCTGGAGCCAAAACTTCAAATAGCCGCCGAGGATGCTCGACTCAAGATCAAGGAATATTTCCGCGAGCGCGCTGCCGAGCGGGCTCGGATGGTTGTCGACGAGTGGAAGGCCGAGCAAGTCTATCCCTTTAGAGGCGAGCCGACGACGCCGATCGAGCGAGCCGAACGTCAGGTTTTTGACATCGTGGCGGTTAGCGTTCAAAATTACACACCTGACTTCCAGCAAGGCTCGCCCAAGACCAAAGCGATGCACTTGCATCTGCTACGTCACGCGATCGAAAGCAGCCCGAGCGAACTCCAACTGATCCTCAACGAAGTGCTACAGCTTCCCCAGCGAAAGCAGCAGGAGTTGGCGGAATTGCTTCAAGAGACTACGCTGTCCGCAATCATCGCGGCAGCAAAGACGATCGCCGATAGATTAAAGTTCATCACAGGTCTCGAAAACATTCTCTTTGAGCCCGAAAAAAAGGGACGGCTAAAGGAGCGGTCCCAACTTCACAAAATCGTTGCCGAGAATACGTGGATTCTTGGCGAAGAGTATCACTTATGGGTGAACGACAAGAGCCTCACTCAGGTGCTTCAAAAGCACAAGGATAACCTTGATCCGAATATCATTATTGACGAGCCCGTGAAGATTGCCGGCAAGACACGCGGGATAGTGGACCTGATGCTCTCGCGCTCTGTGCGACGCCACCGTGCTGACGATATCGAGCACTTGATTGTTGAATTAAAAGCTCCGTCTGTTCCGATCGGTGACAAAGAGATGGCGCAAACGATCAAATATGCCCTCGCTGTCGCAGCAGACGAGCGCTTCCATACCATTCCAGGCGTCCGTTGGCACTTTTGGGCTGTCTCAAATAATATGACCGATTACGCCAGTCGTATGATCCAGGGCGGCCCCGATCGCAACCGCCGATTTATCTACAAAGAGGGCAACATCGCCGTCGGCATCAAGACATGGGCCGAGATCATTGAAGACAACCGAGCGCGCCTTCAATTCTTTCAGGAGCACCTCGAATATAGTGCTGATGAGAGTACCGCGCTTCGGTATCTTCAGGAACGCCACAGGCAATTCCTTGAAGGAGTGATAGAAGAACCCGAAGAACGAGCGAAATCAGCCGCAGCTGTTGCCAGCGTTGATGGATAAATAGCTATTGGCGGACTGCCAAACGCAACAACCACTATTTGGGCAATTCAGTACTACGGAACAGGCTCTGCGAGGGCAGGCAAGTGACGAAGGCGGTTTTTACCACGAAGATCGAACCAAGCTACGACGACCTTCCAGAAGAGCGCTATCACATTCCGCGTACTTATCTAAGGCAAGTCGAGGCTGCAGCCGGCGATTGGATTGTCTATTACGAGCCGCGTCGAGCTTCATCGGATCTCGGGAGCCGTGGTGGAAGACAGGCCTATTTCGCGACAGCTCGTGTGCAAAAGATTGAGCGCGATTCGAGCCGCGAAGACCACTTCTACGCATATGTCTCCGATTACCTCGAGTTCGATCGGGCAGTCCCGTTCAAGGATGGCGAATTTTACTATGAGAGCGGCCTGCGGCGGAATGATGGAACGACCAGCAAAGGGGCATTCGGTCGCGCCGTGCGGAACATATCCGAATTGGAATACGAATTGATCGTTAAGGCGGGCTTTGTGCAGACACTTGTTGAAACCAATTTTGGAAATTCGCCTGGAGTGGCTACTGCCATCGGCTTTGAGGAAGAGGCGAAGGCTTTCGAGCGGCCAATCCTCGAAATGGTCGTAGCGCGGCCGTTTCGCGACGCAGCATTCGCTGTGTCCGTCAAGACCGCATATGCCAACACGTGCGCGATGACCGGCTTGCAAATCATCAACGGTAGCGGCCGCGCCGAAGTCCAGGCCGCGCACATTCGACCCGTGGCGGCGGGCGGCTCGGATTCAGTGCGAAACGGGCTCGCCCTGTCCGGAACCATCCATTGGATGTTCGACCGTGGCCTTGTCTCGGTCGATGACGACTTCTCAGTCCTAATTGCTACCGGTCGCTTGCCTGACGCTATTTCAAGGCTGCTTCGTGACAATCGCAAACTCGACGTTCCGGCGCGACCTGAGACCCGCCCCCATCCCGCCCATCTCCGCTAC
>Ga0257161_1000253_pt1 | contig 14497 bp, 16 predicted proteins | sample NR01A_FD_185954 | JGI IMG/M metagenome (GOLD analysis project Ga0257161, IMG submission 185954) | Soil microbial communities from H.J. Andrews Experimental Forest, Oregon, United States - NR-01-A | ecosystem: Environmental > Terrestrial > Soil > Temperate forest > Bulk soil | place: USA: Oregon... | reverse complement strand
CAAATTCGCGATCGGGAGGGATACGCGTTCGGATGCCCCGCAGGCCGAGATCGGCTTGTATATTCAAAGTCCCGGTGTTGCAGAGGATGTTCGGCGGCGCCTGCTCCAGGATTGGCCGGCTTTGGGACCACCAAGTGACGTTTCCCAGGAGGCTCCGGCTCGAACGAAGCGCCCAAGAGGAGCAAGACGCCGCCGTCGGCCGTAGCGCGCGGCTGTCGACCACCACGGGATCTTGGAATTTGGGCACGCGCCTCGCTATCACCTTGGGGATGAAGACGAGCGCGCAATTTGAAAAAAACTTCCCCAGACTAAAACCCAGACTAAACGACTTTTTTAGTCTGGGTTGATTTGACAACAATACAGAAAAGCAAATTTTTTCAATCGATTGGATGGCGCGCCCGGAGAGATTCGAACTCCCGACCCCCAGATTCGTAGTCTGAGGGGCGCGTGTACACACGACGTTGCCCAACGTGGCCAAGTGAGTGCGGCGACAGCAAGCTACGAGTCCGCCGGCAGCCGCTTTGGGCCCGTCCGATTTGCACTCTATAGCGCGCAGGAGTTAGCGGCCGCATCAGAGAGCCTTTTGGTCGACAGCTTTGGCGATGTAGATCGACACGACCCGGGCAATGGGCCATGCGCCGATGACGTCAAAACAAGATCAGCAGAAACGCCGCGAGCTACCACGGAAGCAGCGCCGTCTTATCGGCACGCGCGCGTCGACACCAGGTCGCGGCATGGAAATACCAACTCGCCCAGCGGGTCTTGATCCGGTTGTGGCGGAGTTCATCGAAGCACTTGCACGAACCATGACCGACAATGACAACAGCAAGCAGCGCCGGCTCGTCGAGTTCAAGGACGGTTGTCGCTATGGCAAATTCGGAAAGACGAAGGCTTATGAGCTGATCGCCCAGGAGCGGATCAGGGCCTATAAGATGGGAGGCAAGACCATGATCGACCTCGACAGCGTGGACGAATATCACGCCTCGCTGCCGAGGGTCGAATCGAGAGCAAGCTAGGCCGCCGAATTGCGCAGCGGCACGACGGGCGCACCGTCACGCAGGCTGTCGAGGCGATCGGCCCAATGCTGCATTAAACGCACGCGCTCGGCCCAATAGGCCGCCCGGTTATAGATGCCGCGAATCTTGTTCTTGTCGCCCTTGCCAAGCTGGCGCCGCACCACCTCGTCGCGTCGCCGCCGCTTTTTTTCTTCCGTGTCATGGGCGAGCTGGGCTTCCACCACATCGCCGTCGAACGCACCTTCCTCGTTGAGCAGGGTCGACGCGGTCGAGCGGAAGCCGTGCGCGCAGTGGTCGCCGCCGGGGCCGCTATCGTAGCCCATGATCCGCAGCGCCTTGTTGAGCGTGTTGTCTGACATCGGCACGTCATCGTCATAGGAAAAAAGGTACCGGCCGCGGCCGGTCAGCGCCTTCAGCTCGGCGAGGATGACGAGCGCCTGCCGCGACAGCGGCACCTCGTGATCGTCGCGCATCTTCATCTTCTCGGCGGGGATCAGCCACACGCGCTTCGCCTCGTCTAATTCGGTCCACTCGGCCAGCCGCAGCTCGCCGGGCCGCACCATAGTCAAGGCGATCAGCTTGAGCGCGTAGCGCACCAGCCCGCCGTTCTTGGCATCATAGACCTCGATCCGCCGCATCAGCTCGCCGACGTCGTCGGGTTCGGTCAGCGCCGGGCGCGGATTGCCCTTTGGTGCTTTGGTCAGCGCTTCTTTCAAGTCGCGGGTCGGGTCGCTGGTGCAGTATGCGGCACCGATGCCGAATTGGAAGACGCGGGAGGCGGTCGAGCGCAGCCGACCGACCGTGTAATATCGGCCGCGGGCCTCGACGCGCCGCAGCGCGGTAAGCAGCTCGGGCGGCTCGATCTCGCACAGGGGGCGGTCGGCGATCTCACGATTGAGCTGGCCGAGATTCCATCCCTCACGCTTGATGGTCGCCTTGGCCTTGTTCTCCTTTTCGAACTTCGTGGTCAGCCATTCCTGCCCGACGGCGCGAAAGGTGTGCTTGGTCTTCTGTTCCTCCTGGCGCTTGGCCTCGCGCACGACCGCCGGGTCCTGCCGTTGGTCGAGCAGCTTTTCGGCGTCGTGGCGCTTCTCGCGTGCCATCTTGAGGGTGACGGCCGGGAAGACGCCGAAGGACATGTTCTTGCGTTTGCAGCCAAAGCGGTAGCGGTAGAGCCATATCTTGGTGCCATTCACCTGCACCCGGACGCTCAATCCTTGGCCGTCGGCCAGCGTGTATTCCTTGTCCGCCGGCTTGGCGTTGCGGATTTTGGTGTCGCTCAGCTCGTTCATAGTGGTGATGTCCCTCTCTACGCGTCCTTTGCGACCCGGTTCTGCTGTCGGCAGTCGTTCGATTCCCTCACAGAATAGAACCACCAATGTACCCGATCCGATGTACCCGGCGCTTCCAATGTACCCGCGGTGTACCCGGAGAGGCCGGATGGGCGCGCACGGGTACGAACCGCGCCGGGCGGAAATGTAGGGCAGAATGCCTGATTTTGCGAGGGTTACGAAGCCTTGGCGGACGGGCGCGGACGGCAAAGAACGGGGAAGGACAGACCGATGGTGCCCAGGGGCGGAATTGAACCACCGACACCGTGATTTTCAGTCACGTGCTCTACCAACTGAGCTACCTGGGCGCCGGCTCGCGGTCGCAGCGCTGCGAGAGAAGCGCGGGGCCTTATAGAGGCTCGGTCAGGCGCTGTCCAGAACGGTTGCAAAGCATGCTGCCGCAGAGGGGCTGCTCGCGAGCGGCGCCGCCGGATTGGGCAGCGGCTGAATAATTGACACAAACGGCTGCGCCGGCCTCATTTTTTATCCTGATCGTGTTCCTCCACGTCAGGCGGGCGCGCCTCACCCTCGTCGTCTTCGACGGAGGGTACCGCGTAGGCGCCCGACAGCCAGCGGTGCAGGTCGATGTCGGTGCAGCGGCGCGAACAGAACGGACGAAAACGCTCAACCTGCGGTTTGCCGCAGACGGCGCATGGATTTGTGTGGCTGACGGAACTCATGGGCTCAAATCTAAGGTTCCCCCAAGCTCGCCGCGAGAGGCGACCCGGAACGCTTTGTCGTTTTCGTGTACATTGTTTCTGAGCGGGCGAGCGCTGGACGATCACGGCCCCGCGGCGCCCGCGGACGGGTATGAACAGAAATGGCCCAAGACAGCGAGCAGAAGATTTCTCGGGTCCTGCAGCTCAAGTTTACCCTGCCGACCTCAGACCCCACCCAGTTCGCGGCGCTGATAAAGGCAACTGCGCCCTACTACGAATTGTTCGGCGGCAAGCAGGTTCGCCTTCTCCAGAATGTCGACAATCCGGCGCAGTTTATCCAGATCATCGATTACGAGATTCACGAGTCATTGGAGACGAGCCGCCAACAGATCGCCGGTGATCCCCGCCTGCAAGCCTTCCTGCAGGCTTGGCGGCAGATGTTTCCAGGCAGCGTCGAGGTCGACGTTTTCCGCGAAGTCGAAGCTTAAAGTGGCACGGTGGCCCCCCGGCCACGGACCTGGCGCGACGAATCTCCTCCAAGCCAACTCCCCTACGCGGAGTCGATCCAGCTGACGTGGGTCGGAAACCCTTCACCGGCAAGCAGCGCCACGGCTTCGTAGAGCGGCAGGCCGACCACGTTGCTGTAGGAGCCGACGAGCTTGACGATGAATGTGCCCGCCAGACCTTGGGCCGCGTAGCCGCCGGCCTTGCCGCGCCACTCGCCGGAGCCAAGATAGGAGTCGATGTCCTCGGACGACAGCCGCTTGAAGCGCACGCGGGTCTCTACCACCCGTTGCCGATATCTCCGCTTGGGCGTGATGAGGCAGAGCGCCGTATAGACGCGATGATTGCGGCCCGAAAGTAGCCTCAGGCACTGCGCCGCCTCGTCGATCAGCTCGGGTTTGGGCAGAATGCGGCGGCCGACCGCTACCACGGTGTCGGCGGCCAGGATGAAGGCGCCGTAGACGTCGTCGTCGACCCCTATTCCGGCCAGCGCCGTCGTGGCCTTGGCGTAAGCCAACCGGTTAGCGCATACACGCGGCAGCTCGCCCTTAAGTGGTGTCTCGTCGATATCGGCGGGTCGTAGCGCATCGGGCTCGATGCCGGCCTGGTTGATCAGGCCGACCCGGCGCGGAGAACCGGAGGCGAGAACGAGTTTAGGTCGGCCGAGCATTAAGGAAGCTCCGAACGGACGGGCGGCGTCCGCCATTGAAAACATAAGCGATTCGGCGCGCGCCGCGATGGGCGGCGCAAGCTAGCCGAAACGATCCTGACACTCAACCGCGACAAAGCTGGATTGTGCCGTAACCCGGGTTGCGCCTATTCATTGCCGAGTGGCGCAGCGGAGAAGCGCTCCTTGATGCGGCGCAGAAGCTGGTCGCGAACGGCCCGATAGGCATCGAGCCGCTGCTCGCGGTTGCCCTCCTGGATGGTGGGATCAGGAGTAGGCCAGTATTCGACCTCGGCCGCCACCCTGCGGGTCAGCTCGAGGGCCTTATGATGGGCTTCCGGGGTCAGCGTGACAATGAGATCGAAATTCAATCCCTCCCAGTCCTCGAGCTCTTCGAACGTCATGGGACGGTGCTTTGCAATGTCGAGGCCGATCTCCTCCATGACCGCAACCGCGAACGGATCGAGCTCGCCGCGGCGCACGCCCGCCGAACCCGCATAGGAGGAGCGCCCGAACATGTGCCGGAACAGCCCGGCTGCCATGGGCGAGCGCACCGAATTGAACCCGCAGGCGAAAAGCACCGCCTGGGGGTGCATTCGACCCGGCATGCCTCATCCCTTCCAATGAAGCACGGAGATGAGCGTAAACAACCGCCGCGCCGTATCGAAGTTGACGGCGACCTTATGCTTGAGGCGCTCTATCAGCAGCTCGGAGCCCTCGTCGTGCAGTCCCCGCCGTCCCATGTCGATCGCCTCGATCTGGCTTGGCGTCGCCGTGCGGATTGCCTGGTAATAGCTCTCGCAAACCAGGAAATAGTCCTTCACAAGGCGACGAAACGGCGTGAGCGACAAATGATGGGCAACGACCGGCCGGTCGTCCTCGGTGCGGATATCGAAGATGAGCCGGTTGCCCATCAGTTGAAGCCTGAGGCAATAGGGTCCGCTTTCGTGCCCCACGGGCGCGAACGAGTTTTCCTCCACCAGGTCGTAGATGGCGATGGCGCGCTCGTGTTCGATGTCGCGGTTGCCGGGGCCGATGCTGTCCTTGTCGAGGAAGACCTTGACGAGGCGCTTGTTGCCCTCCGCCGCAGTCATCGGCGGTTGATCCGGATCGCGACCGAACGGGCATGGGCCGCGAGCCCCTCAGCCTCTCCGAGCGCGATGACGGCCGGGGCAAGCCGTGCAAGCTGCTCCGGCCCGCATTTGAGGATCGATGTGCGTTTCATGAAGTCGAGCACGCCCAACCCGGAAGAAAACCGCGCCGAGCGGGCGGTCGGCAGCACGTGGTTGGAGCCCGCCACATAGTCGCCGATCGCCTCCGGCGTGTGGGCGCCGAGAAAAATCGCCCCGGCGTTTCGAATTTTGCCGGCGAGGCGCTCCGCATCGTCGGCAATGATTTCGAGATGCTCGGGCGCCACCGCGTCAATCAGAGGCACCGCATCCTCAAGCCGACGCACCAGGATAATGGCGCCGAAGGCGCGCCACGATTCCCGCGCCACCGCGGCGCGGGGCAACGTCGTGAGCTGGGCCTCGACCGCCCGCTCCACGTCGCCGGCAAGTGCGGCGTCGTCGGTGATCAGGATCGGCTGGGCGGCGGCGTCGTGCTCGGCTTGGGCCAACAGATCGGCGGCAATCCAATCCGGATTGGCGCCGCGGCCGGCGAGAATGAGCACCTCGGAGGGGCCCGCGATCATGTCGATGCCGACCTTACCGAATACGAGCCGTTTGGCTGCGGCCACATAGGCGTTGCCGGGCCCGACGATCTTGTCGACCGGCGCAATTGTCGTCGTGCCATAGGCAAGCGCCGCCACCGCCTGGGCGCCGCCTACACGGTAAATCTCATCGACCCCGGCGAGTTTCGCGGCGGCCAGCACCAACGGGTTGAGCCGGCCGTCAGGCGCGGGCACCACCATGACGAGCCGCGGCACGCCCGCGACCTTGGCCGGCACCGCATTCATCAGCACCGAGGACGGATAAGCCGCAGTGCCGCCCGGCACATAGAGGCCGACGGCAGCAATTGCGGTCCAACGCCAGCCAAGCTCGACCCCGAGCGCGTCGGTAAAGCGTTCGTCGCGCGGCACTTGCCGGCGATGATAGGCCTCGATGCGGTCGCGCGCCAACATGAGGGCGTCGCGCGCCGCGCGATCGCACGAGGCGAATGCATCATCCATTTCAGCCGGCATGACGCGCAGGCCGGACGCCCCCGCATCGATCCGATCGAACTTGCGAGTAAAGGCCACCAAGGCCTCGTCGCCGCGCGCCGCGACCTCGGCAATGATGGTGCGAGCGGCCTCCTCCACGTCCGCGGCACCCTCGCGCTTGGTGGCGAGAAACGACGCAAAGCGCGAGGCAAAATCCTCGGCGTCACGGTCGAGATGGATCGGCATGGCTCATGCTTCCACGTCCCCCGCTTGTGCAGGAGAACCGGGGACGGAATAGCAAATGGCGCTGCTATCTGCCATCGGGAAAGCAAAAGCCCGCGGGACAAAGCCCGCGGGCCATATTAACCAATCCGTTCCGCTCTATCTTACCTGACGTGCCCACCGTTGCTTTGCGGCAGGGTCTGCTCCTGCGACCCGTCTGCGCGCGGAGCCTGACCTGTCGTTTCGCTCCCGCCGGCCTGAGCAAAGCTTAAAGGGTCGAGGCCGAGCGCCAAAAGCGTCGGGAAATCCAGCTGACCCGTTTGCGAAATCATGTTCTCCGATTTCTGGAAGTTCTTGAGGGCCGCCTCGGTGTCGGGTCCCCACTCGCCGTTAACGCGTACGGAACTGTCTCCCCTGTCCTCCAGTGCCTGCTGTATCTCACGCACCTGGCTCGAGCTCAGCTGCTGCGGCGAAATCTGATAAATCGTCAGAGCCTGCGGTGAATCGGGGAGAGTTTGCGATTGCGGGTGCATCGGCTGTCCGGCCTGCCCGCTCATGCCACCCTGCTGGGCTACAGCCGACACCGATAGCGCGGCCAAAGCGGCCGCCGTTAGAACTGCCTTGTGCATGATTGTCTCCTTCTGGACTGCGGTCAGAACGCAGCCGTTACTTCGATGTTTCCGGAACCGCGCCAAGCCGATCCGCGGCAAACGGTCACCGCCGGAACGCCTCGTCGCTTGATTGCCTCCGGCCAGTCACACCGGCCGCGCCGGTTTCCCCGGCAGCAGCGCAATGAGCAGCGTCGTGGCTCCGGCAGCCGCCATGTTGTAGAGGAGCGCGAAGGAGAACGCGGTGGGCCGGGACAAGCCCGGCGATGACGCGCTAAGAGCGGCAGCTCAGCACCGCAGCAGCAGCTGGCCTCACGCGGTCCTGACGTCGTCCACATCCTCGTCATGGGTGGGGCGGCACGTCTCGGTCCACACCGGGCCAAGGTCGACCAGTTCGCATTCCACGCACTCGACCTCGAGCCGCAGCGCTGCGCCGCCGGAAAAAATCAGGGTGACCACGCCGCCGGGCGGGTCGCTCTCATCGAACTCGACCGCGAGCAGGTTGAACATCGCCCGCCGGTTCTTGCAATCGACGTTGCGGCACTTGATGGCGTTGACGCGGTCGAAACGCAGGGCGGTGCGGCGGCGCTGGAATTGTGCGGATTCACCGAGCGACCCCGCCCAGTCGAACCGGGCCAGACTCATCACCAGACGCTTTTCGGCAGGCCGCCAATGGACATCCGCGACGCTGACCGTGGCATCCTGCAGATGGGTGGAAATCACCTCTAGGTCGTCCCGATCGAGGGCAGCGAGCTTGAGGAGTTCCATGGGGGTTCCTCCCTGGGACACTTTCGTTCATGGCGTAATTGGGGGCAGATTTTCGCCTTCGCAAGGCGGAAGGGCAACAGAAATTTTGTCGAGAACGACACTCATTTATGGCGCCCGGTGTCGGTCGATGAACCCGGGAAGCCCGGAATACGGCCCCCTTACGGGTCCAATGCCTCGTTCCGGCGTCGATCTTTCGGCGCGGTTGCCGGATTAAGCTTGCGCTCCGCCTGGATTACGGGCGCGCCGCTCGATGAAGGTGCTGCTTAGCACCGAATAAACCAGCTCGCCCCGCTGGTTGGCGCCGGTGTGGCGGGCGATGCGCAGGCCGACATCGGACCGGCTGGCGACCGGGCGCAGTTCGACAATCTCCTGGGCGAACGCGATGGTGTCGCCCACATAGACGGGCCTCGGCCATTTGAGATCACGCAGGCCCGGCGACGGACCGGTCCTCGCCACGGGCTCGCCGCGCTGGCGCAACTCCGCTAGCCGGCGTTGGCGCGCCAACACGACGTGACGCAAGCACACGGCCGCCGTGTGCCAGCCCGACGCGCACAGCGCGCCAAAATGGGAGCCCGCCGCGGCCTCCTCGTCGAGGTGAAACGGCTGCGGGTCGAATTCGCGGGCGAATGCCCTGATTTCGTCCGCGGTGAACGTGTGGCTGCCAACTTCCGTGCGCGCGCCGACGCGGAGATCCTCGAAATACGTCATCCCGCGCCGCCCTTCCCGCCCCCTGAAGTGCGCCGCCCAAACATCAGGGTCGCGGTCATTTGCAGCACCGGCTTGTTATCGGCATTGACCATATGGCTGCGAAAGTTGACGAGCCCCATTTCGGGACGGCTCTTGGACGACCGCGCCCCGGCGATCTCGACCCGCAACGTCAGGCTGTCGCCGGGGCGCACCGGCGCGAGGTAACGGATCTCCTCGACCCCGGGGCTGCCCATGGACGTGCTGTCGCGCAGGATGCCGTCGGCGAACAGGCGCATATGCATGCACACGATATGCAGGCCCGATGCAGTGAGCCCGTCCACGGTGGTGTTCTGGGAGGCCGTCTCGTCGAGATGCATGGGCTGGGGATCGAATCGCGCCGCGAAGGACTTGATGTCGGCGGCGGTGATGGCGAGCGGCGCGAATTCCATGGTGTCGCCGACTTTGAAATCCTCGAAGGCGCGCATGTCCCGACTCGTCGCGTCAGGTCGCAAACCGGAAATGCATGACGTCCCCATCGGCGACCACGTATTCCTTGCCTTCGAGGCGTAGCCGCCCGGCCTCGCGGGCGCCCGCCTCGCCGCCGAGCGCCACATAGTCGTCATATGCGATGGTCTCGGCGCGGATGAAGCCGCGCTCGAAATCCGTATGGATGACGCCCGCCGCCTGGGGCGCCTTGGTGCCGCGGGTGATGGTCCAGGCTTTCGCCTCCTTGGGTCCTGCCGTGAAATACGTGAGCAGGCGCAGGAGACCGTATCCGGCGCGGATCAGGCGATCGAGCCCGGCCTCTTTGAGCCCGATGGCAGCCAGATACTCGGCGCGCTCAGCGGCCGGCAGCACTGCAATCTCGGCTTCGATCTGGGCTGCGATCACCACCACGCCGGCGCCTTCCTGTTTGGCGCGCTCCTCAACCCGGCGCGAAAAATCGTTGCCCGTCGCGGCGGAGCCTTCGTCCACGTTGCAGACATAGAGCACGGGCTTCGACGTCAAGAGGCCGAGGCCGCGGAACGCCTTGTCCTCGTCGGGCTTGACCGCGACGAACCGCGCCGGCTTGCCATCGCGCAGCAGGGCGAGCGCGCGATTGACGAGGTCGAGGGCAAGCTTTGCCTCCGCGTCGCCCCCCTTCACCTTCTTCTCAAGGCCGTCGATGCGCCGCTCCAGGCTGTCGAGGTCGGCGAGCATCAGCTCAGTTTCGATGGTGTCGATGTCGGCGATCGGGTCGATCCGGTCACTCACGTGGGAGACATCGGGGTTCTCGAAACAGCGCACCACATGCGCGATGGCGTCGACCTCGCGGATCACGGCGAGGAACTGGTTGCCAAGCCCCTCGCCCCTGGAGGCGCCGCTGACAAGCCCGGCGATGTCCACGAAGGCGAGCCTTGTCGGCACGATCTTGGCCGATTTGGCGAGCCTCGCCAGCGCGTCGAGGCGCGGATCGGGCACGGCTACTTCGCCGATATTGGCCTCGATGGTGCTGAACGGATATTTCGCCGCCTGCGCCACCACCGTCGCGGTCAAGGCGTTGAAGAGCGTCGATTTGCCGACGTTCGGCAACCCGACGATACCGCATTTGAAACCCATGTGTTGAGCTCATCAATTTGGGGAGAAGAAGTCTCGAGGAGAGGCGAGGAACGGATTCAGAATCGTCAACTCACCAATCCGCCGTTCGTGCTGCAAATCTTCCGAAAGAAAAAAGCTGCAACCCGCGCGCAAAGCTGATGCAATCAACAAGCAATCGAAATATCTGTAGCCCATCCGATCTTCGATCAGCCACGCCTGTCGGCTCACCTCAGCATCCAGCGGAGCTTTACACCATCTGACCAGCTTCCACACAAGGTCGCGAGTCGAGATGTCGCGAGGCAATCCCAATCGAAGGGTCGCTACCACATAAAACTCGTTCAAACTTTGCGGAGAAAGTACGATTGCTTTACGCCGACCAAGTTCCTCAAGCCACAAACCGGCTTGTGCCTTCTTGGCCGGAACGCGGTTATCGATCGAGTAGATTAGAACGTTCGTATCGACGAACCAACTCATCTATCCGCTCGTCATAGATCTCTTGCCGAGTTGGCAAGCGCTCCGCGGGCCCTGTTGCAGGAATTCCTGGCCCAGATAGGAAGTCCTGGATCGCTTCAAGATCGGTCATCCCTTGCCGTTCGATCTCGCGTTCGATGAGGTCACTGACGAACTCAGAAATACTCTTTCCCAGCCTCGCCGCTTCGGCATCGGCCCGGGTCGCAATTGCGTCATCGAGAGCAATAGTTACGTTTTTCATTCGCAAAACCCAAAAAAATATCGTGTTTCCGCGCTTTCGTGTCAAGTGCGCCCGCTCATTCAGGCTTCTGCTCAGCCGGCCCCGGCACTTCATCAAAGCCCTTCGCCTGCATGGTGAGGTGCACCTTGTTCTGGAAACTGGAATCCTCGCCCTTGACGATCATGGCAGCGTTGTCCGCGATGATATCGCACAAAGCTTCCACCCAGGGCCGTTCCGCCTTGGCGAAGTCGCCGAGCACATAAGGGTACACCAGCTCCTTGGCGCCGGGATGGCCAACGCCGATGCGGACACGCCGGTAATCGTTGCCCACATGGGACGAGATCGAGCGCAGGCCGTTATGGCCGGCGATGCCGCCACCGGTTTTGACACGCACCTTGGCGGGCGGCAGGTCGATCTCGTCGTGGAAGACCACGACGTGACCGAGGTCGATCTTATAGAAATGCGCCGCCTCCCCGACTGCCAACCCGGACTCGTTCATGTAGGTGCCCGGCAGCAGCAGGATGACGCGCTCGCCGTCGATCGGACCTTCCGCCGTAACCCCTCGAAAGCGCCGTCGCCACGGGCCAATCCGGTGGCGCCGGGCAATGGCTTCGACAGCCATGAAGCCGACATTGTGACGATTGCCGACATAGCGCGGGCCCGGATTGCCGAGCCCGACTAGGAGCTGCATGGCACGCCGGCTTACTTCTTCTCGCCGCCTCCGGCTGCGGGGGCGGCGGCTGGAGCGCCCGGAGCGCCCGGCGCACCGGTGCCGGCGGCCGGAGCTGCAGCGGCCGTGGCGGCGGCAACCGCAGCCGCAGCGGCAGCTTCCGCGGCGGCCTTCATCTCTTCCGCATAGCCGGACGGCGGTACGATCGTCACCAGCGTCGCGTCGACATGCATGAACGGCCGCACATTGGGCGGCAGCCTGATGTCGTTGAGATGCTTGGAATGATTGATCTCAAGCCCGGTGACGTCGACCTCGAAGGCTTCCGGAATGGCATCGGCCGGGCAGCGGACATCGATCGTGTGGGTTACGATATTGATGGTGCCGCCGCGCTTGATGCCCGGTGATTGGTCGGAATTGACCACACGAATAGGAATGCGCACCCGGATGGTGGCCCCTTCGCCGAGCCGCATGAAATCTACATGAATCGGCACGTCGCGGACCGGATCGACCTGGAAATCACGGGGAATCACCCGGTGCCTGGTGCCATCCACATCGACGTCGTAAAGGCTTGTCAGGAACTTGCCGGCATAAATCCGCTGGCGCAGTTCGGCGTGATCGAGCGAGATGTTGAGCGGGGGCTGATTGTCTCCATAGATCACGCCGGGCACACGCCCCGCGCGGCGCACGGCCCGGGCGGCCCCCTTGCCGGCCCGCGCACGTGCCGTCGCCTTGATTTCCTTGACGGTCGCCATTTTGCTGTTCCTCGTTCTGCGCTAAGGCAACGCACATCCGCGCCGACGGCCCTCGTCGCCTGTTGCGCTAAACCGATTGGGTTTTAATCCCGCCCACTCTTCCAACAAGCAGGGGGCCAGGATTTGGTCCCGCGGCTGACCTCCAGGGGTGTTCCGGAGCCGCAGTTGCGTGGCTTATAGCCGTGGTATCGGCAAATGACAAGAAACCTAGAGCGAGATGACTTTTCTTCGAATCGTCATCCCGCTCCAGCTTATTGTTGGAGCATGATCTTTTCCGAAAACCGGTTCCCACTTTTCGGGATCATGCTCTAGCCGATTTCCAGAGCATGCCGGCCACGCGGGCCGCGCCGCGACACCGATGCTCTTCAGTCAGATCGCAGGGCAGGACCGCGTGCGGGACGACGTGGGAAACGCGAAACCGTCAGGCTCTGTTCTCCGGAGATTTTGGGCAACCGTTCAGGACGCCGCGCTCCCGGCCGGCGCCGCCGCGAGCTTGGCCTCGAGAGCGGCAATGCGAGCCTTGAGCGCTTCGTTTTCCTCCCGCGCCAACCGGGCCATCTCCTTGACGGCCTCGAACTCCTCGCGGTGGACCACGTCCAGGTCACGCAAAATCCGCTCCGCCTGGGTGCGCAGCACCGTGTCGAATTCCCGCCGCACGCCCTGAGCGACGCCGGCCGCATCGTTCATCAGCCTGGCAAATTCGTCATAAAGTCGCCCCGTTGTCTGCACCATTGCGGGTCTCCGTGCTTGTCATTTGGAAAATGCCCACCATAGGCGGCGGGCATGGCGTCACTTCACCGCCGGGCACCGTATACAATGGCGACCGGGCCGCTTGTGCGCAAGGTCCGGGGCGGGTAGAGCGCTATGGTCCTGCCGCACTGTCATCGCCCTCCCCAAATCAGGTTCGGGCAGGGCGATGACAAACCGTGCACCCCGGATCCGTCGTCATGCCGATCTCGACCATTTCGTTTCCTGACCTCGACCCCGTGCTGGTCACCATTGGACCCTTCGCGATCCGTTGGTACGCGCTGGCGTATATTTTCGGCATTCTGTTGGGCTGGGCCTATGCCCGCGCTATGATTCGCGATGAACGAAACTGGGGTGGGCCGGCGCCGTTGAAGGTCGAGGACTTCGACGATTTCATCCTTTGGGTGACGCTCGGCATCATCCTGGGCGGACGCACCGGCTATGTGCTGTTCTACAATTTGCCGCATTTCAACGAGCACCCGCTGGAGGTTTTCCAGGTCTGGAATGGCGGCATGTCGTTTCATGGGGGTTTTCTCGGCTGTGTCGTCGCCGTCATAGCCTTTGCCACGATACGCAAACTCCCGGTGCTGCCGCTCGGCGACATTACATGTGCGGTTGCGCCGATCGGGATCCTGCTCGGCCGCCTCGCGAACTTCGTCAATGGCGAGTTGTGGGGCCGGTTTGCCGACGTACCCTGGGCGATGATCTTTCCGCGCGCCGGCCCGATCCCTCGCCATCCGAGCCAGCTCTATGAGGCGGGCCTCGAGGGACTCGTACTGCTGGTCGTTCTCGGCCTCATGGTGCGGGCCGGCGCGCTCCGGCGTCCCGGCCTCATCCTCGGCGCCTTTGCGGCGCTCTACGCGGTGATGCGGTCGTTCAGTGAATTCTTCCGCGAACCCGATCAGCAGCTCGGATTCCTGTGGGGCGGCATGACCATGGGCATGTTGCTCAGCGTGCCGCTTTTCATCGGCGGCGTTTTGCTCATCGCTTTCGCGCTGCGGCGTCAGCCGGCTTATCCTTAAGATGACGGACGAGCGCACCCCGCTGGACGCGGAAATTCGCGCCCGCATTGCGCAAACGGGTCCTATGCCGGTCGCCGAATTCATGGCGATGTGTCTCTACGATCCGCAGCATGGGTACTATGGCCACCGCTCCCCGTTCGGCGCGGCCGGCGATTTCGTCACGGCGCCGGAGATCAGCCAGATGTTCGGCGAATTGGTCGGCCTGTGGGCCGCCGAGGCATGGCAGTCCATGGGCAAACCCGATCCGGTCGCGTTGGTCGAGTTCGGTCCGGGCCGCGGCACCATGATGGCGGACGCGCTGCGCGCCGCGCGGGCCGCGCCCGATTTCCGCAGGGCTGTGCGCGTCCATCTCATCGAAACGAGCCTCGACCTGCAGGCGCGGCAACGGGCGACCCTGCGCACCGTCGACGACGTACCATTGTATTGGCACACAAC
>Ga0257161_1000252_pt1 | contig 14519 bp, 9 predicted proteins | sample NR01A_FD_185954 | JGI IMG/M metagenome (GOLD analysis project Ga0257161, IMG submission 185954) | Soil microbial communities from H.J. Andrews Experimental Forest, Oregon, United States - NR-01-A | ecosystem: Environmental > Terrestrial > Soil > Temperate forest > Bulk soil | place: USA: Oregon... | reverse complement strand
CGCATGCCGCCACGGCTTTCGTCGATGCCCCAGCCTTGGCCGGCGGTGTCGCCCGACCAGGCGAATGAGATCGACCGTCGGTCAGCTGGAGCGGTGCGAAACCGACCGATGATCGGCGCGCCGATAACGGTCGGCGACGCGTGGTCCTGGAGCTGGATGCGATAAAAGATGTCCTGGCCGGCCGGAAGCCCCTCGATGAGGGCATTGGCGGTAAGGTCGGTCTCCGGCAACACGTCCACGAATGCCGCGCCATGGCTGTTCTTGAAGCTCTCCGTCGTCGACCAGTCGATCAGCGCCCGGGACGGCCGATCGGCACGCGCCCACACCACCGCGGAGTCGACCGATACGTCGCCCGATTGCACCCCGTGACTGATCGACGGCCGATCGGCGGCACGACTCACGAGCGGCCGGGCAATACCGCTCACGGCGGCGATCCCGGCCAGAGCGGACGTCTTCAGCAACCGACGACGCGTGATCGGTTGGCGGATGCGAATGCTCATGAGGCCCCTCCAAAACAGACGGAAATTTTCCTAGCTGCCAGCCGATATCAAGTTCGTGAATTCTTTATGACATGCCACTGGACCTCCTTCGATTCCTGCCGTCATCAAACTTACACTCCCAATGGTGCTTAATCCGCCATTGATTCCACGATGACGTGATGGAGCCGATGTTGAAGTCGGACACGAAAATCGCGACAAGCAACCGCTTGAATGAGGCGGTCCGACGAAATCGAGCATTTTCGACGGCAGGCGTGCTGGAATTTCTATTCACCTTGGCATTCAAGGGGCTCGTCTATCCCCAGATTTGGGAAGACCCCGAGGTCGACATGGAGGCGCTGGCGATCACGCCGGACTGCCACGTTGTAGCGATCGCATCGGGCGGCTGCAACGTGCTGTCGTACCTGGTTGCCGACCCGGGCCGGATCACGGCGGTCGATCTCGCCCGTGCCCATGTGGCCCTTAATCGCCTCAAGCTGGCGGCGGTGTGTCAGCTGCCGACGTGGCAATCCTTCTATCGTTTCTTCGGCGAAGCGGACGCGGAAGCGAATGTCACTGCGTATTGGCGATTCCTCAAGCCGCACCTCGACATCGAAACCTGCGACTATTGGGAAGGGCGCGGCCTGTTGGGTCGCCGTCGCATCTCGATGTTTTCTCGCAATGTCTATCGTTGCGGCCTGCTCGGTTATTCCATCGGCCTCGGCCATTTGGTTGCACGCCTCCATGGCGTCGATCTGAGTAAATTGCTGTGCGCCCGCTCTCTTGCGGAGCAGCGGGCATTCTTCAACACGTCGCTGGCGCCGTTATTCGACAAGCCGCTGGTGCGCTGGATGACGGGGCGGCAGATGTCCCTCTATGGCCTCGGGATTCCGCCCGCCCAATATGCCGCTTTGTGCGCCGGCGCTCCACACATCGCAACGGTGCTGCGCGACCGGGTCGAGCGTCTGTCCTGCGACTTCAGCCTCGACGATAATTATTTCGCCTGGCAGGCGTTCGGCCGCTCCTATTCGGATCGCGCAACCGGCCCGCTGCCTCCGTACCTGAAACAGGCGCATTTCGAAACGATACGGGCGCGTGTCGACCGTGTCGAAGTTCTCAACCGTTCTTTCACGGAATACCTCAAGAGCCGCCCGGACCGATCGCTCGACCGCTACGTCCTGCTTGATGCTCAGGACTGGATGTCGGACCAGCAATTAAACGAACTTTGGCGAGAGATCACCCGCACCGCACGCCCAGGCGCGCGCGTGATCTTCCGCACCGCCGCCGAGCCGAGCCTGTTGCCGGGCCGGGTCGACGACGTTCTGCTGGCACAATGGCGCTACGAGGCCGAGCAGTCGCGCGACCTGACGCGACGCGACCGCTCTGCCATCTATGGCGGATTCCATCTTTACGTTCTGGCAGCCTGACATGACGACCACGTGCGCCATGGATCTGATGAACCGGACCTACCGGCATCAGCGGCATATCTACGATTTCACCCGCAAATACTATCTACTGGGCCGCGATCGCTTAATCGCCGAGATCGACGCCCGCGAGGGCGCCCGCGTACTTGAAATCGGCTGCGGTACCGGCCGCAATCTCATCGTGGTGGCGCGGAAATATCCCGGCGCACGCTGCTTTGGCATCGACGTGTCGACCGAGATGCTCAACTCCGCCGTCAAGGCGATTTCGCGCACGGGCCTCGTGACACGCATCAACGTTGCCCACGGCGATGCGGCGCGATTCGATCCGCAATCGCTGTTTGGGATCGCACAGTTCGACCGAATTTTCATTTCCTACAGCCTGTCCATGATTCCGCAATGGCGTGATGTACTCGATACGGCGATCTCGCTGCTCGCAACGAACGGAGAATTACGGATCGTCGATTTTGGTGGCCAGGAACGCCTTCCAAGCGCATTCCGCCGCCTGCTGCGGCGTTGGCTCGCGGCATTTCATGTTAATCCGTGCGACGATCTCGAAGGGATCCTGAAAGTGCTCGCCGCGACGACCGGTGCTTCGCTTGCGTTCGAGCGCCCATACCGCGGGTATGCGCAATATGCGGCGCTGCGCCAACACGCTAGCTGGATCTGTGGTCCAAGTTGAAGGCATTGCGCGCTACGCTCGATTCCTCCATCGCGGCGGACAGCGAGTCCAATGATGCGGACATCCATGGAGCCGTTGCAGCCAAGGCCATGCAACCCAGCAAAAAAAGAACTCTGCCTTTCCACGGCTGAGAATGCTGCCTTCGGTCAAAACAGACGCGAACCTGCCAGCGGCGACAATCTGGATAGGCCCCCACGCGTGGGAATTTTGACGCTCACGCCCTCAGTTGTATCGATCTCGATCGCGTCGCGGCCACGAGTGTGATCAGCCTTTTTGCAATGATTCTCGCAAAGCCATTGTATCTCGCTCTAATTGGGCGACAGTGTTCCGCAATTTGGAATTCTCTGCTCGGAGGAACGCCAGCAGACTAATTGGCTGACCGCCGGATTTTCCGTGGTTCTGTTTTTGTTGCCTCGACTCCACGTTTTTGATTTTTAACACGGATATCGAACTCATGGCAGCTCCTCTTTGTTTTACTACGCCGCGCAACAACTAACTAATACGCAAATACTGTTGTTTTAAAGTCAAGCATTGTGCGCTATAGCTTGGGAGTCAGGTTAACCGGATAGGTTAAGGCCATTTTGGCGTTGACGTGGTAGTCATGTTCCCTCAGATGGTTGATTTTGGATTTAAGTGGACTTTGTAACTGGCGGGAAAAACGTAATGGATGCTTGCGACATTCCCGGATGAAGTTCGGCCGGCACCCCATAGTGGCGAAGGTACCGCATTGCCAAGACGCCAGACTCGCAATGGAACCGATTGCTGACCGCGGCCTGTCCGTCGTCGCCAGTCGCTGAATCAGTGATAGCCGAGTGCTCGAACAATCGCACGGCTGCAAGTCGAGACATCACAACCGACGCGTTGTTCGCGTCTCTCGCGCTTTCGTCTTGCGGCTGAAGCCGGCCCATGCCACAAAACGCTGCAATTGCAACCAGCGCGGTAGCGATCCATAATCGCAAATCCCGACTAGGAACGGGGCTCGCAAACAGAGCCCTTCGCGGTCCGCGCGCACTCATCATATTAGCCCCCGTCTGCTCTATTGTTGGCAAATTGTCAGAGTGAATATGGTACCCTACCATCCCACAGCGGTGTGTATTACCTTTGCTTGCTCACCCCTCCGTCGTTGAACCACAGGCAGAATGCGCAAACAATCGTACAAAGGTCGGTTATTCTTCAAAGTTCTGGCGCATTCTCCACCTGTGGCCAAATGTCGCAGCCGGTAAATATTGCTTGAAGTTGCATTGCGTGAGCGAACGTAATCCTTTGGCGCGTTTCTCCGCGCGTTCTAAGTGTGCTGCGCTTAAGCAAAGCAGTTATTGTCGGCCCCTCGTGCCGGCTTTTATATAGCGTGCGAAATTTCAATGCGTTGAATTATAGAATGGGCATCCGGGTCGGCTATTGCGTACGCGCGATCTGTCGATGCCGGGCGGGCACATCTCGGTACCATGCTCCGGGCCGAGAGCGGGCAATTTATGCGATACCTTATCTTAAAAATGTTAAATCTGTTAATATTAACATTCTGCTGTCGGTGGCAAGTACCTAACCCGCGTGCACAAGGCTTTGATCGGGGAACTTTCCGGGAGGCGCATTCGTAGCGACGAACAGCATCGGGGCGGCCTCGAAGCTTGGCAGCAGCTACTCCCCGCTGCCAGGAGCGAGCGGCCAGGCCTCCACAGCAAGGTCCTCGATTGCCTACCGACCTGACGCGGGTCAGCGTTCAGGGGGCTGGTCATCTGCCCGTTGAGAGCAAATAAAGTCCCTCCGGGTCGGTCCGATCACTTGGACACGGTGTTCCACGACGACAATTGCCGGCCAAGGCGTGCCCGAAATCGTCGCCCAGAATCAATACATTGGAGAGCGATGCCGCCGATGCTCGAAGCGTCGCGAGCGCCTGCGGCGAGGCCGCCGGTGCACGCTCAGCAGCGAACATAAAATTATCAAATGAGTTGTCAAAATAACATTGATCAAGGTCGCAGACTTCGGTAATGTTAAGCGATAGCCGCCTGAATGACGAAAAAGAGCAGCCGGGGGCCGTTTCAACGCTCGGGCGAGCGCGCGTATTTAATTTGGAGGGGCCGGTGCCTGTCTTAGTTGAAAAATATCCGTTCAGCGACCGACCTCCGGCGTTCCCCCAAAGGGCATGCAATATAGCGCCGAACAACTTTCGAGAGGATCAATCGAAGTACCTCGAGGTCGGCCTTATCAACAACATGCCGGATGCCGCCCTGGAAGACACTGCGAGGCAGTTCATCGAGTTGCTGAGAGCAGCAGCCCCCGGGATCATAATCCGGTTGAAGCTGTTCTCTATGCCCGGAATACCCTGCAGCCAATGGCGGCGTCAGCACCTAAGCACTCAATATTCGGACTTTAGCAGTCTTTGGGACAGCCGTCTCGACGGCCTGATCGTGACAGGCACCGAACCGCGCGCGGCCGAACTTATGGATGAACCGTATTGGAGGTGCCTTTCGGAAATTATCGAGTGGGCGGAAGAAAACACGATTGCGACGGTGTGGTCCTGCCTGGCGGCCCACGCGGCTGTGTTGCATCTCGATGGGATCAGGCGGTCGCCACTTGCCGAGAAGTGCTTTGGCCTGTTTCAGCACACAAAGGTGGAAGACGGGCGGTTGCTTCGAGGCTTGCCTACTCGAATTCCGACCCCGCATTCCCGTTGGAATGAAATACCGGAGGACGCGCTCATCTCGTCCGGCTACCGCATTCTCAGCAAATCAACCGCAGCGGGCGTCGACATGTTTGTGAAAGAGAGAAAAAGTCTCTTTCTATTTTTCCAGGGCCACCCCGAATACGACACCGACACTTTAACTCGTGAATATCGCAGGGATATCGGGCGGTTTTTACGAGGTGAACGGGACAGTTATCCGCAAATGCCGAAAGGTTATTTCGACGGGCAAACCGCAGATATGCTCAACGCGTTCCGCGCGCGCGCGCTTGTTGACCGTTGTGACGAACTGCTATCCGAATTTCCGACTGAGCATGTAGCCAGCATCTTATCTAATACTTGGCAATCACAAGCGTCGTGCGCATATCGCAATTGGCTCAATTATATCGTCGAGCATAAGGCATCGAGAACCAAAATTGTCCATGCGGCTCCGATATGCCGAGTGAGCGTCAGCTGACAAATCGGGGTGGAGTCACGCTCAAAATTTCATTTGACATGAGGTCAGCGGATACAAAAGCAGGCATGAACACGGTGCTTGATTTCTCCGCATTCAGGCCGCTCACATCAGCACCTTCTCCTGGCTTCCACTTGCGCGTCCGCGAGATCACCGAGGCCGATCACGGGCGGGTCGCGCGGCTGCTGGCGAAAGGCTTTCAGCGTCCTGTTTGGTACTATGCGCAAGCTCTCCGGCGTCTATCGCTGCATCCAACGCCGCCTGGTTTGTCGAAGTACGGATTCGTGATGGAAGCTGATGGTATTACGGTCGGAGCGGTGTTGTTGATCTTTTCAGCCGTTCGATCGGGCGGGAATACGCAAACGCGATGTAATATCACGAGTTGGTACGTTGAACCTGCGTACAAAAGCTACGCAGCGGTGTTCACATCGCGAGCGCTCCGACACAAGGATGTGACCTACATCAACGTTTCGGCTCGACCGGCGGCTCGGCCGATAATCAAGGCCCAGGGGTTTCGGACCTACAGCCATGGACAATACGTTGCGATTCCAGCGCTCCATGCCGGGCCGGCTGACGGTCCTGCGAGGATATGCGGGATCGATACGCCCCCCGACGTACCATTTGAAACGACTGACCAGCGATTGTTGTCGGCGCATGCAGAATTTGGGTGCATGAGTCTATGGTGCGTGACAAAGGAGCGCGCCTATCCGTTCGTGCTTCTTCCTCGCCTTTTCAAGCGCCTGGTGCCAGGCGTGCAACTGATCTATTGCCGCGATATTAAGGATTTAGTCCGATTTGCCGGACCGTTAGGAAGGTTCCTGGCGTTACGAGGAAAGCTTGTCGTCAGTATAGACTCGAACGGCCCGATTCCCGGATTGATCGGCAAATATATCGAGGGGAAGTCACCGAGATTTTTCAAAGGTCCGGCACCGCCCCGTCTGGGTGACATTTCATACACGCAAGCCGCAATGTTTCCTTGGCCTTGGCCGGCCGGCGTAGGCCGATCGGGGGCGTAGCCTCTCTCAAGACCGGCAACGGGCGCCGCCCGAACAAAACACCTCAGTTGTGCCAGGTATAGTCACCGCGTTGTTGGCCGACTCGCCGAACGCCGCTACAGCCGCATCCGGCCGTTCTGGATGCGTTCGTAAAGCTGCTGATCCATAGCAACGTAGGCGCGGCAATCCGGATCATTGACATACAGCGCATCCGGGCAGGTGCCCGGGTCGTAGCCGTCCTGCGCATCCCCGCGCTTCAACTGCTTGAAGGTTGGCGTGACGTCGATCTCCTTGCGCATGCGTAACAACACTGGGTGGGCATAGCTGGGCAGGCGCTGCTCGAGATGCTCGCGAAATGCCGAAAGGTCGATCGCGCCGGAGCACACGATTTCCGCCATGCCGGCCCGCCCGTCGGCGCCCGGCACGGCTACGCCATACACATTGGCATCGACAATGCCGGGAAACGCCGTGATGGCGGCCGCCACTTCGGACGTCGCGACATTTTCGCCCTTCCAGCGAAACGTGTCCCCGATGCGATCGACGAAATAGTAAAAGCCGCTATCGTCCCGCCGCATGAGGTCGCCGGTGCGAAACCAAGCGTCACCACGCTCGAACACATCGCGCAAAATCTTTTTTTCGGTCGCCTCGCGATCCGTATATCCATCGAAACGGGCACCCGCCTCGCTGGCGATGCGGCCGACCGCCTCGCCCGTCTCGTTCGGGCCGCAACGCGTGCAGAACCCGCTTTCGTCGCGCAGCGGCGCATTGCGCTCGATGTCGAACTTCACCAGCGTGAGCGCGGAACGGTGCGCGATGAAAGGCGGCGTACGACCGATGGCCCCCGGCCGGCCTTCGACGTTGAACAGGGATACATTGGCTTCGGTCGCCGCATAGAACTCGAGAATCTGCGGGATGTGAAATCGCTGCCTAAACTCCTCCCAGATGTCGCCGCGTAACCCGTTGCCGCAGCACAGCCGCAGCCGATGCTGGGTTTCGCAACGATGCGTGGGCGCAAGCAGGAGATAGCGGCACAATTCGCCGATATATTGGAACAGCGTGCAGTCGAAACGTACGAGGTCCTCCCAGAAGCGGCTCGCGGAGAATTTTTCCCGGATCATCACCGAGCCGCCGACGACCAAGACCGCGCCGGTCGCTACCGCCCCGCCGATGCTGTGATACATCGGCAGGCAATTGTACATGCGATCGGTCGGTCCGGTCTCCATCATGCCGGCGAACCAATGGGTCCATACCATCAACCTGTAGTGGCTGATTTTTGCCGCCTTCGGCAGGCCCGTGGTGCCCGAAGTGTAAACATAAAGCGCGTGATCATCGATGCTCACGGGCGTGCTTTCATGGTCGGCGAGCGGATCGCCCGGAAAGCTTGCGAGTTCGGCCACGACATCAGGATAATGCGTTGCATTGGGGCCATGCGACCAGATCTTCGCAGGTGTGACGAGAAACGGGCGTGCATTTTCAATTATTTCAACAAGGTCTGACCCGACAATGACGTGCTTCGGGGCAACAATGTCGATGCAGTGGGCCAGCGACGTCCCCACAAGGTTAGTATTGAGAAGTGCGACGACCCCACCGGCCCGTGTAATGCCGAGCCAAATCGCCATGTATTCGGGCCTATTCGCCATCAACAGGCAGACGGTGTCACCCTTGTGAATATCCTGCGCCCGCGCCCAGCGGGCGTAGCGATTCGCGCGCTCGTTCAGCGCCCGGAAGCTCAAACTCTCGTCCTCCGTCAGCAAGGCCGGCGAATCGCCGAATTTTTCCGCCAGCTCCTCGATCACGGTCGGGAAGGTGCGCCCGCGCGCCTTGGCGATCGGCGCTGTCAGTTCCAAGGCGCGCAACCATGCGCGCGACGCGCGCTTTTCACCCGGCGCCGCTTTTTCGGTCTTGTTGGTGCAGCCTGCGTTCATCGGCCCAAATTTTGGTTTTTAACGGCTTGCATCGCCTGACATAACATTCTAATGTTATGTTATCATACGGTCCAAGTCCAACGCAGTGACGGTGACACCCGATCTCCTTAGTTTTGCAAGGGCTTGATGCAGCAACGCGGCGACTATCTTAACAGCGCGATCATTCGATGGCGCGGCATTTCGGGACAAAATTTCGCGGCGTCGGTGGCAGGCCGGTGACGGCGTCCCATGCCGGCGCTACCATGTCATACAATCGAGGCACAACTGGTGCGCATGCAGGAGAGGCAATGAGAAGCGAGACCATCGCGATCCACAGCGGTTACGAGGACGACCCCACAACTCACGCGGTCGCGGTTCCAATCTACCAGACCGTCGCATACACATTCGATTCAGCCGAGCACGGCGCCGCCTTGTTCAATCTCGAGGCCGAGGGCTTCCGCTACAGCCGGATCAGCAATCCCACCGTCGAAGTGCTGGATCGGCGGGTCGCGGCATTGGAAGGGGGCGTCGAAGCCATGTGCGTCAGCACTGGCCAGGCCGCGCTGAACTATGCGTTGCTGAATGTGACCGATCTCGGCTGCAACATCGTTTCGGTGCCACAACTCTACGGCACGACGCACACGTTATTCGCGCATGTCTTTCCGCGGCAAGGCGTGACCGTCCGGTTCGCGGCGGGCGATGGGCCGACCGACATCGAAAAGCTGATCGACGACGACACGCGTGCGGTGTTCTGTGAAACCGTGGGCAACCCGGCCGGGAACATCTGCGATGTCGAAGCGCTGGCGGACGTCGCCCATAAGCACGGCGTCCCGCTGATTGTCGATAACACGGTCGCGACCCCGATCCTGATGAAGCCGATCGATTTTGGCGCCGACATCGTGGTTCACTCCCTCACCAAATTCATGGGTGGGCATGGCACGACGCTCGGCGGCGCCATCGTGGACAGCGGGAAATTCCCTTGGAAAGACCACGCCAAGCGCTTCCCGATGTTCAACGAACCCGATGCGTCCTACCACGGGCTCGTCTATACCGACCATTTCGGCGAGGCCGCCTATATCGCACGGTGCCGCAGCGTCTATCAGCGGACGACCGGATCGGTGCTGGCACCGCTCTCGGCGTTTCTGCTGCTGCAAGGCATCGAGACCGTGGCGTTGCGCGTCGAGCGTCACGTCGAGAACGCGCGCCGCGTCGCCGAATTTCTGCGCGACAATCCGCTCGTTGAATGGGTGAATTACGCGGGGTTCCCCGACAATCCGTATTACGATCTTGCTCAAAAATATCTCGGCGGCCGCGCATGCTCCCTCCTCACCTTCGGGGTCAGGGGTGGCTTTGAAGCCGGAACGAAGTTCTACGACGCTCTCAAGCTGGTCAAACGTCTGGTCAACATGGGCGACGCAAAAACGCTCGCTTGCCACCCCGCGTCCACGACGCATCGGCAAATGTCGGCCGAGGAGCAGCGCCAGGCTGGCGTTCGCCCCGAGATGATCCGGCTGAGTATCGGCATTGAACACGTGAATGATATCATCGAGGACATCGATCAGGCGCTTGCGGCGACCCAACCCGCGTCCCTCACGATGGTCGCGGCGCAGTGAGGACGATCGGAGATCTTCCGCATTGACTATATTGTCGGGCAGGCCGCGACGTCGGCTTGTCCGTAGCGCGACGTGCACTATAATGATATCAACATAACCAAAAAAGGCTCGCTTCGATGTCGATAAAGTTGACAGTGATCTCGGAAATCGAACAGATTGCCGAGCAACATCAGAAAACGCTTGCGCCGCTGACGGACGACTCGATTCTGATGAATACGGGACTCGATTCGCTTTGCTTTGCGGTCTTGGTGGCGCGGCTCGAAGATCGTCTCGGCGTCGATCCATTCTCTGAATCCGACGATATCAGCTTTCCGGTGACCCTCGGCGATTTCGTGCGGGTCTACGAAAATGCTGCACGCTGATACGCTGCAGCTTCGGCATCATCTCGAAGGACCGCAATCGGAAGGCCGGTTTTTCCGAGGCGCGAGCGGCAGTGCGGCATTCGCCGATCTTCGCTGCGGTACGAGCCTCGGGGGCCGACTAAACGAACTTGCCGGGCGTTCGGTTTTGCTTGCGACGCATGATCAGCTGGCAGCCGCTCTCGCGCTTATCGAATTGGACGGCGTTGCTCGACGGATCGTGTTGTGTCCGCCGGACGTGGCAGCCGGACATCTTCCGGAAATAGCCGCCAATGCGGAGGTTGATGCGATCCTGTCGGATCGGGAGCCCGCCGATTTGGCCATGCTCGGAATTCCGCTCCATGTCAGAACTGCCGCCGCCATCGCGCCCGCTGCTCCGTCTACCGGAGGGCGCCGCACCAAGTGGCTACTCCTCACGTCCGGGACCACCGGGGCGCCCAAGTTGGTGAGCCACGATGTCGTCAGCCTCTCGGCACCGATCAAGCCCGGTCCGCAGGCGCCCGTATGGGGTACATTCTATGACATCCGCCGCTATGGCGGCCTGCAAATCTTCTTCCGTGCCGTGGTGGGTGGCGGCTCGCTCATTCTGTCGTGCGCAGGAGAGACGGTCGCGGATCACCTCCAGCGGATAGCACGCAACGGCGTTACGCATCTTTCCGGAACGCCGTCTCACTGGCGGCGCGCTCTCATGAGCCCGGCGATACGAGAAATTGCTCCCGATTATGTGCGGCTGTCGGGCGAAATCGCCGATCAGGCAATCCTCGAAAATTTGCGCGCCGTTTTTCCACGTGCCGGTGTCGGTCATGCCTATGCCTCCACGGAGGCCGGTGTGGCGTTCGAGGTGAATGACGGTCGCGCCGGCTTTCCGGCAAGTTTCGTTGGCGTCGGGCAAGGCGACGTCGACGTCAAGATTGAGGACGGTTCGCTGCGGCTGCGCTCGGCGCGCACTGCCTCATGTTATGTGGGCCGCGATGCCCCGGCACTGCTCGACCCCGACGGCTTCGTCGACACCGGCGACATGGTGGAACTGCGTGGCGATCGCTACCACTTCGTTGGTCGCAAAGGCGGCATCATCAATGTGGGCGGTCAGAAGGTCCATCCCGAGGAGGTCGAGGCAGCCATCAATCGTCATCCGGCCGTGTGGGCCTCGCTCGTGCGGGCGCGCAAGAGCCCGATTACTGGTGCAATCGTTTCGGCGGACGTCGTGTTGAAAGATACATCGATCCAAGGGGACGGTATGGTCGCACAGACCGAACGCGAAATCATTGAACTCTGCCGGCAGAATATCGCGCCACACAAGGTGCCAGCGATGATTCGCTTCGTTCCGAGCCTGAACGTTTCGGACACCGGCAAGCTCCTGCGCCACGGTCGCCCATAATGCGGAATGTGATCGTCACCGGCGGCAGCCGCGGCCTCGGTCTGGCAATTGCAAAAAAGCTCGCCGCGGCCGGATACTGCGCCATCGCGGTCGCCCGCAAGGAAACCGAACAACTCACCGCCGCGATCGCCGAAACATCGCGCGAGAGTCCTGACGCAATCCGGTTCGTTCCGTTCGATCTCGGCGACATCGACAAGATCCAGCCTTTCGTCTCTGGGTTGCGCAGGAGTTTCGGACCGATCTACGGCTTGGTGAACAATGCCGCTCTGGGCACCGATGGCGCCCTATCGCTGATGCCGAATTCCAAAATCGCGGGACTCGTGCATCTCAATACCCTGTCACCGATTGTGCTCACCAAATATGTGGTGCGTGCCATGATGGCGGACGGCGGCGGACGCATCGTCAATGTGGCGTCGATCGTGGCCTTCACGGGTTACAGCGGGCTTTCGGTCTACAGCGCCACCAAAGCTTCGATGCTCGGCTTTACCCGCTCGCTCGCCCGCGAGGTCGGGCGCATGGGTGTCAACGTCAATGCGATCGCGCCCGGGTTCCTCGATACCGAAATGACGCAGGGCATGGCGGACGACCAACGCGCCAAGGTGGCGCGCCGCAGCGCACTGCAGCGGCTTCCGGTGGTGGAAGACGTTGGCAATGCAGTCGAGTTCCTGCTCGGCGATGGTGCCCGCAGCATTACCGGGACGGTGCTAACCGTCGACGCCGGCAGCACCGCGTAGAACGAAACAACTCCGGCCACGGCCGAGCAAGCGGCCATCCCCCGCCTTCGCGGGGGCAGGCTCTTCGAGACGCGCCGCAAAGATGCGGCGCTCCTCAGAGCCTGTGACTTTATTGATTTTAGCGTTTCCCGACATGAATCAAATCAAGCACTTACGACCCCCCGAAACGCCGAAAATCGAATAAAGTCACAAACTGTCAGGATGACGTTCTAAAAACATGACGCCACCGCTTCGGTGACATCGAGCGGATGAACCTTGAGCGCTTGCACGCGACGGCCCCGCTCTTATAATTCGCAATCGTGGGCGCTGGGGTCGACAGGACTCATGATGACGGCAGACGTGATCCTGCCACTGCGTATCCGGCGTATCCTTGTCGCCAACCGTAGCGAGATCGCGATTCGGGTGTTTCGCGCGGCGTCGGAACTCGGCCTCCAGACTGTCGCCATCTATGCGGAAGAGGACAAGCTCTCGCTGCACCGGTTCAAGGCCGACGAGGCCTATCGGGTCGGGCGCGGCGCCGCCGGCGAACTGCAACTCGGCCCGCTCGAATCTTACCTTTCGATCGCCGAGATCATCCGGGTTGCCTTGGCGGCGAGGGTCGATGCGATCCATCCGGGATACGGCTTTCTGTCGGAGAGCCCGGAATTCGCCGAGGCCTGCGCGGCGAACGGCATCGTGTTCATCGGACCCAAACCTCCGACGATGCGCACGCTCGGCAACAAGGTCGCGGCACGTAATCTCGCCGTGTCGGTCGGCGTGCCGGTGATGCCGGCGACCGACCCGCTTCCGGATGACGACGAAGAAGTGAAGCGTCTCGCCCGCAAGGTCGGCTATCCGGTCATGCTCAAGGCGTCTTGGGGCGGCGGCGGGCGCGGCATGCGTCCGATCGAAAGCGAAGAGAAACTCGGCGACGCCGTGTACACCGCAAAGCGCGAGGCGAAGTCCGCCTTCGGCAAGGACGATGTCTATCTGGAAAAGCTCGTCCGCAATGCGCGCCATGTCGAAGTGCAAATCCTCGGCGATACGTACGGCAACCTCGTTCATCTTTTCGAGCGCGACTGCTCGATTCAGAGGCGCCACCAGAAGGTCATCGAACGTGCGCCAGCGCCCTATCTTAACGAGCAGACCCGCAACGCTCTGTGCGACGCGGCGCTCGCGATCGGCAGGGCGGCGGATTATGTCGGCGCCGGCACGGTTGAATTCCTGATGGATGTCGACTCCGGCGCTTTCTACTTCATCGAGGTTAATCCGCGCATCCAAGTGGAACATACCGTCACCGAACAGGTGACCGGGCTTGATATCGTCAAGGCACAGATCAAGGTTCATCAGGGCGGGCGGCTTGGCCGCGTCGAGGAAACCGGCGTTCCGACGCAAGACCGGATTGCGCTCAACGGCCATGCACTCCAGTGTCGGATCACGACGGAGAACCCGGAAGATAACTTTATCCCCGATTATGGACGTATCACCGCCTATCGCGGCGCTTTCGGCTTCGGCATCCGCGTCGATGGCGGGACGGCATATTCGGGCGCGGTCGTTACGCGCTACTACGACCCGTTGCTGGAGAAGGTGACGGCTTGGGCGCCGTCCCCGGCGGAAGTCATCGCGCGAATGGACCGCGCGCTCAGGGAATATCGGATTCGCGGCGTTGCCACGAATCTGGTCTTCCTTGAAGCGGTGCTGAATCACCCGAAATTCCGAGCGAGCGAGTACACGACCCGCTTCATCGACGAGACGCCGGAGCTTTTTGCTACGAAGAAACGCCGCGACCGCGCGACGAAATTGCTGTCTTACATTGCTGACGTCACGGTCAATGGTATCCTGAGACC
>Ga0257161_1000251_pt1 | contig 14519 bp, 12 predicted proteins | sample NR01A_FD_185954 | JGI IMG/M metagenome (GOLD analysis project Ga0257161, IMG submission 185954) | Soil microbial communities from H.J. Andrews Experimental Forest, Oregon, United States - NR-01-A | ecosystem: Environmental > Terrestrial > Soil > Temperate forest > Bulk soil | place: USA: Oregon... | reverse complement strand
CGCTCGCGCCCTATGCAAACTCTATCCCGATACGGTGGCCCCCGAGGTCAAGACTAAGGCTGAGAAGGATCCCTTTACCGAGATCAATTGCCGCGTCATCGTGCTGCCGGCGGATGAATATGACTGTTACGGCAAGGACGAAGACACGGCCTCCTCCTCCAATCGTGGTTCGAACGCGTTCGTCCAAATCGTGATTGACGAGGATCACCAGAGCATCCTGGAGGAAACGCCTCGGCCTGATCTCGGCTACGTCATCCCGCGCTGGATCACCATCGGTGGCTTCTCCCAATATGCCTATTCGCCGACCGCCATCATCGCGCTGCCGGATGCCCGCATGCTCCAGCAGATGACCCTCACCCTGATCGAGATCGGACAGAAGATCGTCGATCCGCCCATGATCGCGGTCGGCGACGCCATCCAAGGCGGCACCAATCTCTATGCCGGCGCCATCAACTGGGTGGACCCGGACTACGATGAGCGCACCGGCGAAGTGCTGCGGCCGATCACGCTCAACGGCGAAGGACTGCAATGGGGCACCGAGTACGAAGACAAGATCGAACGCGTCGTCAACGAGGCCTTCTTCCTCAATGTGCTGAATCTGCCGGAATTCGACGGCAAGGCGATGACCGCCTACGAAGTTTCCGAACGGATGAAGGAATATATCCGCCGCGCCACGCCTTTGTTCGAGCCAATGGACCTTGAATACAACGGCCGGCTTTGCCAGACGACGTTCGACATGCTTGACAGGGTCGGCGCGTTTGGCTCCCACCTCGACCGCCCGCCGGCACTGCGCGGCCAGAAGATCGAGTTCAAGTTCGCCAATCCGTTGGTGCAGGCCGAGGCGGAGTCGAAGGTCGTGAGCTTCACCAAAATGGCGCAGCTGCTTGGGGCGGTGATGCAATTCGACCCCTCCGTGCGCGCTGATGTCAATTTCGACAGGGCTTTTCGTGGCGTCTACGAAGGCACGGGCGCCCCGGCCGAATGGCTGGAGGACCAGGACAAGGCCGCCGCCGTCAAGGCGCAGGCCCGCGCCCAACAAGCGGCAGCCCAGCAAGCGGCGAACCTCGGCCATGTCAGCGAACAGGCTGGCAAGGCCGCAACCGCAGTGAAGAACGTCGGCGAGATGGCCTCGTCGCTGCAGAACGCACGCCTGGCGTGAGGCGGCGATGAAACCCTCACGCCCGAAATCACAACCCGATCGTCCGTGGCAAATGCCGCAGATCGAGGACGCGGATATTTTCGCGCTCCAGGCCGTTGCCAAAGGAACCGCCAACAACGCACAGCAGCAGCGCGCCTACGAATATGTGGTGCGCACCTTGTGCGAGACCGACCGCATGACGTTTTGGCCGGGCGGCGAGGACGGCAAGCGCGCCACCGATTTTGCCGAAGGCAAACGCTGGGTCGGCGTGCAACTGCGGCGCATCGAAAAGATGCGCCCGGATCACCGGAACGAATCGGGCGAGATCTTCTGAAGGCTAGCCACCGAACTGCCAGCGACGCCCACTCGCGTGGCCGGCATCCGCGGGCATCACCGTGTTCGTTCAAACCGAATGAGGGCGCGCCATGCAATACTCCCCCAATCATCCGTTGCGGAAATATACTTCGCTACTGTTCGATCCTCTCAGCACCACCGCGGCCGCACTTGCCACGCTCGGTGGTGGCAGCGCGGCGACCGGTGGCGCCATGGCGCTGACCGGCATCGGCGCCGGCATTTCGGCGGCGAACACGATGGCAGGCGGCGACTACGCGGCGCAGGTCGGCCGCATGAAACAGGCCGAGGCCAATTTCGAGGCCGACCAGGATGTTGCCAATGCCGCCGGCGAAACCGCTGCAGCCCAACGCCAAGCGATCGATTTCAACCAGAGGGCCGACCTGCTGCGCTCCTCCGCGGTTGCGCATGCAGCAGCCAACGGCGTCAACGCGGGCGCGGGCAGCGCGCTCACCAATCAAGCGCAGATCGAGGCCCGTGGCCGCTACCAGGCCGACATGGACTTGTGGTCCGGTCAGAACCAAGCCAGCGGCTTGATGAACCGGGCCGCCGCCAAACGATACACGGGTGAGCTGGACGTGCTTGGCGGCGAGGAGATGCAGCGCGCATCCACGCTCAATGCGCTCTCAACTATTGCGGGGGGCGGCGCGTCGTTCATGCGGATGTATGGCGGCAAGGGCCTGTTCTGATCCGGCGCGCGCGACTTCAACCGAGGGCGGAATTTGCCGCGACGTTCCATCGAGCAAGTGAGCCGAACGCATGCCCACAGTTCCCACCCCCGAAGAGCTCGGCAGCCTGCTGCATATGCCAGGCTCGCGCCCGATCGGCAGCTATGACGTTTCGCCTTATGCGCACGGGGCCCAGCAAATCGCTGATGCCGGCACGCGATTCGGCCAAGCGGTCGAGGATGTCGGGAAGGCGACCTACAAGATCAGCCAACGACAGGCCATGACAGAGGCTGTCAATGCCAACGCTTTCATCCATGGCCGGCTGATCGAGGCGCGCTCTCGCTATCAGAACGATCCCGACTACGCGACGCTCGCGCAACGTTGGAACGAGGAAGCCGGCAAAATCGTCGAGGATGGGCTTTCCCAAATTTCAAACGAAGGTTTGCGGGAGCATGTGCGCAGCAATCTCGCTGCACCGATCGCACAGGAAAGTGCTGCGATCCAAAATCAGGCGTTCCACGGCACCGCCAACGCCCATGCGGCCAGCCGCGACAGATATTTGGGCAACCTGGTGCAACACATCACCCTCAACCCGAGTGACAGTCTGATCACCGGTGGCGTCGATTCCCTGCATTCCGCAATCGACGACGCCGTCTCGCGGGGATTTCTCACCCCTGAGCAGGCCTCCGAGGAGAAGCGACGCGGCGCGCTCGCACTTTGCACCGGACAATATGCCCGCATGAGCCGCATCGATCCCGAGCGCGCCATCCGGGAGCTTGAATCGCCGGAGGGCGGCCACCCGCTGATCGCTCAGCTTCCGCAGCCGTTGAAGGATTCGCTGATCCTGCAGGCGCGCCAGCAACAGGACAACAACCTCAAGGATGTGGAGCACGCTGCGGTACGCCGCCAACAGGAAATCCAGCGCGCATCCGATCAAGCCGAAAGCGAGATAGTCACGAATTTGACGAGCGAGAAACCGACGCTTACGAGGGCCGACATTGCCGATAACCAAAGGCTTACACAACCGGCGAAAGCCTACATGCTCGCCCTTGAGGATCGTGCGGCGAATTCGGATCCCGACGCGGCGACCTCCAACGCCGCAGCCCGACAGTTGCTCGATCGCATTCGCCTACGGGACGGGGATCCGAACAAGATCGTCAGGCTCGATCCGATTTATGATGCTTACATCAATAACAGGCTCAGCAGGGGCGATTTCAGTTTTGTCCGTAAGGAATTTTTCGCGAAACAGACACCCGAGGGCGACCTACTTTTGGCTCACAAGCAGGCCTTCCTCAAGGGCATTGCACATGAGATCGACCAATCCGACCCACTGATCGGCGAGATCGATCAGCTTGGGAGGTCGAAAATGTATCTCCTGGAGCGGGATATCGATCGAAAAATCGATCAATACCACAAGGACGGCAAGGATCCCTTCGATCTGTTCGATCGATCAAAGCCAGACTATGTCGGAAAACCGGAATCGCTTGAGCGCTATCGGACCACGTTGGGGGAAACGTTGGAAGAACGTGCGCGCCAACTTCGTTCGACGGCCGCCCCCAGCGGGAGCCCGGCGGCTCAATCCATTCCGCAACGCCTTAGCGGCGAAACGCCGGCGGACTATCTCAAGCGAACAAACGCGGTAATGCCCGACGCTAAGGTACGTGTTCCGCTCTCAAGGTGACCGACATGCCGACGAGAATCGAACTATTGAAACAGGCCGGCTTCTCCGATGACGAGATCGGTGACTGGGCAAGTGCGGAGCGGCTGCGAATGCAGGGGGCGGGATTTACAGATAGCGAGATTGACGATGAATTTGGCGTCACCCGGCCACCCAGCGAAGTTCCACCCCCGTTTATCGAGCGTTTGAAGCAGGGGAACTGGCTTTACCGCACCCTTGGTACCGCCGGAGAATATGCGCAGCGCTATTTCGGCGACGAGCCATTGGGATTTTCGCCGGAAAACAAGGAAGCTCTGAGTAAGCTTGGACTCGTGGGCGATATCATCATTCCGACGGCAAAACCGATCGACGCGCTATTAAGATCGGTACCGGCCGGAATTGCAGGCTTGGGCGCCGGATTAGGACAGATATTCGAGGAAGGCCATGATGCAGCTCTAGGGCCCGGCCCATATGCCAAAGGCAAGGCTGCCCGTGATTTTGCACAACTCGCACAAATTGCCGCGCTTCTCTCCGGCGCCAAAGGACCGAAGACCGGGTCGATACGTACGCAAGTCCCCAATATAACGAACGGACCAGTCGTCGCGTTGCCACGAGCGGAGGATTTCCGAAATGCTGCCGCGAGCATTTCCGGAACCGCAGCCAGCTTCCCAATCGAACAGAAACTGCTTCGACTTTGGACGGAGCATGGCATTCACCCGAATGAAGTCGCGAACGACGCGTTGCGCGACCGGACCATCGCGGAGACGATCAGGTCGGACTCCGATAAGCTTCCCGAAGCCTATGTGGGCGACAATCGGACAACCACTTCAACCAGCACACAGGCGAACGCGCCTGCGCAGATCGTCCAGCCTAGTCAACTAGAGGAAAGTCATTTGCCGGCGGAGCCGCCGGTGTCAACAAAAAAAGCCTCGTTGCAGCAGGCGCAACGCGATGCCGCTGCAGCAACCGTGCCGGCGGATGGCAGAACTGCTCCAATGGACGCGGAAGACGGATCTGTTCCAAATCTAAGGACAGCCGCAACAATAACTGCTTCACCTTCGTCCATTTGGCCGGCTGAAGACGGGGCCGTGTCCTCTAAACCTGATTCAGTCAATATTGCAACTGTTCTAAGCGCTCCCGAATCGGCACGCATGATAGCGGCAAGTAGGGATATTGATTTGTATGAGCTGCCGCGTAAAAGGCAACGGCCGTTCACCAGAGACTACCGCAATCAACCTCGAACCGATGCCCAAGGACGACTTCTCGAGGATATCGAAGGACGCCCTCTCGGCGCCGATTTCATCGTGGGACGGCAATTCGCGGGTAAAGATGATAGACCGATATCGCCAGCAGACATTGAAACAGCATTGCAACGACTAAATATCCGCTTTGCGGCACTGTCTCAGCGGGCATTTCCAAAAAATGTTATGGGCTATTTTAGCCCATCCGATTCAAAGCGAAAAAAAAGAGTTGGTGATATATTCGTGAGCAGCGACGTATCTTTATCAGACCAGGACATGGTGACGGCGCATGAATTCGGTCATGCCATCGACCATCTTGCTGGGAACTTGGCAAAGAACCTCACGCGGACCGAGATAGGCGAGCTTCGCTACGTTTATAGCACCTCAAGATCTGGCTCGGAAAATCACCCCTTTCGTCGGCAGCCCGAGAGCTTCCGTTATCGCTCTTCTCAGGTGAATGGCGAACTTCTCGCGGAGGGGTTGCGGGCCTATATGGCTAATCCAAACTATTTCAAGACAGTGGCACCGAAGACTGCGGCCAGGATTCGTGCGGCCGTCAATGACAACCCACGTCTCAAGAAAATCATACAGTTCAATTCCTTAGGCGCTGCTGGCCTGATCGGCACCGGTGTTCGCAATCAAGATGAGGGCGACCAGTAGAGCATCGGCTCGCTGCTCGTTTCGCCGCGCCACAATGCGGTCATCCGTATCCCAATCGACGCCAACCACCAAGCCAGTCACGTCATAACAACTCTCCATCAACCAAACGGAGCCTAGCTCATGCCTGCACTCACCCAAGACAACGTCCTGCTCTGGCTTCACGGCCGCCGCCTCGGACTCGTCGGCGACGGCAGTTTCAGCGCCTCGTCAGGACTCATGGTCGACAGCCAGCTGGTCGGCTCCAAACGTGGGCCCGTCGTGTCCCAACTCGCGGCGGGCAATAACGGGGTCGGTAACGTCTCATTTCCGGCTGCGGTGGACGGCGATGTCGTGTTGTTCGCACTCGATCTCACGACGCCGGCAAATGTGACATCAAGTTTCGAGGGCGTCATTTCGACTGCCGGACAGATTCGTCAGACCTCGGGGGCGAACCTCAGCACAAAGAACATCTTCTTCCAGGTCGCACCGGCATCGTGAAGATTGGGGAACCCGTCATGCACCGCTATCGCGAATTCGGATTGGTCAGCGAACAGGACGAAGTCTTACGCCGCGCCTTTCGCGACGGCTTCAAGCGCGCAGGCCTGTCGTTTGCGCAGTTTCTGGATGCTCTCGCCTGGTATCGCGACCATGCGCAGCCAACGGCTGACGAAGCGCAACTGGCCGACGCTTTTGTGCAATTCGCTGTCGACAGGGGCTGGCCGGAGGAGCAGCGAGAGGGCGCCCTCGAACTCTACCGAACCATTCGCGACAACGGCTCCGCAGCGGTGACGCAAGGGCTGCGCCCGGACGAGGACCGCACGATCCTCGCGCGCGCTGATGAATTGCTGCGCAGCGATCCGGCACGTTATTGGGGTGATATCGAGTTACAAGAGGCAGCATTCGAGGCGCACGAGCGGCTCGACGACCTTGCACTGAAGGAAGGCACCGCCGGATCGCCGCCGAGGGTGAGCCAGGATCAGCAGCGGATCGAGGAGGTCGAAGCGTTGCTTCGCGACCCGAACGGCGACGGACAACGCCGTTATTGGACCGACGCCGGGCTGCGCACGGATTATGCCCAAGCGCTGGCGCGCCTCCATGGCGGCATGGACGGTCTGGAAAGCGAAGGCGCTGCATCTTCTGAAGCCGCGCCACGCGATGCCGGCATGGCGCCGGCAACTGCCTGACACGGAGATCGTCGTTCGGGCACGACGGGCGCGTTCTCGAATGCGTGTCATTTCGCCGTCTCATCGCGAGATCACGCGGCATCGATCCCCCGCGCCGGGATCGCGGACCGCTATTTCCCTGGCGCGACAGGACAAACTTATGACTCAAGTGGAACAGGCTGCAAAGCGGACTACACGCAAAACACAGGCAGCACCCCACATCCCGTCGGTCATTGCACAGGCACCGAAACCTGCACCAGAGACCGAGGTGGCTACGCAAGCACCACGGCTGGTACCGCCGATCCCACAGAGTGCAATGCAGGATGCTGCGTTTGCCCGCAACTGGTGGCGGGTCGTGATCGACGGGGAACGCACGCCCTATGATAGCGTGCTTACCGATGTGACGGTGTGGGGTCCGAACGAAGCAAAGCTGCGCGCCGGCGATCTCGTCGAAGTGCTGGACGAGCAATCCACGCTGTTCGCACTTCTCTATCTGGTCGAGCATGTGCCGGCAAAATTCATCCGCTTTGCCGAACTGATCAAGGCGTCGCTCGGCGGCGTCGCGATCGGCCGGATCGAAGCGCGAGGAAACCACTATACTCAATGGCGTGGTCCGGCCAAGCGCTGGTGCATCATCGGGCCGACCGGAACGGTGGTGCGCGACGGCATCCTGAGCAAGGAAGAGGCGGAACGCGATGTAACGACGCGCAACATGCCGACCAGCATGGCCTTTGTCAGCCATCCGCGCATGTGAGCGCCGGCCTGCTACGGACGGCTATGTACCGGCCTCCGGTCGCGCCGCGGGTTCCGGCGCGACCAAAATGCAGTGGACGAGGTGATCAATGCAGGACAATTGTTTCGCGCCCGCGCCGCACTCTGCAAACGCGCCCGGGGACGAAGTAGGTGCTGCCGGCAACGGCGTTGCCTCCCGGTCCCGCGAGCTTGCGAGCGGCGGCCTCCCAGGCACTGCCGCTCTTGGCGCTGGGGGCAGCATTCCGAGAGGCACGCAGATCGATGCGGCGGTCGCGGCCGAACCGCAAGCGAAGAACGCTGCGCCAACGCCGAAAACCGCGGCGCCGACTCAGGAGCCGGTTGCCAAGACCTTTCCGGAATCCTGGCGCGAGGATTTGGCTGGCGGCGACAAGGCATTTCGTAAAACGCTTGATCGGTTCGAAAGCCCGGTGGCGCTCGCTAAGGCCTACAAAGAGCTCACCACGAGGCTCTCCTCCGGCGACCTGAAGGCAACGAAACCGCCCCCCGACAATGCAACGCCAGAGCAGATTGCGGGCTGGCGCGCCGAACATGGCCTGCCGCAGAGCGCCGCCGCTTATGTGGATGGATTGCAGCTTGGCAATGGCACGGTGCCGGGCGAAGCCGAGACGGCGCTGCTCGCCTCCTTTGCCGACCAGGCAATGAAGGGCCGATGGACAGCCGATCAATATAACCAGGCGGTTGGTTGGTATTTCGACATGCAGGACCGGCTGGCTGCCCAGCGCGACCACGCCGACGCGGCCTTCAAACACGAGGCCTCAGCGGACCTTATGCGCGAATGGGGCCATGATTACGTAACCAACCGCAACACCATTGCACAGTTTTTCGATCGGAGCTTCCCGGAGGATTTCAGGGAAGCACTGCTGACCGCCCGCTTGCCCGACGGCCGGGTCCTTGCCAATCATCCGACCTTCAACAAGGCGATGTTGGACGTGGCAAAGTCGATCAATCCGAGCGGTGCGATGCTGCCGAACGCTTCCGGCGGCGGCCTATCCAATGTCGAGAGCCGCATTGCCGAAATCGAAGGGAAATACATGCGCGCGCCGCACGGTTCCGATCTCTGGAAAAGTTACTGGACCGGCGATTCCGGCGCCCGCATGCAACAGGAATATCGCGGGTTGCTCGCCACGCGCGAGCAGGGACGGCGTGGCCGCGCGGGGTAACATCGGGCGACCGATCGGCTCATCGTCGCCTCGACGGCGCACGCACCGAGCGCTTGAGCGAGATCGCGGCGCGCTGCGACCTTGGTCCTTTCAATGCGGCTTCGAGATCGTGAAGATGCTTCCGGGTCGCGACCAACGCGTCGGCCTCGATAGCGCGATAGCGTTCGACCAGTTGCTGCCCAAACGGCGTCAGCGTCGCACCGCCACCATGGACGCCACCTGGCTGCGCGGCGATCACCGCATCGCGAAAGCAATTGTTCACATCATCGACCAGAAGCCAGGCGCGCCGGTAGGACATACCAAGGCTTCGGCCCGCCTGTGAAATCGATCCAGTTTTCGCGATGGCTTCGAGCAGGCGAATCTTGCCGGGCCCCAAGGCGCGGCCGCTACCCAAATCCACTCTCAGCGTCAGTCTTGGCGTATCCATGATCGCGGCGCCCCGAACTTGAATTGGGTACCATAACATTTCTGCCGATCCACCACCTGACGACACGCCGGGAGTGCACAGCCCGTCACGCCCGGAACGGCGGGACGAGATGACCGGATGTTTCCGCATCTTGTGCCTCCGCCACACTCAATCTCGATCGTGGCAACACGGTCACGCTATTCGCAAGACGATCGGATATCCCGTCAGCATCCCACGCGGGCGAGGTTATTCCTACCTGCCCGATCCGGCCGCTGCGGCTCCGAACGGCTTGCAATTCACCCGCCGATGGAAAGCCCTGCGGCGCATGTGCCGGCGCCGGCTCCAGGAACCAGGCAGGAATTCAGACATCAGCCGTCAGCGCGTCCTCACGCTTCTGACTGCGATGATTGATTCGGTCCCCTGAAGCCGGCCAACCCCGATCCTGCGCCCGCAGACAACCAGAACGGAGGCACCCCCAATGATGACCAAGAAGGACTGGATCAATGGCCGATTCGGCATTTCAAATCCAGTACCGTCAGGAATTCATCGCCCAGTTCGAGCAGGGCCAGTCATGGCTGCGCAACGTCTGCACGACTGAAGCGGTGATCAAAGGCAACCAGGCGATGTTCCTGGTGGCCGGTTCCGGCGGTGCAACCGCCGTCACGCGCGGCCTTAACGGCAATATTCCGCCGCGCGTCGACAGCCTCACCCAAGTACCTGCCACTCTTGTCGAGTGGCACGACAAGCCCCAGCGCACCGAATTCAACATCTTCGCCAGCCAGGGCGACGGCCGTCGCATCATGCAGAGCTCGACGGTCAAGGTGTTGAACCGGAAGATCGACCAGGACATTTTGGGTGTGCTGTCCGGCGCCTCGAGCAATCTGGGCTCGGCTCAGGCGATGACCCTCGCCCTGGCCACGCGCGCGCTGGCGCACCTCGATCTGCAGGATGTCGACACCACCGAGGAAGACAACATGTTCTTCGTCGGTTCGCCTGCTATGCGGGCCTACCTGATGCAGATCCCTGAATTCCAGAAGGCCGAATACGTCGAGATCAGGCCTCTGATCGGCCCGGCTCGCCGCTTCCGCCGCTGGGCCGGCTTTAATTGGATATTCCACCCGCACCTTCCGAACGTGGGCACCGCCAATGAGCAGTGCTTCGCGTTCCATCGCTCCGCCATCGGCCACGCGGTGAACACGGGCGAGATGGATGTCCGCGCCGGCTACAACGAAGAGAATGCCTACTACTGGGCGCGCTCCTCGATCTTCATGGGCTCGGCGTTGCTCCAGAACTCCGGCGTCGTCGTGATCAACCACGATGGCTCGAAATACACCTAGCAGGGATCAGATGTCAGTTGTCAGTGGTCAGATTCTGATCACTGATGACTGATCACTGATGCCTGAAATCCGAAGGATTTCAGAATGGCATACACCACCAGCACTCTTACCTACATTGCGGGCGGTCCGATCGAGGGGGCGTGGAAGCTGTGGGAATACACCACGACCGACACGCTGGCCCAGGTGACGGCCGCGGGTTACATCACGGATGCGAACTTCAAAGGCATGAGCCTTGGGGATTTCGTTATCGTAGTAAACCAGACGAACCCGCAGGGCTATATCCTGCAGGTCCAGAACCTGACGATCGGCAGCGTGAATGTGTCCGGCACCGCGACCCTCGCTGCCCCGGCTGGCGTCGGCGGCTCGCAGCTAGCGTTCCCGCGCAATATCATCGACGGCGGTGATTTCACCACCAATCCGTGGCAGCGCGGCACCAGCTTCACGGGAATCGCGAACACGCTCACCTACACGGCGGATCGTTTCTTCGCCGTCGGCGGTGCGGCGTCTTCAATCTCGGTGTCCCAGGTCACCGGCGTCACCGCCGTACCTGGCTTCAGTCAGGCCCTTCAGTTCGGCCGCGCCGCCGCGAATGCCAACACGGCAGTGATCAATCTCGGCCAGGTGGTGGAAACGCTCGATTCTATCCGCGCCCAGGGCCAGACGATCACGCTGTCGTTCTGGGCACAGGCTGGCGCCAACTGGTCGCCCACCAACGGCGCCCTCAACGTGCTGCTTGCCGGCGGCACGGGAACGAACCAGAGCGCGGCGAGCCTCGTGGCGGGCACATGGACGGGCTACAGCTCGCTCACCTTGACGCCGCAGCAAAACATTTCGCCGAACTCCTCACCCGGCTCGGCGGTGCTGACCGCGGGCGCGAATATCGCCCAGCAGATCACGACCAGCTGGCAGCGTTATTTGTTCACCGCTACGGTGCCGGCGGGCTGCACGCAGCTTGGCGTCCTGTTCAACGCCACGCCGGTTGGCACCGCCGCCGCCGCGGACTTCGTGCAGATCATGGGCGTCCAGCTCGAGATCGGTGCGCAGGCCACGCCGTTCGAGCATCGCGACATTGAATTGGAGCTGGCAATCGCCCAGCGCTACTTCTTCAACATCCCGGAGCCGGCGTCCAGTGTCATCGTCGGCGCCGGCATGGTGGCGGGCGCCACCTCGGAAATCATCTTTATTCCGCTTCCGGTGCAAATGCGCGCCGCGCCGACCGTCACGGTGTCGGCCGGCTCGTTCAAATTCAATCTTGCAGGCACCGCGACTGCGGTTGGGACCTTCGCGGCCGGCACCACCCATACACCGAACTATATCAGCGTAACGGGTACCGCGGCGGGTACCGCCGGCCAGGGCACATTGCTCCAGGGTGGCGGCGGCGCCGGATTTATCCAGGCAAGCGCTGATTTCTAGTCATGCGCGTCATCAAAATTGAAGGAAGTGCATTGCGTAGGGGCGGGCCTTGTGCCCGCCCGCACTGCCGGGGGCTGCGGCCCACAGGGCGGCCACAAGGGCCGCCCCTACGAAGGCGAATGTCTTTGCAGACCCTTCAATCTAGTTGACGCACTTCACTAGACAGAAACCAGACGACGGGGGACGGAGGTCAGAAACTCCGTCCCCCTAACATCCGGCATCTAACGGCTTGCGCAACCCGGCAGGACATCTCATGACCACGCAGCTCTTCATCTACAACGAGGCCCTCGGCCATCTCGGCGAGCGCCAGCTCGCAAGTTTGTCCGAACCACGCGAGCCGCGCCGCGTACTCGATTCCTATTGGTCGGACGTGGTCGGCTTCTGCCTGTCGCAAGGCCTGTGGAAATTCGCGAAGCGCACCATCCTTATCGACAATAGCTCCTCGCTCACGCCACAGTTCGGATACAATTATTGCTTCTCGATCCCAATCGATTGGGTCAGAACCATCCTGGTCTCGGCCTCGCCCAACATGGATCCGCCGCTGTTGCAATTCAGCGACGAGGCGGGGTTCTGGTACGCGAACATCACGCCGATCTACGTATCCTACGTTTCCAACGATCCCACCTACGGGATGAACATCGGCGCATGGCCAGAGCACTTCGTCGATTACGTCTCGCTGCGTCTCGCCAGGCAGGCTTGTCTGCGCATCACCAATGACAAGGAATTGAAGGCCGGCCTGCTGAGGGAAGAAGATCGCGCCCGCCGGGTCGCCAAGGCCGAAGAAGCGATGGACGAGCCGCCCGGCCTGCCCCCGGTGCCGTTCTGGGCGCGCGCTCGGCGTGGAGCATTCGGACCCGGAGGGTTGTGGCTCGGCGGCGGAACGGGCGGATCGGTGGTGACTGGGCCACAGGGAAATGATTGATGCGCGCAAACGCCCCCCTCTACTCCCTTAATGCCGGCGAGGTCTCAAAGATCGCAATGGCGCGTGTCGACGTGGCGAAGCTGCGCATGGCGGCTGCGTGTCAGGTCAACTGGCTGCCCTACGTGGTCGGGCCGATGGCGATGCGGCCCGGGCTGTACTATGTGGGCGAGGTGCTGGGCGATGTGCCTGCCAAACTCGTGCGTTTTATATTCTCGAAGCTCGATACCGCCTTGATCGAGCTTACCGCAAACAAAATGCGCGTATGGGTCAACGAGGCGCTGGTGAGCCGCGCCGCAGTCGCAACGTCCATCGGCGATCCGTTCTTTCTGGGGCTCGGCAACTGGCTGACCACCAACACCACTTCCGGGGCGGCTGCGACGGTTGGCGGCGGCGTGTGCACGCTGTCATGTCCACCGGTCGGCGGGCTTGCTCAAATTCAACAGACCGTGGCGGTGTCACCGTCCGCATTCGGCATTGAGCACGCGATTCGTGTTGTCGTCACCCAGGGGCCGGTGATCTTCCGGGCCGGCTCGACACTTGGCGGCGCCGATCTGATCCCCCAGACCACCCTCGATACCGGGACGCATTCCCTCGCCTTTACGCCGGGGAGTTCCAACTTGTGCATTCAAATCGAAACCACCGACGCGTGGTCGAAGACGCTGACCTCTTGCGCCATCGAGGTCGCCGGGCCGCTGGTGCTCCCAACGCCTTGGGCCGCTGCAGACTTGCGGAATATTCGATACGATCAGTCCGGCGATATCATATTCATCGGCTGCTACGGCCAACAACAATACAAGATTGAGCGGCGCGCTGCCCATAGCTGGTCGACCGTGTTGTTCTATTCCAATAACGGACCTTTCCAGGCCTCCCCCGGCATTCAGGCAAATCTTACTCCCGGCGCCTACTCCGGCAACACCACATTGACATCGGACCGGCCATGGTTTCAGCCCGGGCACGTGGGCTGCTTGTTCCGGGTATTTTCCAATGGCCAATTCAATCAAACCATCCTGGGAGCGCAAAACGCTTTCACGCCGGCGGTCCGGGTGACGGGTGTCGGGTCCACGCGAAATTACAGCTGGACCACGTCGGGAACTTGGACCGGCAAGCTGACATTCCAGCGCAGCTATGATTCCGCCGCCTCCGGTTTTATCGACGTGTCGACCGCGACCGCGAACGGCACGCCGACGTTTTCGTCTTCGACGGGCGGCACCACCGGCTCGCCCGACCTCGACAATGTGATCGCCTGGGAGCGAGTGGGCTTCAAGGGCGGCGACTACACAGGTGGCAACGTCACGGTGTCTTCGACCTACGCAGGCGGTGGCGGCTACGGCATATTCCGCGTCACAGGCTACAATTCGCCCACCTCGGTCAATATCCAGGTGCTCTCTGCTTTCTCCACGCTCCAGGCAACTACGGATTGGGTCGAGGGCGACTGGTCGGCGTTCAAGGGGTTCCCGACCTCTGTCGCCTTCCACGAAGGCCGGCTGTGCTGGTTCGGCGGCAACCAGGCGTGGCTGTCTGCCTCCGACGATTTCACCAATTACGCCGATATCAACCTGGACGGTACGGTGACCGGAGATGGCGGCGCCATCAACGTGACTTTAGGCTCCGGCCCGGTCGACACCATCTCTTGGGGCCTATCGCTGACCC
>Ga0257161_1000250_pt1 | contig 14556 bp, 17 predicted proteins | sample NR01A_FD_185954 | JGI IMG/M metagenome (GOLD analysis project Ga0257161, IMG submission 185954) | Soil microbial communities from H.J. Andrews Experimental Forest, Oregon, United States - NR-01-A | ecosystem: Environmental > Terrestrial > Soil > Temperate forest > Bulk soil | place: USA: Oregon... | reverse complement strand
GGCGGCGAAGCGTCCGCTGTTCTACACCGGCGGCGGCGTCATCAATTCCGGGCCGGCGGCGTCGCGGCTGCTGCGCGAGATGCTCCGCCTCACCGGATTTCCGGTGACCTCGACCCTGATGGGGCTCGGCGCGGTGCCGGCCGCCGATCCGCAATGGCTCGGCATGCTGGGCATGCACGGCACCTACGAGGCAAACCTCGCCATGCACGATTGCGACGTCATGGTCTGCGTCGGGGCGCGGTTCGATGACCGCATCACCGGGCGCCTCGACGCCTTCGCGCCGCATTCGAAGAAAATCCACATCGATATCGACCCGTCCTCGATCAACAAGAACATCAAGGTCGATATCGGGATCGTGGGCGACTGCGCCCATGTGCTCGACGACATGGTGCGATTGTGGCGCGAAACCCGCGCGGCGCCGGACCGCGGCGCCCTCAAGACGTGGTGGGGCCAGATCGAAAAATGGCGGGGGCGAAAGTCGCTGGCCTACCGCGCGTCCGACGACATCATCAAGCCGCAATACGCCATCGAGCGGCTCTATGCGGCGACCCGGGATCGCGACGTCTACATCACCACCGAAGTGGGCCAGCACCAGATGTGGGCGGCGCAGTTCTTTGGCTTTCAAGAGCCGAACCGCTGGATGACCTCGGGCGGCCTTGGCACCATGGGCTATGGGCTGCCGGCTGCGGTCGGGGTGCAGATGGCCCACCCGGATGCGCTCGTAATCGACATTGCCGGCGAAGCCTCGGTGCTGATGACCATGCAGGAGATGTCGACCGCGGTGCAGTACCGGCTGCCGATCAAGATCTTCATCCTCAACAACCAGTACATGGGGATGGTGCGGCAGTGGCAGGAGCTCATGCATGGCGGCCGCTATTCGGAGAGCTACACCGCGGCCTTGCCGGATTTCGTCAAGCTCGCCGAGGCCTATCATGCGGTCGGCATCCGCTGCGAGAAGCCCGGCGACCTCGATGCGGCCATTGCGGAGATGATCGAGGTGAAGCGGCCGGTGATCTTCGACTGCGTGGTCGACCCGGCGGAGAATTGCTTCCCGATGATTCCGTCGGGCCGGGCGCATAACGAGATGATCCTCGGCGACGCCGCAGAGAGCTTGGAGGATGCCGTCACCGAAGAAGGAAAGGTGATGGTGTAGCGGTCTCTTCTCCCTCTCCCCGCTTGCCATAGGGGCGTTTACGCCCGTCGGAGCCTGTCATTGGGCCCGCCGAAGGCGGGACCCGATGGACGGGCTATGGAGAGGGTCGGGGTGAGGGGGCTGTTCCACAAGCTCAGACTCGTGGAACCGCCCCCTCACCCTCCCTCGCTTCGCTCGGTCGACCTCTCCCTGCAAGCGGGGAGAGGTAAGGGCCGTGCCTCATTTAGAGAAACTTCCCGCAGGGCCACGCTATGAACACACCCGCGAGCACCACCCACTACCCCGCCGCCACCGTGAAAGAGGCGATCGAGTCCCACACGCTCGCCGTCATCGTCGACAACGAGCCGGGCGTGCTGGCGCGCGTCATCGGCCTGTTCTCCGGGCGCGGCTATAATATCGAGAGTCTCACGGTTTCGGAAACCGAGCACGAGAAGCACCTCTCGCGCATCACCATCATGACGCGCGGCACCCCGATGGTGATCGAGCAGATCAAGAACCAGCTCGACCGCATGGTGCCGGTCCATCGCGTGGTCGACATGACCATCGCGGGCCCGGCGATCGAGCGCGAGCTCGCCATGGTGAAGGTGCGGGGCAAGGGCGACAACCGGGTCGAGGCGCTGCGGCTCTCCGATGCGTTCCGGGCGCGGGTCATCGACGCCACCACGGAAAGCTTCGTGTTCGAGATCACCGGCGGGTCAGAGAAGGTCGACCAGTTCATCAACCTGATGCTGCCGCTTGGCCTCGTCGAGGTGTCGCGCACCGGCATCGTGGCGATCGCGCGGGGGCCGGAGGGGATGTGAAGGCGGGTCGTGTCGCAGCTTTTGTCCAAGCTTCCGCCGGAAGACAAATGAGAGTCGAACCGATCACTGCTTACTCCCAAGTATGACGACGACTTCCGTCGGCTCCGGCTCGTGGGGCGTCAGACTGGTCCACGCCGCATCGCTCCAGTTGGCAAGATTGACCACCGTCCCTGCCGGCGCGTCCGCGTAAGCACTCTCGCTCGGCTCTACGACATTCAATCCGTTGCCGTCGAGGAAGAAGGTGTGGTCGCCGAACAATTCGTTCAATTTCGGAACTAGCGGATGGTCCTCGGGGATCACGTGCGCTTCGAACTGGGTCAGAGTTTGTTCGAGCTGCGCGGAATTCAGTTTCATAACGGACTCCGTTCGCTTAGCAGTGGAGCGTCGACATGGTAGGGGTCGACCTGTAGCGGGCCATATCTGCGATCCAACCAAACTCACGGATGTCGGCCCATAGCGGCTATTGGTCCGAAGGCCGAATATGCTGAATAAGTTTATCCCGAATTTCAGGGTTGTCTCGTGCCGCATCCAAAATCGATGTGTACTCCTCAACCGAGAGACCCTGTTCGGTCACGGCCTTTGTAAGCTCATTGTTCGCCTCCGCGACGATACGCTCTTTCTCGGCGGGCGCTTCTGTTTCGGCGAGGCGTTGCCGGTAGTTCCTTTGGAGACTTGCGACGTGTTCCATCGCTGCCGCCGTCGCACTAAGCTTTTGATCTGACAGGTCCGGTGCGGAGGTGGAAGGACCTGGCTGAGGTGATTGGGCCAGAACATTCACCGTAGCGATGGAAAGATAACATCCCGCAGTTAGGATCGCTGCGGCAAGTGATCGAGGGAACAATCGCATTTCTTTCTCCTCGCGGCTGCACCGCTGGCTTGAGACGGTTGATTCGAACTAATTTGGGATAAACATCGGGTGACCCATGCAGTTCCAGTCCATTCGGGCGGATTTGAAATGTGGCCAGGGGCTGCTATCCTCACCTTTGACGGAAACGCCTTGCCGTTGTGTGAGGATCCGCGCATGCGCTCGAAAGGCCAACCACCGACGGAGCACAAGTTTCGAGCAGGCGAGAGAGTGAGGCTCGCTGCAAGGGCCACGAAGTGGGGCGCCGCCGAGGGCGGCTATGTGGTGACCAAGCAATTGCCCGAGCGGGACGGCGAGTTTGAATATCGGATCAAGAGCATGTCCGAACCGCACGAGCGCGTTGCGCGTGAGAGCGAGCTTGCCCGTGAGTAGCAGCCGCCTTGCGGCCCAGGCCGCAATGCTCCACAATAGCGCGTCGGACGGACGACCTTCCTCAAATCTCAAACGAACCGGCTTGTGCTGGGGCGCGGGCCCTCACCACACATGCACCTGAGAAAGACAAGTGGTCGCTGGCCCTGGCACCAGCGCGTGCGCCAAGGTCCTTTTCCGCAAGCCGCTACTGAAAGAGGCGGGGGCACCGGGGGCCGGAGTTTATACCCGCACGGTGGGCACAGCAGGCGCCAATTCATACCCGGGCGATGTCGATTGACACGTGTACGGTAATGGCGTACGTAGCGCGATGCGCATCGTCAGCTTTCGCAACAGGGACCTTGAACGGCTCTGGCGACGTGATGAGGTGCGCGGTGTCGCGCGGCAACATGCGGCAAAGCTTCGCGCGATGTTGACCGCCATCGAGGAAGCCGAGAATGTTGGTGAACTAGCGACGCTTCCGGGATGGCGGCTTCACCCTCTCAAGGGCGACCGCAAAGGGATATGGAGTCTCACGGTCACACGCAACCATCGGCTGACCTTCAGAATAACAGGTTCAGTGGTCAGCGAGATCGACTTTGAGGACTACCACTGAGGAAATGTTGATGCCGATGAAGAACCCATCTCATCCGGGCGAGGTCTTTTACTGGAGCGTGCTGGAACCCTTTGGCGTCAGCGTGTCAGAGGCAGCGCGTCTGCTCGGGGTGCGCCGAGCGACGCTGTCCGCAGTCGTGAATGCGAGGGCGTCGCTTTCTCCTGATCTGGCCCTGCGGATCGAAAAGGCTTTTGGCCCAAAGGTCGATCTCATGTTGCGCATCCAGGCCGCCTATGACGCGGCCCAGGTTCGCAAACGTGAAAAACAGATAAAGGTCAAACGTTACGTCGCCAACGCGGCGGCATGACGGTATCCGTTCATCGGCCCAACGTCACACTTCCTCGTTCATTCCATCCAGCGAGCTGGACTATGTCCGACCGTGAAATCGCCCTCAACAACGAAATCCTGCGCGGTGTCGTTGGCTCGACCACGCACGGCACCGCCATAGAGGGGCAGGATGATCGCGACGAAATGGGTGTATTTGTCGAGCCACCGGAGAATGTTTGCGGACTGGCGCCCTGCGACCACTATATCTACCGTGACCAACCGGAAGGCGTGCGCAGTCAGCCGGGCGATCTCGATCTGACAATGTACAGTCTACGCAAGTTCTGCCGTCTCGCGGCGAAGGGCAATCCAAGCGTGATCCTTCTCCTGTGGTTGCCTTCGCACATCAGCAAGACGCAACTCGGCGCCGAACTCGTCAGGACGCGCGAAGCATTCGTCAGCAAAGAATCCGGAAGCCGCTTCCTCGGCTATCTTGTTGCGCAGAAAATGAAGCTCAAGGGCGAGCGTGCACACACCGTCAATCGGCCCGAGCTTGTCGCCAAGTACGGCTATGACACCAAGTTTGCGATGCACGCACTGCGCCTGGGCTTCGAGGGTATCGAACTGATGATGCATCGTCGGCTCACATTGCCTGTCGCCGAGCCGAACTTGACAACACTGCGAGCAGTGCGGTCCGGTCGGATTAATCTGGAGGAGGCATTACGGCTGATCGAGAGCGCCGAGGAACGGTTGCAGGCGCTGGTGGAGGCTTGTACCTGGACTGCGGACATCGACGGCATTAACCAGTTCATGGTCCGGGCTCATGTCGAACATTGGCACTCTCGCGGCCTTCTTTTGAGGGCGTGGAACGAAAATTCTGCCATTCCCGGGCTTGCCGGAGCGGCGCAGTGAACCTAGAAGCACCATCACAAACAAGCGGCCATCGGGGCCCAAGTGGGGTAAAGACCATGCGCGTATATTACGACCGCGACGCCGACCTGAACCTGATCAAGGGCAAGAAGGTCGCCATCGTCGGCTATGGCAGCCAGGGCCATGCCCATGCGCTCAACCTGCGCGATTCCGGCGTCAAGGAGGTCGCGGTCGCGCTGCGCAAGGGCTCCCAGGGGGTCAAGAAGGCGCAAGGCGAGACGTTCAAAGTGTTCGAGGCGGCGGAAGCAGCCAAATGGGCCGATGTGATCATGATGCTCACGCCCGACGAATTGCAGGGCGACATCTACCGCGATCACCTGCACGCCAACTTGAAGGACGGCGCCGCGCTGTTGTTCGCCCACGGCCTCAACGTGCATTTCAATCTCATCGAGCCGCGTCCCGACATCGACGTGCTGATGATCGCCCCCAAGGGGCCGGGCCACACGGTGCGCTCCGAATATCAGCGCGGCGCCGGGGTGCCGTGCCTGCTCGCGATCCACCGGGACGTGTCCGGCAACGCCCACGATCTCGGGCTCTCCTATGCGTCGGCGATCGGCGGCGGCCGCGCCGGCATCATCGAGACCACCTTTAAGGAGGAGTGCGAGACCGATCTGTTCGGCGAGCAATCGGTGCTGTGCGGCGGCCTGGTCGAGCTGATGAAGGCCGGCTACGAGACGCTGGTCGAGGCCGGCTACGCGCCCGAGATGGCGTATTTCGAGTGCGTCCACGAAGTAAAGCTGATCGTCGACCTCATTTATGAGGGCGGCATTGCCAACATGAACTACTCGATCTCCAACACCGCCGAATACGGCGAATACGTCTCCGGTCCGCGCGTGGTGTCGCCGGAAACCAAGGCCGAGATGAAGCGCATTCTCGGCGACATCCAGTCCGGCCGCTTCGTCAAGGACTGGATGCTGGAGAACAAGGTGAACCAGACCTCATTCAAGGCGATGCGCACCAAGCTCGCCGAGCACCCGATCGAGCACGTCGGCGCCAAGCTGCGCGAGATGATGCCGTGGATCAAACAGCGGGCGCTGGTCGACAAGAGCCGGAATTGATCCGCCGAGATTGCATCTCATCCGGTGCCTTGTAGCCCGGATTGAGCGCAGCGTAATCCGGGTCAGCCTTTCCCGGATTACGCTGCGCTGCATCCGGGCTACGGGACAAATCCTGACTTATAAGTCACATGAAGTGATCACAATCTTGGGTTATGGTGCCCTTGTTTGGGATCGCTGGGCGGGTGATCGGTCGGGTCTGGTAGGTCGGTTTTTCCGGCGTCAGCGAAAATTCCAGTCAAAGCGAAATTTCAGCCACCGTACAAAGGGAGGATGTCAATGCGTTTCAAATTGCTTGCATCGGCCACAGTGATGGCTGCTCCGTTCATGCTCGGTGCTCACGCCAGTGCGACTGAGTTCTCTGCAAAACTTGTGGGGTTCGAGGAGCTCCCAGCGATCTTTTCTAAAGCCACCGGCACGCTCGACCTGGATCTCAATAGAAACGCCCGCACGCTCACATTCAAGTTGACCTTCCCTGCGCTGAGCTCGCCGGTTACCGTGTCGCACATCCATTTTGGCAAAAGGCACGTGGCCGGCGGCGTAACGGTGTTTTTCTGCTCGAACAACAGCAGCGGCCCCCCCGGAACCCAGCCTTGTCCCGCGGGCGGCGGAACCGTCACCGGCACCATCACAGGCGCGAACGTGCTCTCGCCCGCTGGGCAGGACATCCCGGCCGGTGATTTCGACGCTCTGGTGACCATACTTGATAACGACACTGCTTACGCCAACGTCCACACGACGAACCACGCGGGCGGCGAAATTCGCGGCCAGATTCGCCGGGGCGACAGAGACGACGACGAGCACGACCACAAGTAAGGTCGCGCCGTTGCGGCTTCGCCAAGCAAGCGGCGGGCACGGCCGCGGTACATTATGGGGGCCGGGTTCGCGGCCCCCTGAGCAATGGCTGACACAATCGGGGCGACGAGATGAACAAGGCACTTCGCGCCGCCGTCGTCGGGATCGGCCTGATGGCCGCGCCGGGAGCGATCCATAGCATACCGGCGCGACCGCCGGCCGAACTCCAGCCGGCCTGGACTGAATTCAAGTGGCCGTTTCCGGTCGACCAATGGGGTATCGGCCGGGCTTTCGTGTGCAAGCCGGCGGAGTGCGGCGTCGAGGTCAACGTCTACCTGCGGCCGAAGATCGGATTCTGCAAATGCGCCACCGGCGTCGATGACGAAGACGAGCTGGAACGCGTCGGCGACCTCCCGCTGATTGGCGGGAATGCGGTTGCGCTTGGCGCCGGGCGTCCGATCGAGGTCGCCTGGATGAAGGGGCGAAGCCGGTCCTATGGCGTGACCGACGCGGCGCCGGGACGCGTGCTGTCGATCGGCTTCAACGATCGATGCGATGTCATTGTGGCGCTTGCGGCAATCGGAGCCGGCGAGCAGGAGGTACTGGAGCCGGTGGTGCTCGCCTTCCTCAACGGCGAGCGGGTGCTGCGCTGGGTGAAGTGGCTGCTCTTGTGAGAACGGTCCCCCCACCGTACCCTCCCCTGGGAGCGCGGGCGTCTCGCCCGCTGTGTTCGTAACAGCGGACGTATCTGGCGTTCGCCGGTCAATGAGCGGGCGGGACGCCCGCGCTCCCGGCGGGCTAGGGATGACGAAGTGACAATCGGCGTGACCAGCGCAGTCACGACCAGCAGTAGCGTGGCCGCCAGCGAGGCGGCAGCTGTCTCGGTCGCCCTCACGGGCCTTACCGTTGCGTTCCGGCTTGCCGGCGGCGCCGTCTACACGGCCGTGGAGGACACCTCGCTCAAGGTCGCGGAGGGTGAGTTCGTCTCCATTGTAGGGCCGACGGGTTGCGGAAAATCGACGCTCCTCAATGCTGCGGCGGGGTTACGGGCGCCGTCGTCGGGCCGGGTGGAAATCTTCGGCAACGCGCTCACAGGTCTCAACCGGACTGCCGGTTATTTGTTTCAATCCGACGCGCTGTTTCCGTGGAAGACCGCAATGGAGAACATCGCGATCGGCCTCGAGATCGCGGGCACTCGGCCCGCGGACGCCCGCGACAGAGCGGAGCGATGGATGGCGCGGGTCGGACTTGTCGGCTTGGGGGCGCGCTATCCGCACATGCTCTCGGGCGGACAAAGAAAGCGCGTCGGCCTCGCCCAGGTGCTGATCCGCGATCCGCGCATCCTGCTGATGGACGAGCCGTTCGGGCCGCTCGACGCACAGACGCGCCAGATCATGGGCAATCTGCTGCTCGACCTGTGGGGCGCCGACCGCAAGGCCGTGCTGTTCGTCACCCATGACCTGGAGGAGGCGATTGCGCTCTCCGACCGCGTCGTCATCATGTCGGCGGGGCCGGCGGCGCGCATCATCGGTGATTGGAGCGTGGCGCTGCCGCGCCCCCGCGACATCGCCGAGGTGAGGCACGAAAAGGCGTTCCAGGACTTGCATCGCGAGATCTGGGCGGTACTCAAGGCGGAGGTGCTGAAAGCGTACACGTAGCCCACGAGGATTTTTCATGTCGCGCGCCAAGCTCCTCCTGCTCCAGGCCCTCGTCGCCGTGGTCGCTATCGCCGCATGGCATGTCCTGAGCACCGACGAATATCTCGGCGTCGCGGTATTGCCGCCGTTCTTCTTCTCGACGCCGGGCGACGTCGCGGCGCGGGTGGCACGGCTGTTCGCGGGCGGCGCGGTCTGGCGGCACCTGTGGGTGACGCTCGCCGAATCGCTGCTCGCCTTTGCAATTGGCGCGACCGCGGGTGTGCTGGTCGGTTTCTGGTTCGCCCGGAGGCCCGCCATCGCGGCGGTATTCGATCCCTACGTGAAGATGATCAACGCGCTGCCCCGCGTGGTGCTGGCGCCGATCTTCACCCTGTGGTTCGGCCTCGGCATCTGGTCCAAGGTCGCGCTCGGCGTCACGTTGGTGTTCTTCATCGTGTTCTTCAACGTCTACCAGGGCGTCAAGGAGGTGAGCCCGACCGTGCTCGCCAATGCCCGCATGCTCGGCATGGACGATCGTGCGTTGATGCGCCACGTCTACTGGCCTTCCGCGCTGTCATGGATGTTCTCGTCGCTGCACACCTCCGTCGGCTTCGCGGTGGTCGGCGCCGTGGTCGGCGAATACCTCGGCTCCGCCGCCGGCCTCGGTTATCTGATCCAGCAGGCCGAAGGCATATTCGACGTCGCCGGCGTCTTCGCCGGCATGTTCATCCTGGCGGCCTTTGTGCTCGCGATCGACGCGGCCGTGACCTTGGTGGAGCGACGGCTTTTGGTGTGGCGGCCGGACGAGGTGGAGACGCGGCCGTAGGGTGAGTGGGACCGCGGGCGTCCCGCCCGTCTCTCTCCCAAAGAGCGGGCGGGACGCCCGCGGTCCCAGCGCAGGCCCACCCTACGGATCCGTCACGCACGCAAAGCTCGCCGCATCTTTCGGCGAACCGGCACCGCCATAACGCGGCCACGCCGGATAGCGGCACATCGGCCGGGAAGCCGTGATGGCGAATGGCGGCTTCACCTCCTGGGCGACCTGGACGAGCGCGTCCGGAGTGGTGCCGTGGTCGGCCCAGGCGTCGATCGCGTCGAGGAGGTCGACGCCACGCGGCAGGGGCGCGCCATCGACGCTGCTGACGCCCGTGCCGCCGTGGTTTGCGCCCGCAGTGACGTAGAAGCGCACGAACTGGTCGACGGCGCCTTGGCCGAGCTTGGCGACGACGCTCTTATAGTACGCGACGCCCGCGAATGGGCTTTGGGCGAAATCCGACATGTTCTCTTTCAGGATCAGCTTGCCGCCGCGCGCCGCGAAGCGGGAGAGATCCGGGTCGGTCGAATCCATCAAGGTCGAAATGCGCGCGATGCGTGCCTTGAAAGGCTCAGGCCGGAATTGCCGCGGGTCGAGATTGGGGTCGCTGGCGAGGAAATAGCGGACCGCACCGGCGCCGAAAAACCAGGCGCGGCTCTGCTCGGCCGGTGCCGGCAGGGGGTAGACTGGCGGCTTCGGCCCGCTCGACCACGCAACCATGCCGTCCGGCTGGTCCTCGCCGCCGTAGTTGTAGCCCGGATAGGACGTGACTCCGTTGGCAAGCGCGAACGGAAAGACGTAAGGCTTGCGGATCGTCTCGACGGCGGCGATCTGGGCGTCCGTGAGACAGGTCTCGCTATCGTGTCCGTCCGCGCATCGCAGTTTGTGCGGGTCAAAGACGGTAGTGCAGCTTGCGTAGCGGCTCACGATCCCGTCGGCGAGCCCGTCGCGGGCATCGCAAGCCTCCATCACGGCCTTGTGCAGTGTCTTCACCTTGGCGGGGCTGAGCCAGCCTGGCCCCATCAGGGCGATGCCGTTGCGCGCGCCGGCGGCCTGCAGGCCGACCCAGTTGATCACGGGCACCACGCTGACGATGCCGTCGAAATCGGCCGGAAAGCGCTGCGCCATCGTCAGGCCTTCGCGTCCGCCCTCGGAGCCGCCGTAGAAATAGACCCGCCGCGGCGCCTCGCCGTAGTGCAGCCGCGCGATTTCCACAGCCGCATCGCGTACCTTCTTGTAGGCCGCAAAGGCGAAGTTCTCGAGCGCCTCGTCATTGAGCGCGAAGGCCTGGATCTCCGGCAGTTTCGCGTTGTCGTGACCGGAATCCGTGCCCCAGGTGGCAAAGCCGCGCGCCACCGGCGCCGGGGTGTCGAGCCGCGCATCGCGCAGCGGATCAAGGCCGGTGATGAGCACGCCGTTGAAGCCGCCGCCGCCGTATTGCACGGCCTTGCGGTTCCAGCTCTCCGGCAGGTTGATCTCGAACCTGATCGGCGGCGCGGCCGGATCACTGGGGGCGATCTCACCCAGCACCTTGCAATAGGCGACACTCGGCTCGGCCGCCGCCGGCGAGGCCGGCATGCGCTCGATCGCTGCGGAAGTGACGCTGGCGGCGCCGCTCGCGAGACCTATCAGCTTCGGATCGATGCTGCGGCCGGCGAGGGCCGCGCATGGCGCGCCCGTTTGTGCAACAGCTGCCGATGGGCCAGCGACGGCTGCGATCAGGGTCACGACCGCGGTGGTATTGCGCCAACGCCGTTGCGATGGGCTCTTTCTGAGACCGTATTTCATTTGGCGTTTCCTCGAATTGCGTCTTTGGCTGGCAAATTGCAGCTTATCACAGTTGATCCCGATCGGCTTTTCATTTTGACCGCATCGCATGGTAGGCTCGCTCTTTCGTCACATCGTTAGCCGGAGGGCAGCGCCATGGGAGAGAGTGGTCAGGGCCGTCGGGAATTCATCGCGAAGAGCTTGTTTGTGGCCGGTACGGCGGGCCTGCTGACTTCCGCCTTGGCGTCCGGCAGAGCCGCGGCGCAGTCGCCGCCGCGGCCGATCCGCCGGTCGGAGCGCTACGACGACACCTTCATCACCGAGCGCAAGCCGTTCAAATGGCCCGGCAACAACACGCTCGCAATCTGGTTCGCGCCCAATGTTGAAGTCTGGCAGTACGACTCCGCCTCCGGGGTCGGCATCACGCCCAATCCCACCAACCATGTGCCTGACGTCTTCAACTACGCCTGGCGGGAGTACGGGATGCGGGTCGGCCTGTGGCGGATCGCCGATGTCTTCGACGAGGCGGGAGTGCGGGCCACCGTGGCGCTGAATTCGCAGGTCTGCGACGTCTATCCGAAGGCAATCGAAGAAATGAAGAAACGAAGCTGGGAGTTCATGGGCCACGGCACCACGAACTCCACAAACCTTGCAGGCCTCAATCCGGAGGTCGAGCGCGAGACCGTAAGGGGTATCCTCAAGACCATCGAGCAGGCGACCGGGAAACGGCCGCGCGGATGGCTGGGTTCGGGACTGATCGAGACCTACAACACCCTCGACATTCTCGCCGAAGAGGGCGTGAACTATTGCGGCGACTGGAACAATGACGATCAGCCCTACCCGATGAAGGTGAAGTCGGGAAAGATGTTCGCCATCCCCTATTGCAACGAGATCAACGACATCCCGCTCTACGTCCGCAAGGGCTACACGGGCGAACAGTACTTGCGGTCCGTGGTCGACCAGTTCGATGCGCTCTATGCCGACAGCCGCAAGCAGCCGCGTGTCATGGGCGTTCCGTTGCATCCCATGATCTCGGGCCAACCTTTGCGAATCAAGTATCTTGAGCGCGCCATCGCGCACATGAAGGAGCATCAGGGCGTATGGTTCGCCACCGGGAGCGAAATCGTCGACGCCTATCAGAACGTGGCTTGAAGCCGCGCATCAAACCTCAAGCGCATTCTTGATACGCTGCCGTTCCAGGGTGGACTGATCGCGCAAATGAGGAAGCTCGTCGAGCTCGTTGAGATCTCGGATCGGGCCCTGCTCCTGTCGACGGCGCACGATCGCTTCTGCGTGCGCCTCCCCAATGCCCGGAATTTGGCGAAGCTCTGCGGCATTGGCTCTGTTGACGTTGACCCTTTTCGATTTGTGCTCATGGGGCGGCGGTCGATTGTCGGCCGTCAAAATGGCGAATTGCCGCTTCACCTGTTCAAATTCCTGAGGCGGCATATCGCCGACATGAGGAACGCGACTGAGCTCATCAACGCTGGTGAAAGGGCCGTTCTTTGAGCGGTAGCGCACGATTTCTTCAGCGCGGCTCGGACCGATACCCTTGATCGCCGTGAGATGAATGGCACTGGCGGTGTTCAAGTCGAGTTTTGTTGCAGCCATGGATCGACCCTCGGTTGTTCATTCTCCTAGGTGACCCTCGGACATCGACGAGAGTTCAATGTGGGAACTCCGTTCGCTTCTGAAAGTTGCTTATCGAGACATGCGGAGAGGCAAATGCAGCGAACGCGCATGCCGCACGCTATCCATGCTGACCACCACCGCTTGCGGGCGAGGGCGCCAGAAAAGGTGCCCGTTGCGCTCACCGTCAACGGCGTCGCGATACGGCTCAAGGTCGCGCCGTGGACTACCTTGCTCGACGCGCTGCGCGACCATCTCGACCTGACCGGCACCAAGAAGGGCTGCGACCACGGCCAATGCGGCGCCTGTACCGTGCTGGTGGACGGGCGGCGGATCAATTCCTGCCTCACGTTCGCCGTGATGCAGGACGGCGCCCAGGTGACCACTATCGAGGGCCTCGCTGCGAATGGCGCATTGCATGCGCTGCAGCAGGCATTCATCGACCACGACGCGTTCCAGTGCGGTTACTGCACGCCGGGGCAGATCTGCTCGGCCGCGGGCCTGATAGCCGAGGGCAGGGCAAAGAGCGCCGATGAGATTCGCGAGCTCATGAGCGGCAACATCTGCCGTTGCGGCGCCTATCCCAACATCATTGCGGCGATCCAACAGGCGATGGGACGATCATGATCGATTTCCAGTACGCACGCGCGAACGACGTCGCCGATGCGGTGCGCCAGATGGCCGCCGATCCGACGGCGAAATTCATCGCGGGAGGCACCAACCTGATCGATCTCATGAAGGAAGACGTCGAACGCCCATCAAGGCTGATCGACATTTCGCGGTTGCCGCTCAAGACCATTGAGGAAACGGCCGACGGAGGATTGCGGGTCGGCGCGCTGGTGGCGAATTCCGACCTCGCCTATCATCCGGCGATCGAGCAACGCTATCCGCTGCTCAGCTGCGCCATCCTGGCGGGCGCGTCGCAGCAACTGCGCAATATGGCCTCGACCGGCGGCAATCTCCTGCAGCGCACCCGCTGCTACTACTTCTACGACATTGCGACGCCTTGCAATAAGCGCGAGCCTGGCAGCGGCTGCTCAGCCATCAAGGGCAGGAACCGCATCCACGCGATCCTCGGCGCGAGCAAGGCCTGCATTGCGACGCATCCCTCCGACATGTGCGTGGCGCTGGCCGCGCTCGACGCCAAGGTCCATGTAACCGGGCCGGCGCGCGAGCGCACGATTGGATTTGCAGAGTTCCACCGGCTGCCCGGGAACACGCCGCAGCGCGACACCAACCTCAATCGGGACGAGATCGTCACCGCGGTCGAGCTGCCGGCACGGGGATTTGCGTCCAATTACACCTACCTGAAACTTCGCGACCGCCTCTCCTACGCATTCGCACTCGTCTCGATTGCGGCGGCGCTGGAGCTCGAAGGACGCACGATCAAGGAGGCCCGCTTGGCGCTCGGCGGCGTTGCGCACAAGCCGTGGCGCGATACCGCCGCCGAAGCAGCGCTGCGCGGGCAGGCCGCCGATCAGGCGGCTTTCACGCACGCGGCGGACCTGCTGCTGCGCGACGCCAGGGGCTACGCGCACAATTCCTTCAAGATCGAACTGGCGCGCCGCGGCATCGTTCGCGCACTGATGCAAGCCGCGCGGGGCACTCCGCAATCGCAGGCCAATAAGAAGATTCTGTGAGCAGGCCAGCGGCCTTAAGGCCGTAGCCCGGACGGAGCCACCGGGTCCGGCCTTCGGCCGGCCCGATGATAAACTCCGCGTAATCCGGGAACGATCTATCCCGGATTGCACTGCGCTCCATCCGGGCTACAAGAAACGAGAAGCCATGACCTATATCGGCACCCCAGCGTCCCGCGTCGACGGCCGTGCGAAAGTCACCGGCGCCGCGAAATACGCCGGCGAATTCAGCGCAAAAGCCCTCGC
>Ga0257161_1000249_pt1 | contig 14630 bp, 10 predicted proteins | sample NR01A_FD_185954 | JGI IMG/M metagenome (GOLD analysis project Ga0257161, IMG submission 185954) | Soil microbial communities from H.J. Andrews Experimental Forest, Oregon, United States - NR-01-A | ecosystem: Environmental > Terrestrial > Soil > Temperate forest > Bulk soil | place: USA: Oregon... | reverse complement strand
TCCCCATGACCCGCAAACGCCCTGAAGAGTTGCGCAGCCACCGCTGGTTCGGCGTCAACGACCTGCGCGCCTTCGGCCATCGCTCGCGCTTGCGTCAGTTCGGCTACGATTCGGCGGATTGGAACGGCAAGCCGGTGATCGGCATCATCAACACGTGGAGCGATATCAACGCTTGTCACGGGCACCTGCGCGCGCGAGCGGAGGACGTGAAGCGCGGCATCCTGCAGGCGGGCGGGCTGCCGATCGAGCTGCCGGCAATGTCGCTCGCCGAGCCGATGGTGAAGCCCTCCACCATGCTCTATCGGAATTTTCTCGCCATGGAGACCGAGGAGCTCTTACGCAGCCATCCGATCGACGGCGCCGTGCTGATGGGGGGCTGCGACAAGACCACGCCGGGCCTCGTCATGGGGGCGATCAGCATGGGGCTGCCGGCGATCTACGTGCCGGCCGGGCCGTCGCTGCGCGGCAACTGGCGCGGCGAGACCCTGGGCTCCGGCTCCGACGCCTGGAAATATTGGGACGAAAAACGCGCCGGCCGCATCACCGAGAAGGACTGGGCCGAGATCGAGGGCGGCATCTCGCGCAGCTTCGGCACCTGCATGGTGATGGGCACTGCCGCCACCATGATGGCGATCGCCGAGGCGCTGGGGCTGGCGCTGCCGGGCGCATCGTCGATACCGGCGGTCGATTCGAGCCACATCCGCATGTGCGCCGCCGCCGGACGCCGCATCGTCGACATGGTGTGGGAGGATCTGACGCCAGCCCGCATTCTCACGCCGGCATCGTTCGACAATGCCATCCGGGTTCACATGGCGATGGGCGGCTCGACCAACGCCATCATCCATCTCGTCGCCATGGCGCGCCGCGCCCGGATCGCGCTCGACATGAAGCGCTTCGACGATATTTCGCGCGAAGTCCCGGTGCTCGCAAACGTGCGGCCTTCCGGCAAATACCTGATGGAGGATTTCTATTATGCGGGCGGCATCCGCGGCCTGATGGCTGAACTCCGTGAACGCCTCGATCTCACCTGCCTCACCGTAACCGGCAAGCCGCTCGCCGACGGCCTCGATGGCGCCAAGGTGCATCTGCGCGACATCATCCATTCGCTCAACGATCCAATCTCGACCGCCGGAGCGACCGCGGTGCTGACCGGCAACCTGGCGCCGCGCGGTTGTGTCATGAAGCCCTCGGCCGCCGATCCGCGGCTGCTCAAACACCGCGGCCCGGCGCTTGCGTTCGAGGACTACAACCACATGGCCCGCGAGATCGACCGCGACGATCTTGCCGTCACGCCGGATCACGTCATCGTGCTCAAGAATGCCGGTCCCAAGGGCGGACCCGGCATGCCCGAATGGGGGATGCTGCCGATCCCGCGAAAGCTCGTGAAGGCGGGCGTGCGCGATATGCTGCGCCTCTCGGACGGCCGCATGAGCGGCACCAGCTACGGCGCCTGCATCCTGCATGTGGCGCCGGAAAGCTATGTGGGCGGGCCGCTTGCTTTCGTTGAGACCGGCGACGAGATCGAGGTCGACGCCGATGCGCGGCGCATCCATCTCCACGTCGCCGATGAAGAATTGGCGCGCCGCCGCAGCGTCTGGCGCCCGCCGGCGCCGCATTACCAGCGCGGCTACGGGGCGATGTACTCGGCCCATATCGGGCAGGCCGACGAGGGCTGCGATTTCGATTTTCTGCTTGCGGGGGAGAGCACTCCGGAGCCGGAGATTCATTGAGACGTTCGAGTACCTGGTTGATCGAGCGGCGTCATGCCCGCGCTTGTCGCGGGCATCCATGTCTTTCTTGCGGCACCTTAGCAAGCAAGACGTAGATGGCCGGGACAAGCCCGGCCATGACTCCGGAAAATGGTTCGCTATAACCGGAACGCACTCCAGGGGCGCGCTCATGCCGGATCAGGCCACCCGGACTCGGGTTGATGGCGCCAAGCGCGTTGATTAGAGTACTTTCGATTAGGTTGAAAAAATGTTCGGCCCATATGGGAGGTGCGCGATGAAGATGTCTCGACGCGAGACCATGCAGTTTTCCGCAACGGCGCTGGCGGGATTGTCGCTGGCGGCGCTTAAGCCTGAGGCCGCCACGGCGCAAGCGGCGCCGCAGCCCCAGGGCTTGGTGGACACCCAGCTTCGCAACATCTCAACGCTGCCGCTCAAGCCCGATGGATCGGCCGTCGAGTATACGCCCCAGGAAGCGGGCGCGATCACCGGCGTGCTGTGGCGCACTAAGAACCAGACGCCCGACGGCGAGTACGATGTCCGCAAGATGAAGGTCAAGATTGACGCGCGGGGCACCGCGAAGCTCTCCGGCACCTTGACTTTCGACGTTCTCGAGAAACTGCCGCGGCACTCCTACGTGGTGCGGCTGCAATGCGGCGCCCCGATGCCGCGCGGCACAGTCAAGTGGACCGGCGTGCGCTTTTCCGATTTTGCGGAGGCGATCGGCGCCCAGAACTTCGCACACTACGGCAGGCTGGTAGGCTCGGACGGATATTTCATCGACGAGGACATGGCGACGCTCATGCACCCGCAGGTCGTCCTGGCATGGCAGCTCAATGACGAGCCCATACCGCCGCAGCACGGCGCACCGCTGCGCCTTATCGTTCCGTTCCGCTACGGCGCGCGCAGCCTCAAGGCGATCACGGAGATTGCGTTCACCGCGACGTCATTCACTCCGCCGAAGCCGTGGCCGACGTAACAGTGTAGGGTGGGCATTGCGCCCGCGCGGCCTTGCCGCTCGTGCATGCCGTGCCGCGCGGGTGCAATGCCCACGCGGTCCGGTCTCGCGATTTGACAGCGTGGGCAAAATCGCCACCGAACTCTCCGCCTGCGGGACCGCCACGCGAGGCGATTTTGCCCACCCTACGCGCTGATCACTGTAACCCGAACACCGCCACGAAGGCCGAGGGCTGGTAGAGCACGGCGCCGCGCAGCTCCGCTTCGCCGCCCGCCACCACCGCCACGTATTGCTTGCTGCCGACCCCGTAGGTCATTGGCGGCGCCGTGATCGGCGTTCCGAGACTGAAACTCCACAGTTCCTTGACCGTATCGGCATCGTAGGCCGAGAAGCGGCCGTTGGAATGGCCGGTGAAGACGAGGTCGCCGTCGGTCGACAGCATGCCGGACTGGTTCGGCACCGGATACTGCGTCTTGCCGACGATCTTGCCGGTGCGTACGTCGAGCGCCCACAGGGCGCCATGCGCGGCGGCGCGGCCCTGTTCCTGGCAGCACATGCGCAGGCCCACCCAGTCCTTCTTCTCGTCCATCGGGGTCTGCACAATGGTGCCGCCGGAGCAGCCTTCGGCGCCGGACACATAGGCGATCATGCGCTTGGCGTCGAATGTCGGCGGAAAGAACGTGGGCGAGCCGTTGAACCACGGACAGGATTCCTGTCCGGGCTTGCCGCGCCGCTGGCCGACCCCGGCATAGCGCTGCACGTCGCTCGCCGGATCATAGTCGAGCGGCTTGCCGGTCTTGGGGTCGATGCCTTTGGTCCAGGTCACCTTCTCCTGGTATTGGTCAGCGCGGATAAATTGGCCGCTGGCGCGGTCAAGCGTGTAGTAGAAGCCATTGCGGGAGAAGTTCGCCACCACCTTGCGGGTCTCGCCGTTGATGGTCGCCTCATAGAGCATCTTGGGGCTTGGCGTGTCGAAATCCCAATGCTCGTTGGGCGTCTCCTGGAAGAACCACACGATCTTGCCGGTATCGGCGTCGACCGCCAGCGTGCTCGCGGTGTAGAGGTTGTCGCCCGGGCGATATTCAGGATCGAAGGTCGGGAAGGCGTCGCCGGTGCCGAAATAAAGGAGGTTGGTGGCGGGATCGTAGGAGGCGGTCTGCCACACGCTGGCGCCGCCGATGCGCCACGCATTGTGATTGTCCTTCCAAGTTTCGGAGCCCGGTTCCCCCGGGGCCGGAATCGTGAAGGTGCGCCACGCGAGCTCGCCGGTTTTGATGTCGAAGCCGCCGATCCAGCTCCTGGTGCCGAGGGAGCCGCCGGTCGACTCGCCCTGCACGAGGAGTTCGCGGCCGGCGGCGGTCTTGATGGCCAGGGGCGCGCCGGAGAACGCCTGGGTTTTCGACGGGGTGCCGGTCTTGGGGTCCGTCGGCGCTGCCGCCTGCACCTCCCAGACCACCTCGCCGGTGTCGCGGTTGAGTGCGATGAGGCGCGCATCATAGGTGGAAAGGAATATATTGTTGCCGTACATGGCGAGGCCGCGGGTCGTCCGCGACACCCGGATTTTCGGATCGTAGCGCCACAGCGGGATCGCCTGCGTCCCGCTGCGCACGTCGAATTTCATCACCCGCGACCAGGTATCGGTCACGTACATGTAGCCGTCGTCAACGAGGGGGGTCGATTCCTCCTTGCCCCGCATGACGCCTCCGGTGGCGCGGCCGCCGATGGAGAACGTGTATTTGAGTTCGAGATTTTTGACTGTGTCGCGGTTGATCTCGTTGAGCGAGGAGTGGCGGGAATTGTCGTAATCGTGATGGATCATGAGCCAGTTTTGCGGCTCGCTCCTTGCATTCACGAGCCGCTGCGGCGTCACGTCCGCGGCGATTGCGGGCGCAATCGCAGCAAGGCCGATCGACCACATGGCGGCGAGCGTCGTGTTGCGAAGCATGTCCTCCCTCCAGGTTTTGATTTTCAGCGAATTCTCGGCAGCAGGGGCAAAACGCGTGGCTCCTCACTTGGTCATGGCCGGCCTCGTCCCGGCTCGTCCCGATAAATCTGGCACCGTGCCCTGCCCCCTCCCTACCCTCCCCCGCCTGCTGGGAGGGTAGGGAGGGGCAGGGACAAGCCCAGCGACGACGCCACGAGCGAAATCGAGAGACGTAGACTGCGCTGTAGACTGCGCTGTCTTGGTATTCATCGCAAGATCAGTAAGCAGGGATCAGGAACCAGGTCCTTGATCCTTGATCCCTGATCCCTGATTACTGATCCCTGCTCTATGCGTCGGCCGGTTCTCCGGATAGTATGGGCACACTGGGCGGATTATGGCTTTGCAGCCATATGCTGACGGGAGATTAGCTGGTGACGATGAAAGCTGACGTGGTGGCCTTGGCTCGTCTCATTCGTTATTCGGAGGAGGAGGCTCTGCGCCTTGGCGTGTCGGGGGTCGTGGTCGAATGTCTCCGGATGGCCGGCATTGAGCTCACCAACACGATCGAGACGGGTAGTTCGACGGGAAGCCCCCCGGATGCGAAGGCGGCTCGGATAAATTGACTACCCGGACCAGGCCTCCAACAGCGGGAGCCCATGGGGCTGACCTGAGCGCCAAACGGCAGGCACTCGATGAGGTATGTCATTACCTGCAATCAGGCCTTGCCGTGCCATCCTGGCCGCTGATGCCCCGAAAAAGCCTTCTTTCGTATGATGGACGCCGCGAAATCAACGTAATGGCTCCAATGTCATGAACGTAGACGTTGAGTAAAATTACAAGTACGTTTAAGTAATTTTTAGCCTCGTCCCAGCGCTACACGTCGTCGAGCCGAGCTAAACTTTGTCAAGTCTAACGTCAAAGAAAGTAGTGGTGCGTTAATGCCTCATCCAATCGATGTCATTGTTGGAAAGCGTATTCGGTTGCGTCGGTTGCAACTGTCGTTTTCGCAAACCGACCTTGGACAAAAGCTCGGTGTCGCGTTTCAACAAGTGCAGAAATACGAAAAGGGAACCAACCGGGTGAGCTGCAGCCGGCTCTATGAAATTTCCAAGATACTGGACGTCCCGGTGACCTATTTCTTTTCCGCGTCCGGTGATGCCGGTATCGAAGTCGCCGTCACGGAACAATTCGATGTGCCGGAACTCAAGGATGGCTTCCGGCTCATGAGCGCATTCCGGCAAATCCAGAGCAACGCCGTTCGGAAAAACATTATCTCGCTGGTCGAGACCGTCGCCACGGCGGCGAAGGCCGACGCCACGACCTGATGCCGGCCTTGAGGATATGTAGGGGCGGCCCTTGTGGTCGCCCCGTTGCCGGCGGACGCAATGGACCGTTTAAGATGGCCCTGATCGTGCCCCATCGATCCCGTTGCGGGTTGCCCTGAGGGCGCGCAAACTGGGCGACCACAAGGGTCGCCCTACAGCAATGTCCGAAGACATCCCGTTTAACCGCACTCTCAACCTCGCTCCTGGCGTCGTCGACAACGTCGCGCCCGGCGTGCGGCGTATTCTCGCCGACAATCCAGGCCCGTTCACCTTCAAGGGGACGCTGAGCTACATCGTCGGCCGCGGCAGGGTTGCGATCATCGATCCGGGCCCCCTCGACGGGCGCCACACGGCCGCGCTGCTTGATGCGGTGCGCGGCGAGACGGTGACGCATATCATCCTCACCCACACCCATCGCGATCATTCCCCGGGCGCCGCGCCGCTCAAGGCGGCGACCGGCGCACCCACCTTCGGCGAGGGGCCGCACCGCTTGTCGCGGCCTTTATTCATCGGCGAGACCAAACGGCTCGACGCCGGCGGCGACACCGACTTCGTGCCGGACCACCGCCTCGCCGACGGCGATGTCATCGCCGGGGACGGCTGGGCCCTCAAAGCCATTGCGACGCCGGGGCATACGGCAAATCATATGGCCTTTGCGCTCAAAGGCACCGACGTGCTGTTTTCCGGCGACCACGTGATGGGCTGGTCGACGTCGATCGTGGCGCCTCCGGACGGTGCCATGAGCGACTACATGGCCTCGCTCGACCGGCTCGCGGCGAGGCCCGAGACGGTGTATCTGCCGGGCCATGGCGACGTGATCCACGACGCGCCGGACTTCGTCGCCCGGTTTATCGCGCACCGCCGCGGCCGCGAGGCGTCAATTCTGCATCGCCTCGGCAAGGGTGAGACCGATATTCCGGCGCTGGTGCGGGCGATCTATATCGGGCTCGACCCGCGGCTTGCGGGCGCCGCCGCATTATCGACGCTCGCGCATCTGGAGGACCTGACGGCGCGGGGACTGGTCGCAACCGACGGCGTGCCGTCGATTTCAGGGCGCTATCGCTTGCCGCCCTGACCGGGCTTCGCGGACGCTTTCGGCGCCGCCTTCGGGCGCTCTTGCCGGTCGGTCTTTGCGGGCGTCGCGGCATCATCGATGTCGTCAAGGAGCGAGAGCACGCGCGCCGCGTTGGCGCCGAAATCCGTCTTGCCGTAGCGCGATGCCGAGCGGATATCGATTTTTGCGCCCTCGCGCGTCGGGCGGATGCGCACCGCCACGTCATCGCGGAAACCCATGATCGGCGTGCGCGCGATGGCCTCGATGTGTCCCTCCCGATTGGGCAACGGCGGCCGCGCATCGACCACGCGCCATTTGCGCTTGGTAATGACCGCCATCGCCCCGTCGTAGGCGGCCTTGGGGCTGACGTTGACGACGAGCGGCTCGATATCCGGCCACGCCTCCTTCTGCAACTCGGCGACGGCAAGGCCCGGATAAAGGCTGCTGTTCGGCGGCCGCAGGCGGGCCACGACCTCGAAGCGAGGCGGATCGACGGGGTCGGTGGTGACATCCGTGATGGCGGGCAACCGGTACCCTTGATACCCGAGGTAGCCCGGATAGGCGAGCAGCCCCAGGCCGATCGCCATCGCCGTCATCGCCTGGGCAAATCCCGGGCCGCCGTTGTTCCACAGCGAAACGAAAGACGCGAGCGCCAGCAGGATCGCCAGCATGGAAAGCGCCAGCGCCGCCCCGAAGGTGACCAGCACGGGGACGATCTCCAGCAGATCCGCGCGCTCGATGATGATGGCGAGCGCCGCCACCACGAGCGCGAACACGGCGATCCGGCGCGCCCAGACGGCTAACCGCGAGGTCGGTTCCTCCATAGTACGCAGACGGGACATGACCAGGGACATCGTGGGTCATCCTTCGGTGCAGATGCGCTTGAGCGCTTCCCATTCGGGAGGGCTCAGCAGCGCCCCCATCGGCGACGGCTGCGCAATCTTGGCGATGGCGTCCGCCCGCGCCTGCGCTGCCGGATGGTCGAGCAAAAAGTGCGGCATCACGGCAGCCGTACCGGAAATGCGTAACAAGATGGCGCCAAGCGCCTGCGGATCGCCGCCGACCTTGTACATCAGTCTGGCGCCGAATTCATCCGCGGCGGCTTCCGCCGTGCGGGAATAGGCGGTTTGCAGAACCGTTCGGGTCGCGACGACCACGGCGCTGCCGCCGGTGAAATCGCCGAGCAGCATGCCAAAAAGCAAGGAAAGCCCGGCGGCCTCCAGCACCGATTTGGTGCCGTCGCGGTGGGCCACATGGCCGATCTCGTGGCCGAGCACGCCGGCGACCTCATCGACTGAATCCGCCTTTTTGAGCAGCCCGTCGAAGACGTAGATCCGCCCGCCCGGAAGCGTGATCGCGTTGACGTCGGCATGCCGCACCACAAGCGTGCGCACTGGCAACGGCAATTCGGCCGCCGCTTCCAATGCGGCGACGAGCTTGGCGAGGGCGGCGCGCGCGGCCACCGCCCGGGGGGAGTCGCCGGCCCCGCATTCGAGGGGCTTTCCGCCGGCCGAAGCGCCGAGCGCCTGCCGCACCTGCGCGTCGACGGCGGCGCCAAGGCGCATTTCGAGCGCAACCGGCAGATGCGGCGCAATCCGATCGACGATGAACGGTACGCCCCAGATGGCGCCGCCGACCAGGGTCGCGACGGCAGCAAGGCTCAGGGCCACCACCTTCGCGCGGGTGCGGCGGTCCGTCAGGCCGGTGCGGTCCGTCAGGCCGGTGCGGTCGGTCGGCTTGGTGCGGGCGATGAGCGCCGCCGCCAGCGCCTGATCGTGGATTTCGAGCCGCGCGGCTGCCTTGGCGGCGGCGAGGCCGATCCGCAGGACTCCCGCCGACGCCGCCGGCGGCGAAATGTCGGCAAAGCGCCACTGCGCCAGCAGGGCGCCGTCCCCCGATCGCACCTCAATGGCGTCGCCGCCGACTTCCACCGCGACTTTGCGGCGATCGCTGGTGAGACCGTCGTAGAAAATCCCGGTTCCGCTCGTCGTCATGCTCGACTGCTCAGATGGCGCCGGTGCCGAGCGCGTCGGCTAATCCTTCGCCCACCGCGGAGGACGTCGCCTCGCCGGCTTGCACATGGTCGAGCGCCGCGATGCCCGAAATCAGCACCGATTCCACAGCCACCTGCCACAGCCGCATTTTTACCGCGACCTGATAGATCGTCGAGACGCCGACGATGTAGATCACATAGGCGATCAGGCCCGCTCCCGCCAGAAGCCCGTCGCGCAACAGCGAAGCGCGGGCGAAATCGATCTCGCCGCGCAGCGCCATGTAGCCGAGCCCACCTATGGCACCGGCGACAACGGAAAATGCGATCGAGAACAGCGCCATGTAGAGCAGATAGCGCAGATACGCTCCGTAATAACCGCGCATGCGCAAATCCGACGCGACCGCCGTTCCACCCAGCCGCAATCCGCCGAGCCACCACCGCGTCACGATCGCTTGATACGCCGGATACAGGATGAGGCCGGCGATAATCGCCCACATCACGCCGGGGATCAGCAGCCCGAGCCCGCGTGTAAGGGGTTCATCGATCCCTAAGGCGACAATCAGGTTTAAGGTATCTTCGTCTTCCAGTGCGTCCGCGACCGCAACCCAGTCGATCGTCCTCACCGCAGCTGCGACGGCCACCACGAGCGGGCCGACGACCAGGAACCAAACCAGGATGATGCGCCCGAGCAGTCGCCCCCCGGCGCCCGCAAAGCTGCCGCCGAGACTGCCATAGAACGTATTGCGCATCTTGTAGCGTTCGAGGTTCGCCGTCGCCCACGGCGAGGCAAGACCGAGCGTCATCCCGATCGGAATCCACCACAGCATGGCGCGCACCGCATAGCGCACTGCCGATCCCCCCTGATGGAACCGCAAGCCGCGAAACACTGTGCGGGTGAGGCGGTAGCGGCGGGCGCGATAAACAGCATATTGGCCAAAACCGGCCAACCCGACGAATGCCACGACGCCCGACAATGCGCTGAGTATCCCCAATTCGAGAGACGCCACGAACAGCAACGCGTAAACCGGGACGAGGATGCCGATCGCCAGCAGGAAGCCGATCAGCAGTTCTGCCGCCGTGCCGGTGTATTCGAGCGTCTCGCCCTCGACCTCGGTGCTCGCCCACAGGAACCGCCGCATGTCGGTGAAGAGCCAGAAGCGGTAAATGCCGAGCGTGATCGCCTGGAGCACACCGCCGCGGATCATCAGCCGCCAATAGTCGCCGCGATCGCCGACGAAGCGGAGCAGGACCGGCGAGGCTCCGCGCAAGGACACATCCGGCGGCGACGGCGTCGCCGCGGTGTCGACACGATCGATGACTGTCATGCTTCACCCCCTTATGAGTCCCGAGCAACGCGAAGTCGTGCAGAAGATCGGGAAGACCTGCGATCTCGGCCCCGAGGGCGGGATCTTCGAGATCGCGTCCCTTAAGCCGAGCGCACATGGCATAAAGATGACAGCCGCACCGTGCAATAGGTTCGCGTTCGCGCTTTGAGCGCAATGGCCTTCGCGCGGCGGCTGGCGTCACCTCCCCCTGAAGGGGGGAGGTCGCCGCGCTCTTGCGCGGCGGGAGGGGGTGACAGCGGTGCAACAATCGACACGCTGCGTCTTGCCGCACCGCTGTCACCCAACCCCGGATCGCCTAAAGGCGATCCGACCCTCCCCCTTCAGGGGAGGGTGGCTCACACCCGCGGCGGCAGGTCGGCGAAGCGGCGGCGGCCGTCGCGTACGGCTTCGAGCTCGGCAAGCTCGTCGTCGCGCCGGTGGTAGCCGCAGCGCTCGATCAGCTCGCGCGCCGTGGCGAGGTTCACCCGCGCCTCCTCCGCGAGCTTTGCGCTCTCCTCAGCGCCGGGCGGCTCAGGCTGCGGCGGACTGTCGTCGATGAGCCCGTTGAGCGGCGCAAACGCCGCGATCCGCGAGAAGGCGAGCCGCGCGCGCTCGAGCGCCATGTCGCAGAGAAAGAGCCGCATCGGCCCCGGCTCCGCGATCTCCTCGACCTCGTCAAGATCGCGCGCGGCGCCGCCCCAGTCGCCGACGCTACGGCGGAAGGCAGCACGGGCGAGGAGGCCGTGTGGGACAAAAACCGATACGGTAGCGGCGCGCAGACCGTCGACGGCTTCGCCGAGCCGCACCTGGGCAGCGCAGGCATCGTCGTGCGATCCGGCGGCGAGCCGCTGCAACGCGATGCTCTCAAGCGCCATCCCTAGATGGGCACGACCGAGGGTCAGCGTGTCAAGGGCGATATCAAGAAGCCAACTGTTGCGCCTAGAAATTTCCAGAGTCTGCCTGGCCCGGTCGCGCGGGGCGGCCCATTCACGCCTCGCCATCAGTAGGTCGCAATATTGATAGCCTTGCAGCGAATAAAGCAAAGGGTAGCTAGGCTGCATCTTCTTCTGCCGATCCTCGGCGTCAGAAAACAGACGCTCGGCCTCCTCGGGCTGGTCCGCAGCGTGCAGCGCACCGGCGTGAGTCGTGCGCTTACTCACCATTTGAAATTCGTCGCCGCTCCGGTCGGCGTAAGCGATGGATCGTTCCGCTGACGCCGCTGCAGCGGTAACCTCGCCCATCAGCAGTTCGACTTCGCTCAGATTGGAGGCGCGGATCGCGGCGTTCCTCCAATCGGCCGTCTCATTTGCCATCCCCAGGGCCGCGCGCTGTGCCGGCAGCGCCTCAGCGAGCCGCCCCTGCGCACGCAGGGTATGAGCAGCGACACCGAGCACCCACGCGTGGTGCGCCGTCGTCAGCGAGGCGATAGGCGTCTCGTAGGGCTTTTCAAAGAACCATGACACTGCCGCGAGTTCACCGCCAAAAGCGCCCAGCTGGCTGCTTGCATAGAACGCGATCCGGCCGTCGGCTCCCCGTCGGCAAATGCGGCCTATGAAAATGTCGTCCAGCGCCTCTTGGTGCCGTTCGGCGCGGCAGCCATGGGGGATGGCTTGGTAGAGCGGCGCGAGGTCTTCGAGCTTCGGCGTCTTGCCTTCCTGGGTGGTGTCGCGCAGGTGCTCGTAGAGCCGGCCGTGGGCGGTGCGCCAAGCAACCGGGTTCGTCCGTTCCAGCCGCTGGCCGAACCACTCGCGCACCAGCGGATGGGTGTCGAGCGCATCGGGCGCCGACGGGTCCCGCGGCGCCAGCAGCCGCACGTCACGCAGGCGCGCGACCGCGCGCTGCCATGCGCCTTCATCGAGATCGATGATCGCGTCGGTGAGCCCCGGGATCGCCGGCCTGCGGCGCAATGCGGCGAGGCAATCGCCGCTCGCCGGCCGGTCGAACAGGCCGACCATGCGCATGATAGCGTGCGGCACCGGCTGGCCGGCGAGCCACTCTGCCTCGTAGGACTCCATGACCCGCTTGGCGTGGTCGTGGCGCGGGTTTTCGGGATCGTCGAGCAATTCGCGGATGCGATCGCGGCGGCGAATGTCGCCGGCTCGGGTCTCCTTGAGGAAGCTCGCCAGCAGGCCGAGCGCCAGCGGATGTCCGCCGAACGCCTGCGCCGCCGCCCGCAATTCCGCTTCGGTTCCCCGCACGCCGTTGTCGTGCAGAAGCGCCGCGCCGGCGTCGTCCGAAAGCTCTCCCACGTCCAGAACCGGCGCGGCGCCATCCTTCCAGCGCGCGACGTCCTTGACGGCCTGGCGGCTGGTGAGCAACACAAGCCCGTGCGCTTCGGCCGGCGGCATCGCCGCAAAGCGGCGCAGCAGCGCACGCAGCCCCCTGTCTTTCAATTCGCCTTGCTGCGTGCCGAGGCCATGTTGCAACGGCTCGCACCCGTCGAGCACGAGCAGCACGCGGCGCCGCGCAAGATTTTCCGCAATGGCCTCGCCTTTGGCGGGCGCGCTTATCGTTTCGATCTTGATGCCGAGCTTGTCCAGCGCCCAGTTGAGGAACGGTTCGGCTGAGGTCACGCGCTCCTTGCTGCCCTGGCTGTAGAACGACCAGCCCAGCACCGCCTCGGCGTCGCGATAATGGCCGGCCTGCATGCGCTTGAGCCACTCGTTGACCAGCGCCGATTTGCCGGCGCCGCCCTCGGCGACGAGCGAGAGGATGTTGACGTTGCGGTCGGCCCAGGCCTCATCGAGGCGCTTCAACTCGGCGTCGCGGCCGACAAGGCGCTCGTAGCCGGTCTCGGGCAGGCCGGTGATATGGACAATACTCGGCGTGCGCGATGATTGGGCGGGCTTTACGTCTTCCGGCGATGTGGTTGAGGCTCGGTTGCCCGCTGCCTCATCCTCGTTGTGTACGGATTGAGTTTGCAGGCCCGCCGTTTGCCTTTCTTTCTTAAACGGCGGGCCTACGGAGGGTTTATCAGGAACACCTTCTCTGGCGCCGTATTTTTCCCGCTCATAAGAACGGGCGTCTTGTCCTCCGGGCTGCCATCCAGAAGCAGCGCCGTGATCCCTTGATCAAAAGCTTGCCTGACCGAGCGCCCAAATCCTATGGCGCGATAAAACGAAGCCGCAAACGTAATGGCGGCCTTATCCCCGATCTCAGGCATCATGCCGATCGCGCAGTCGATCTCTCCCGTGATTGCCTCGGCCTGCGGTCGCGAAAAACACGCATTGAGGACGACAACGCGAATATTGTCCTTAAGGGTGCGGAACAAACTGACGAGCGCCTCCTTGCTCACCGGCTTGGGCTTGCCAAGGTTATCGAGGAGGACGATCTCCTCGGTCGGATGTCCGTGCGCGCTGAGATGCACGATGTGCGGCCGGTGTTGGTTGAGGGACTGAAGCAGGTCATCCGGACGAACCGCCCACTTGGTGATGAGCTCAAGGGAGTCGCGATGATCGGCGGCGCGGATCTTGGCTTCGATTTCCCGTGCCTCTTCGTCCAGTTTAAGCGGCTGCGTGCCGGCCGGATTGGCCGACACGAAAAGGATTTTGATTTTCCCCATGGATTGCAACACCCCTCGGGTAAAATGACTTAATTGATGCAAGACTGAACTTTTGGGCACGCCGCCCACAACCTCAGTGGGAGTGCTCCAACGCATACGTGCGAGTCAAGTGGCGCGGCATCATCGGTCCCGGTCGATGGCGGGACCAGATGGCGAATTCACCCCGAGGGCGATGCTCGTTAGCGCGCGCAATTCTCTGGCGACGCGAAGACGCGTACGAATCCAGATATACTCGCTAAACGAGAATTTTGCTTGACAATAGGTAGGATAGTCTTATGATATGATTCGACTTGATGCGGCATGGTCTGTCTGAGGAAGAACCCTTGCGGAACCAATTTATCCCGCCACATCGCATTATCCTGCCACACCGTCGAGACCGGCGAACCCCATGTCGTCCGTCAAAAACAAAATCTACCGCCTATAAAATAGGCTATTGCAAATCTCATAGGCCTACGCAATTCAGCAAGGGCCGGTCCAGCAATCCGGGCGGACGCCACGTTGTCTTACTCCCAAGTCGGGGTGAGACGGCGATTTCGCTGTTTCGGCGCAAAAAATTCCCTGTTCAGCGCGGAACTTTCCCGGTTCGGCGCGGAACAGGGAATCCTCCGCAACAGTCTGATGTTACATCGCGAAAAGGTCACGCCCGGGTCAAAACAGCCGCCAACCGGCAGAAAAATTCGCCAGTTCCCTGTTAAATTCCCTGTTCTCAGTTCCCCACCGGGCTTTGGCCGGACCTACAGGGCACGAAACTTTTGCTACTCT
>Ga0257161_1000248_pt1 | contig 14679 bp, 17 predicted proteins | sample NR01A_FD_185954 | JGI IMG/M metagenome (GOLD analysis project Ga0257161, IMG submission 185954) | Soil microbial communities from H.J. Andrews Experimental Forest, Oregon, United States - NR-01-A | ecosystem: Environmental > Terrestrial > Soil > Temperate forest > Bulk soil | place: USA: Oregon... | reverse complement strand
CGGCAGAAGGTATGCAGTCTCACGATCAATCGTGCGGAAATTGTCCAACGGCATCCCACCCAGCGACCAAGAAAGGCCGAATCAATAAGCCGATTCTACCTAAACCCGCTCGCTGTGCTAAGTCCGACAGGCTGCTAGGGCTAAAACCTAGCTGACCATGTTCAGATTCAAAGGGCTGGTCAACCGAATCGCGGCCAACCATGTGGGCGAACTTGGTTTCGCCTGATGACAAACGACGGGCGGCGATTGGACCGCAACTTCAGAGCATTTCGGTTAGTGAAACCGTCGGAACCGACGCAACCCCCGGAGGGGCCCGCTGCATGGTGTTCATCCCCGTGCGGGCCCCCTCTCGCTCAAAATTCCAACTTGTCCGCGGTCGGCACGGCGGGGTCCTTTCCGGCGTAATATTCATGCGGATTGTCGGCGCAGACGGACTCCGGCTACTGGCCCAGCGGGGAACGTAGGCGCCGATAGATGATGCCCGCCCATCCCGATATTTGGCGCCACGAGGCGCGCTTCTGCACTCGTTCTATTCGGCTTTGATGTTGGCTGACTTGATGATCGGCCACCATTTCTCGATCTCGGCCTTGTGTAAGGTTGCAAGTCCCTCAGGCCGCTGCTGCTCAGGCGAAGCCATATCGAGTCCAAGCTGGGCGAATCGGGCCCGTACGGTCCCCTCGTTAAGCACGCGCACCATGGCGTCGTTTAGCCTGGCGACAACGTCCTTCGGGGTGCCTTTCGGTGCGAAAAAGCCAAACCATCCGGAGGCGTAGAGCCCTGGCACGCCGCTCTCATCGGCGGATGGAATTTCAGGCACAGCCTGGGAGCGACGCGGCGACAGGTTTGCAATTGGTTTGATTGTTCCAGCTTGCAAGTTCGGCAACACGACAGCGGCTTGCGAGACCATCAGATCAACCTGCTCGGCCAGCAGATCTGTCATTGCGGGCCCAGCACCTCGATAGGGAATAAGTTGAAGACTTGTGCCCGTCAGGCTCTGCAGCAATTGGCCCGTCAGCTGTGCCGAGGCGAGCTGGTTGACAAGCGTCGCCCTCCCGGGGTTCGCCTTCATCCAAGTCACGAGGCTTCTTAAATCATTCGCTGGTAAACTTTTCTTGCCAACCATGAGCTGGGGGTTGATGGACAGCAGTCCAATCGGCTCGAAATCCCCCTGCAAGTCGTAATTCAGTGAATAGATCACGCTGCCTACATGCGTGTCCCACTGTCCTATGTCAATCGTGTATCCGTCTGGCGCGGCACGCGCCAGACGCCGATGCTTCCTCCTGCGCCGCCAACATTTTCAATAATGACGGGCTGGCCGAGCAGGGGCCGCATACGTTCGGCCATGATGCGCGCGACCACATCTGTTGATCCGCCCGGCGGAAACGGAACGATCAGCGTGATTTGTCGCGATGGCCAAGTCTGCGCTCGCGCGATGCCCGCGAAAGCTAGCAGCGCAACTACAAAAATCAGCTTTCTCATTTGCAAATTTTTTTCTCCAGGGTCTCGTTGGGGGCGTTGTTGGTACGCGAGGACGCAACCGATTTGCGGCGCTGCTTCGCCGAGGCAGTGATTTGATTTTAGCCTGAGCCCGGCCGGCGCCCTTATTTATTCGAAACCGTGATGATCCCTTTCTCGCCGTCGATCGCCATTGCGGTACCTAGTGCAGCGGAGCGGTTACCGAGATTCTCAAGAAGCTGGCGCGCGTTCGCTCCTTGCATGAGAGCCGGCTGGAACAGCTTTGAATCATAGGGTCCGGTGAGCCCTTCCGGCTGTCCTTTGCCAATGATGGGCAACACCTCGACCTTTTCTACGGACTTCGGCCCCAACGTAAACCGAGCCAGGTAGCCGTCATCCAGGTTGGGACCGTTATGTCCTCGCAACACGTTGCTTGGGGCGTAGATGATGATCTTGCCGCGATAGACTTCGATGCCCTTGGGATGAGGTGGGTGATGTCCGAGGATGACATCGGCGCCGGCATCGACAAGGGCGTGGGCGAATGCGCGATTCTCCGGGCTGACCTCGGCCGAGCGTGAAGTGGCCCAGTGGATGGTAACCAGGACATAGTCGACTTGAGGCCGCAGCTTGCGGATATCCTCCTTCATCAAGAACGGATCCATAGGAACGACGCCCGGCCGTCCTTCCGCCGCGAATGCGGATTCGCCGATATTGTTGAATTGCGTGTAGCCAAGGAACCCAAGCTTGATGCCATTGCGCTCGACGATGACCGGCTTGCGCGCATCGGCAAGATCTGTTCCGCCGCCGACATGGGCAATCCCGGCCAATGAAAGAGCACGCAGCGTGTCCAGAAAGCCGCGCTCTTCCGCATCAAAGGTGTGATTGTTGGCGAGATTGACCAAACCAATCCCCGCGTCCCGCATCGAGATTGCGAACCTCTCCGGTGTCCGGTTCAAGCCAACCTGGCGGCCGTGATCGGACAGAGCGCCCTCGCAATTGACCATGACAAGATCCGCACCATGGAAAATCGGGGCCAGCCGCTGCAGCGGATAATTCAACAGGGCGTCGTCATTGGAATAGTCCTTGGTGTATTCTTCGCGATCCAAAAGCGGGTAGCTCAGGCTTTCCCCGGTGGAGCCGTCATTGGGGCCCTTAAGGCCAAGGCTCTTCAGGTACGCTCCGCTTTCGCCCTGATCGATATACGGAATTGGCGGCCAGTCGCCTGTGACCTGGTCGCGCACGTCGCGCCTACCGTAGACGATCTTGCCGTAGGGAGTGGGATCGGCGACGGGATAGCGAACGGTGGGGGGCCTAGCGTTCAACGACCATTCGACATCGCCACCAAAGATAAAGACAATTTGATTTTCCGCTGCAAATGCCGGCTTCTCCGGCAGCGCCAGCGCAAGAAAAGACAAAATCGCTGCGCTTGAAATCGAGGCGCAAAATCGCCGTGCGTACCTCATTCTGATCCTCCCAATTAGTTTAACCGGAATCTTCCTCCGATCCCGGATGTCGCACAAGAGCGATAGCAAGGGTCTCAGGTTGGCCCGGGCCCTCGCATCGAATTCGCAACCCGTTCTTTCGCGTTCTCGACGGGTCGCGATGCAGCCCTGGAACGCGGCTGTGCATGGGGCACCGATGTCGAAGGCCGACCAGATCACTTCCGTATAACCTCGGCGACTGCGACACCGATTGGAGCGACTTCACTTCTTGAGGCTTGCCCCCGTGAGCTCTGCGACCGCACCCAGCGTCGTCTGTGCGGCATTCAGCCCGAGCCGAAAATCTTTGTCCGAATAGGACGAAAAGCGATCGGTCGCTTGATGATAGTGCGGGTTCCAGCCGGCACCGATCTGCATGCCGCGTTCGTTTTCACGCAAACTGATCGCCGGAACATGGTCCATGAATTCAGTGGAGTCGGTACTGCTCATGTGTGGACCCACTGCGGCCGGATAGTCCGTCGCATACTTCTCGTTGGCGTCGCGGAGGAAGAAAGCGAGTTTCATCGCCTGATTGGCGAATTTCGCAGTGGACTGGAATTCGATGTTGATGTCGGCTTCGCGTCGTTGCTCCGCACTGACGGCGCCATCAGGACCCGGCATCCCGTGATCCCAAAGCATCATGTCGTGCTGGATCATTCCAAGCCATTTCGGTTCCGGGTAGCGGCCCGATCCCGGCGGACTCTCCTTGCCTTGCAGGGGAGCTCGCTGGTCAACATAGGCGCGTGAACCGACATGCCCGGACTCCTCATTGTTCCACAGCACGAAACGGATCGACCGCTCCGTAACAACGTCCGGATAGCTGAAGATTCGTGCGAGTTCCATGACCAAAGCGGTTCCTGAACCGTCGTCATCAGCGGCTTCGCCAAAACCTCGCCCGTCCATGTGGGCGCCGACGAGATACATCTCGTCGGGATGCTTGGCGCCGACCTTGGTGCAATAGACGTCTTCGCTAGGCCCCGAACTCACCGGTCCGCCGTTGAGTGCGCGCAACAGAGGATCGGTTTGTGCAGCGGGATCATTGTTCGGCATCTGAGGCAAGACCATACCCCGCAACCTCGAGCCACCGACGCCTTTGCGGACCTCGCCACTCGAAATTGCGACAGCTCGTGTCGCCTCTGCGCTCCGCTGAGGTGGCGGCGCGGGGGCATTATGAACGTATCTGATGCGCTCGGTATTGGTGCAACCGGAGCTCTTGAGCTGAGCCTCGATCCAATCGAGGGTGGCGCGGTTGCGATCCGTGCCTTGCTGTCGATCGCCGAATTGTGTCAGGCCTTTGATCGTCGTCTTGTACTGCTCCAAGTCGAGGCGACCGACGAGCGCCTTCACTTGGGAGTCAGGCTGCGCGCCAAGCACTTGAGAAAGGGCCTGCGAGCCATTTAGCAGCGCGCAGGCGGCCAGACTGCCGCAAAAATCGGGACCAACAATTGGTTCGCGGCCATGAGTCCCCTCCCAGATTCGGTTTTGTGCGAGTGAGCGTTTTCTCAAATTATATCGCCGCTTGATCGCTGGCAAAGCCTATCGTCCCGGTGAGCACTGATACGGAGACCGAAATGTTTCTCGACACGCGCGGCCGTCAATCGGCGTTCAATTTCGACTCCCGCGGAAGGGAAAGGCGGCCCTTGACCCAGAGCCACCTTCCGCGATCAGCCGATCGATCACATTATCGGTCTGTGCAAGCAGGGTCTCGAAGGCGCCCTTCAGAGGTGTGCCATGTAAGATGGGGGCGCGCCGGTGAGAAAGTCCTCGCGCACTGGCGCAAAGAAATCGATCGCCTCTGAATCTTCCGGAAAATAGCCTTCGTGCTCGACCCCGCCGGGGATCACCGCGACGTCTCCGGGTTTCATTGTTCGCTTCTCGTTGCCAATACGAAATTCCATTGTGCCTTTGACCATCCACACAAACTGCTCATGCGGATGCTTGTGAGCGGCGACATGCGCGCCCGCGCTTATACTCCAGTAGACCATCGTGCCCTGTTTGCCCGATATAACGCGGCGCTGAATTTTGTCGGTAATCTGCTCCTCCGGCACTGACGCCAGTTTGTCGAAGCCCGCGATGACCGGCATGTCGTTTTCCTCCGCGCAAAATGTTTGGCACTCCCTCATCATGCTACATCGGTCAACGAGGCTTACGAAAGGGCCCCTGGCCCAGCTGCGCCGACCTGGCCGAGCAACCAGGTTGGCAGCTATCTGGGACACCGGACGTGCTGCCAGCATAGCCGCAGCGGCAGCGCTGCGAGCGCTTCGGACCTCTGAGGTCGGACCTTTGTCTGCGAGGCTTGTTGAGCCTGCTCAGCAGGCTTGCTAAAAATTGGAGCATAAACGTTCTGCACGGGAGGGAGGCCGCCATGAGAAAGCTTGGACTCGTCATCGCATTGTTGGGGGCATCGGCGCTTGCACCGGCGCTTTCGCACGCTCAGAGCGCAGATGCGTTTACGAAGGCCCTGCACATCTACGGCAGCTATCGTGTGGTCCCCAACATCACGTATCTCACCGCGAACAATTGGGAGGCGAAGCTTGACGTGTACCAGGCGCGGGACGCCACGACTCCCAACCCGACGCTCGTCTACTTCCACGGCGGGGGATGGGTCGCAGGAAGCAAGGAGGGATCCTCGCTGACCTTTTTACCCTTTCTCAGCATGGGCTGGAATGTCGTAAACGTCGAATATCGACTCGCGAAGGTCTCTTTGGCTCCTGCGGCGGTTCAGGATGCGCTCTGCGATGGGTCCACCGGAACGGCAAAGAGTACAATGTGGACACGAACCGGCTCGTTGTGATGGGCAACTCGGCGGGGGGACACCTTGCGCTCACCACAGGGATGACTCCCGCGAGCGAAAGCCTTGACAGCCTATGTCCAGGCAACGAGGAGCCGAAAGTCGCGGCCGTTATCAATTGGTACGGCATAACCGATGTCAATGAGCTGCTCGCTGGCGCCAACATGAGGAATTTCGCGGTCGCGTGGCTTGGCGGTATGGCGAATCGCGAGGAGATTGCAAAGCGGGTGTCCCCTCTGACGTATGTTCGAGCTGGATTGCCTCCCATTATTTCGATCCAGGGAGACGCGGATCCAACTGTTCCGTACTCACAGAATGTCCGCCTCCATCAGGCACTCGACAAAGCGGGAATAAGCAACGAGCTCGTGACCGTCCCGGGTGGCAAGCATGGCGAATTTTCCGACGCCGAGATGACTAGGGCCTACGCAGCCATTCGGGCCTTTCTCGACAAGCAAAATATCGTCCGGCAGACCACGAACTGAAAAGAGAGCCATGCCGGTGAGTTTCGGAGGATAATCGGACGTGGCTGGAGGCGAAGAAAACGTCGTGATTGCGGAGTAGGCCCGGGGAATGTCACCCCGAGCCTCTCACAGAACCGTACATGCGGCTCGTGCCACCTCATCGTTCAGGCGCCATCCGCACTGCAGGTGTCTGCTTTTGTGCAGGTCTTTGGACGCCGACGCGAGGAAACTCTCCACCCGCGGGCAGCCGGCATCCACGACGAACGAATTTGACCAAAAGAGTCCCTGCCTTGCTCGTAGCCGATCAAAGCGATCAAAAGTCTGGCGTATTCGCGACCGGCATCGGATATTCCTGAAGCGCGAAGGCCTGCTCGTAACCCAGATTGTTCTCCGCACAGGCCCATTCCGTGATTGGGCGGTTGACCTTCTGCCAGCGTATCATGCCCGACCAAGGCGCCTTCAATGCGCCAGGGTCGTCAACCATGACGGTCGCTTCGAGCGTACTTCCGTCATTGCTGATTTTCCAGCGTTCCACCACGTGCAGGTCCTTGGTGTGCGGTGTGGTGAAATTATCCACGAAACTGTAGGGATGCTCAATGAAACCGAGAGTGTCGATGACAAGCTCGCCGTTCTCGTAATGGCCGACGGATTCGCCGAACCAGGAAGGCTTCGGATTCTCACTGTGTTCGCGGTTGAGATAGACCCGGCGCACCTGATGGTCGCGCTCCCAGATCATCCAGACCTCTTGCGCCGTCTGGATGAAATAGAAGGGCTGAAGAAACAGCAATTGAGCTGGGGTGCCACCGGGCCAACACCGGGATTGGGCAGAGAAAGCGCGATGTCCCTTTTTTACCAGATCGTTATGCATGCGCATCTGGGTGGCCGCCCAGGGGGTTAGATTGGAATTCTGGTCATCGGCGAGGCGCTCGACACCGGGCAGCACGGGGCCGCGTCCGGTCGGTGCAACCTTCCCCTCAACGCGCCGGAAGTTGAGTCCGTCGAAACCGTGCTGCCAGCCGAAATCAGCGGATGCCAGGTTCGGAATGGCGTTTTCGTGCGTTTGGGCTTGCGCGACGGTGCTCACCGCAAGAGAGGCAATCAGCACAGCGCTGCACCGCAAAGCTGTTTTGGACATCGCATCCTCCTCCATTACGAAGTTTAAGAGTACGGTTTGGTAGATGCCGATCTGCCTAGCGTTCCTCTGCCTGTGTTCGAGTGCCTTTGTACCACCACGCCTCTCCCGGCTCGACACCCGCTCGCTCGATGCCGACGCGGCGTCGAGGGCGATCGCACGGGAGACAGCCTTCGAGTACGCTGGGTAATCCCCTGGTGCGGTCCCCAGAACATAGTTCTGGGTCACCGCCAAGGGGTCGGCGCGGTACCCCTGGACATCTTGTATCCATGGAAGCGTGGTCAATCGAATTAGGGCGGTTACCGCGCGCCCAGGCGCATTGCGTAACGCTGCCGCGCTTCATGCCGCGGCTGCGCCGCCTTTTGTGTGAGGTCAAAGGTCTGGCGGCGTCGAGCTCAGTCCTCCTTGGTTCCCGAAAACTTTAACACTCTCGCCCACTTATCAGTTTCCATCTCCACAAAGCTCGCGAATGGGGCGGGACCGTAGAGTAACGGCGTGGTTCCCAGCTCGGCCAGCCGAGTCTTGATTTTATGGTCTGAAAGAACTGCGTTTGTTGCGTAACTGAGGACGTGGATAATTTTGTACGGTGTGTCCTTCGGCGCGGCTAACCCCCACCAGCTTCCGGCCTGGAAACCAGGAACAAAATCGCTCAGCACAGGCACGTTCGGTAGTGTTTCCGAGCGTGTCGCCGAGGTGACGGCCAGCGCGCGAAGCTTGCCGTCTCGGATATAGTCGATCGCCTGGGGTATCGTGTCGAACATGACCTGCACCCGACCGCCAAGCAAATCGATCAATGCCGGTGCGCCGCCGCGGTACGGCACGTGGACCAGGTCGATTCCCGCCATCATCTTAAACAGCTCGCCGATCACATGAAGCGAGCTGCCCGTGCCGCCGGACGCGTAACTGAGCTTACCCGGATTAGCTTTGGCATAGGCGATCAACTCAGGAACGGTATTCGCCGGCACTGCTGGGTTTATCTCCATGACTTTGGGCACGCGCACCATGCCGGCAACCATGGCTAGATCGCGCACTGGGTTGAACCTGAGCTTTTGGTGCAGTGTCGCATTGATGGCGTTAGCAGCGAGCACGACAAGGAGCGTGTAGCCGTCTGGCGTCGCGCGCACGACCGCCTCGGTGGCGATGTCCCCCGCAGCGCCCGGTTTGTTTTCAACGATGAATTGCTGGCCTAAAAATTCCGATAGCGCTTGGGCGACGATACGCGACACGATATCCACGGATCCGCCTGGAGAAAGCCCGAGCACTATACGCACGGGCCGGACCGGATAATCCTCGCCGAGGACAAGGCGGAATCCGCAGCCCCTAAGCTGAGCCGGGTATTTCGGTATAGGCCCGAGAGTTGTCGCGTTCGATCTTGGATTGGACCATTCAGAGCTGCGCCCCGAACTTGATGGGTTAGTCTGATCTGAAGTGGGGACGGCGTTACGCGCCGCCCGCTGCGTTCGTGGCAGGCTCATCGCCAAATTTCCACACTGGGATTCCGAGTTTCTTCGCCTTGTCGGCGAGGTTGGCCTGGATGCCAGTACCGGGAAATACCATGACGCCGATCGGCAGCGCCGCGAGCATGGCGTCGTTGCGCTTGAACGGCGCGGCCTTGGCGTGCTTCGTCCAGTCGGGCTTAAAGGCAATCTGCGGCACCTTGCGCTGGGTGGCCCATTTGGCGGCGATCAACTCGGCGCCCTTGGGCGAACCGCCATGCAAAAGGAGCGGCGATAAAGTCGCGACTGTCGATCATGGCCGCAGTGAGCGTGCGGTGGCTGACCAGTGATCCGGCGCGCGGACGCCAGGGCGAACCGATCTGTACCTCGAAGCGCTCGGCGGCCTGGTCGCGGAACAGCTCCATGCAGTTGCGGCGCTCGATCAGCGTGAGGCCTTCGGCAGTGAGCGCTTCGCCGCCGCCTGGCAAGTCGAGCTTGCCGAGGTGCCGAAATTTACCGAAGGTACGATTCATATCGTTGCAGGCTTGCTGCTCCCGATCTGGAAGCGGCTGCCAAACGAGCCGACGCGGGTCTATCGCCTTCAGACGGATGCTGGCGAGCGCGTCATCGGGCGTCGCGTCTCGCCGGCATGGGTCGCCGGTGCGCTTGCGCCGGACGCGCCGACGCTAACGGCCGAAGACGCCTTCGCGGCGTTGATGGAAGGCCGCACCATTCTCGACCTTGCGGAGGGCCTCCAGCTGCGGCGCGCCCGTGTCATGGGCACGAACCGCATCGAGCTTACCGGCTTCACCGACGCCATGGGCGACCGCTTCCGGGCTTACGGCCTCTTCCACGAAATCATCTCCTGGAAGCTGCGCCTGTTCGCGCCCACCGATGGGAGCGGCCCCAGCGTTCTGGCAAAAGTGCTGGAGCGCTATCCGGTCGAGCGCGTCAGTCAGCGGGAGGCCGCGTGATGCCGCGCGATGCTGCCGAACTGGCGCACGGCCTCGCGCGCGCAGCCGAGGCAGTGTGCCGCCGCTATCTCTCCAACGGACGGCGTCAGGGCCGCTACTGGATGGTCGGCGACGTGCGCAACACGCCGGGCCGCTCGATGTTCGTGCGGCTCAAGGGGCCGGACTCCGGCTGTGGCGCCGCGGGCAAATGGACCGACGCTGCCGAGATTTGGCCCGCGATGATCGCGGCCGTCACCAATCTTGAGGGCCGCATCACCGGCGCGCACCGCACCTGGCTTGATCCCGCTGGCTTCGATCTCATCCGCCTCGGCAAGGCGCCAATCGAAACGCCGCGGCGGGCAATGGGCGGTCTCCTTGGCAACGCGGTCCACTTCGGCACCGCCGACGATGTACTTGCGGCGGGCGAAGGCATCGAGACTATGCTATCGCTGCGTTGCGTGCTCCCAGCCACGCCGATGGCCGCTGCGCTTCGGCTGGTCACCTCGCCGCCATTCCGTTCCCACTGACTCTGCAGCGACTTTACGTCGCCCACGACGCCGACCGCGCTGGTGAGATGGCGGCTACAGCGCTGACCGGACGAGCCCAAGCAGCTGGCATTGAGGCGATCGCCCTGTCGCCCCGGCTTGGCGATTTCAACGAGGATCTGCGCATGCTCGGTATCGAGGCGCTGCGGGCGGCTGAAGCAGACCTCGGCGGGCGATATCGGCTGCCAATTGCTCTACCGAGATGCCGGATTTGACGCGGCGGCGTTCGATTGGGACAGAACGAGCTTGTTGAGGGGAATGTCCCGCGAGGAGGACAGGGTGATTTTCTGTGTCATTGGGTTTTTCTCCGCGACGGGCGCCGAAAGACTCTCTCTCTCGGCTACCAACCCATCACGAAGGAGGGCGCAGCCCTCTTCCTCTGTCTGAAGCGCGGCAGGAGGGGCGCCCCCGGGTTCTGGAGGGAGGATCACGCCGCTCTCTGTTCATCCGACGGCTTATCGTTGTCGTTGGGGTGTTGGTGGTCCTGCAGGAATCCGGCGATGTAGTCGGCGCCCTTGCTCGTGACTTTCAGTGTCGGAGGCCTCACCGTTCGGCGCGGCGACGCGCTAGCAGGATTCGCGGAACGGAGCGCTATGGAATTTTCCAGCGATCACTCCGCTCAGCGCCATATGCGCCTGGAAATCCGGGGCGGCTCCCTTTGCGATTTTGCCCCGACGAGGCCGCAACCCGGATTCCCTATTGTTCCAAGACGCTCCGTCGCGTTTCGACTCTCATGTAAAAAGTCGCCGAACCAAGTGATTCGGCGACCCTGCGAAGCGACTCTAATCTTTGGATTGCCTAGGGGGCGACCCACATGGTGTTTCGTGACGGCGCGAACCCGACCGGGATAACAGCGGTTTCCTTCATCGTGGCGATATCGACAACCGAGACGTTATTCGTTTCTGGATTAGCTACGTAGACCGTCCTGTCGTCTGGCGTGATCACTAACCAGTTCGCACCCTTCCCGCTAAGAGGGGTACTTCCGATGAGCTTTAAGTCCGGCAGCGAATACGCGTAGACGGCGCTGTTTCGCCCGCTGTCGATCAGCAGTGTTTTTTGATCCGAGGTGATACCAATGCCGTGAGAGCCCCCTCTGTTCTGTAGTGCGGGGGCTATGTCGGGAAGCTTAACGAAAGAGCTCACCACGCGCGTGTCGAAATCTATGACCCGAAAGCCATTATCCCCGCCATTTTGAGCGTATATCTTATCGGTAGAGCCGTCGGGTTTCTTCGAGATCGCCATCGGAGAGGCGGCTGGACTCATTGTCCACGTCCAGGCGATCTCATTTGTCTTCGTGTCGATCACATACCCAAGGTTCGTCGGCGCAGAGACCCCGCATTTGCAGGCCGGAACTTGATTTCTGTTGGCTCCAGCGACCACGTACTTGCCGTCCGGGGTTAGGTACAGGTCGTGGATGCCGCCAGGGATCGGGATGGTTTTGATTTTCTGAAGCGAGGCGGTGTCAACAACGTCGACGCCGCCGCTCGGATCAGCCTGGAGCTGCGGGAAGTTTGATACCACGTCCCATCTAAGGTTGATCGACACATACATCGTTTTCCCATCAGGGGTCAGTTGAATAAGGTTGGGGTCCCCGCTCAGAGCAATTCGTTTGGTGACCTGTAGAGTCTTCCCATCGACAACCAGGACCGACTTCGTGAATTCTTGAGCGATATAGATTTGGCTGTTGTCCTTGGCAACGCTGATCCCATGGGCCATTTCGATCCCCTTGATCTCTCCCACCACCTTATTCGTAGCGGGATCGATGATGGAGACGACATCCCCTGCGAAGTTGGTTTGGACGAGGCGCAGCTTGGGATTGCCCTTCATTGCCGCGTAAACTGCCGCATTCGATTCCTGCGCGGCCAGGAATGAAGAGGACGCCGCGCACAGCAGGATCCCGGCTAAACCTGTGAGACCCCCAAGAAACATCTGCTTGTGTGTCATGTTCGTCATCCTTCTTTTAGACCAGCTGTTCCTCCTGAAGGCTTCATCAGGAGGCACGTCCTTTCATCAGGAGACAAGTGCAAGTTCACTTCGCGCCCATGACCCATGCCTTCAATGTCTGCCAGTCCGGGTCGTTCTTCGAGGCGAATTGCTGGCCGCCGCCGTGACGGGGATCACCGCCAGCTGCTTCGGCAAGCGGATGCTTGAGTAGCAGGCTGTCCTCGTAGCCAGGGACAACCACCCTCTGGACCCACTGGAAGTTCTGGCGCGACTGCTCTTCATCCCAAGTCGGGGCGCCGGGCGACAGCGGCACTAAGTGCATCGTCATAACGTTGTTGACTGTGTGGCAGGCGACGCACCGCGTATGGCCTTCACGCTTGTGAAGGAAGACCGCCTGTACCTTGTCCTTGAAAAACTGGTAATCCAGCGTCGGCGAAGCTGCCTGGCTGTTCGCCTCCCTCACCGAGCCACCAGCCGCCAAGAGCAGACACGACGCGACGAGCACGTACGCCCTTTTTATTTGGCACATGATACCTCCCGCAATTTTCTCGTTGAGACACGCAGCCTATGCTTGAGCGTGTGCTTGTCAAGAAGACGGTACGCGGGTTGTAAGCTCGCGCTTTGTCCGGTTTCCGCTACGAGCCGTTGCGGCCGAGGTCCGCGATACGCTCCTCCCGCCAGACGAGATTGGGTCAGCGTAGAATGAGTGTCCCCGTTTACCGCGATGCGATATCGGCGGCCCCGCCCGGCAGTGCCGATGCGATCATGTCCTGATTTGTCAGCTCCATTGCCGATGAATCTCCGTACAAAGCCATAAAAGAATGAGCAGAGTAACTTCGTCCGATGTGTTCCACCAGGGCTCCGCAGTATCAGGTTCAGATTGCCCGTTCTGTTGCGGGTGAAGTGTCTCATGCTGTGCGGCTTGCTGAAGCGAGCATAGCTCCGCATCAAATTGCGCTATGGCCTCGTCACGTTGACAAAACCCGGCCATAGCCCCTTTAAGTCGATCGACGATCCTTGCGAAGTTCGCCTCGCTAAGCTTCGCCCTCATGGGCTCAAGGATATTCGTGGCCATGTTTTCGAAGTCGACATTCGGCCCAACACTCTTGCTGTTGACTTGTTCGAAAGCGTGCCGAATGTGGCCCACCGCAGTATCAAGCTCCTTCTGCGCCACTTTAGCCGCTACTGGCCCTACGATGCGCCTTGCCAAATTCGCCACTTCGGTTTGCAGATCGAAGGCTGCATCCATTTCTTCCGCTCCCTCCCGAGGCGCGGATTGTTACCATAGGCGGTGTTGATTCGCTTGGCTCTCACTGCTTTGTGGCTGCCACCGCCTCCAGCACACCCAGCAGCCACTCCGCTGCCAGCTTCGCATGCCCGCTGACACCAGGCGGTTCCTTCATGATTTTGTGCAAGCTAACGATGACGGCCATTTGTACCGATATCGAGTTACTGGCGGCGGCGTTACTTCCTGCCGCCACGAAGACCTCTCTGGTGTTTGGAAGTGACGTGTGCAGAGGGAAGAGTGACGCTCTTTGAAACCGAAGCGAACTGCTTAGTAACCGGCAATCCGCACATTGCGAAAAGACACCGCGCAGCAAAAACCACCGCACTTGCGAAGTGCCGGGGCGACATCTTTTGGGACTGCCGTTGTAACATCTGTCCATCTACAAACCCCTGACTGTGGTGCAGCGCATCCGACGTGAATGGTTATTCAGCAATTTTATTTTGAACAGAGACAATCTGCCTCGCCCATCGAAAGCCACGCTACACAACCCTTTATCTCGCTTGGACGTTTGACGAACAAAGCAACTAAAGCGGAAAAGATTTCCGCAGGAGATACGATGATGTTGAACACGACAAAATATACGGCGATGGCGGTCCTCGGCGTAGGCCTCGCATTTGCAGCTACGCCAGCGTCGGCTTGCGGATCGTATGGCTATACCGGTTACGGCTACGGGAGTTACGGTGGCTGCGGCGCATACGGGTACGCTGGTTACCATCGGCCATGGTACGGAGCTTATGGATACGCATCATTCGTCCCGCGGTATCGCATTTATCGACCGGTTTTCGCTTTCGCAGGTTTCATGCCCCGCTATCGCCCCTTTGGTTATGCGGCGTACGGGTGCCGATGTTAAAAGCGCCCCTCACGCGCTGTGGTTAGACAGCTAAAGAAATAGAGAACAGCCCACACATGTAGCCAGCATAAACGCGACGAACGGGCGCCGCGACATCCACATCCACGGCGCTCGTTTCAAGGGGCTCGGGTGCCAAACGGGTGACCATCGCGTGACCGCGCAGGTCCATTCGTCTCAGGGCGATCAGGCCCAACCGTCATTGCCTCGCTGTTGAGTGCACCCCAACCGATTGTTTGGGGTGTGAGACGTGACGGTGAGGCGAGACCCGGTTCGGTATAGTCTGGTCTGATCAGGCTAGGCGTGGAAGGGCCTTGGCACATGCTGAGGCCCCTTCATTTCCTGGGTG
>Ga0257161_1000247_pt1 | contig 14713 bp, 14 predicted proteins | sample NR01A_FD_185954 | JGI IMG/M metagenome (GOLD analysis project Ga0257161, IMG submission 185954) | Soil microbial communities from H.J. Andrews Experimental Forest, Oregon, United States - NR-01-A | ecosystem: Environmental > Terrestrial > Soil > Temperate forest > Bulk soil | place: USA: Oregon... | reverse complement strand
TTACGAAGACCTCAAGCAGGAAACCGGCCTCGGGCATTATGAGGGCCGTGGCTGGCGCGGCTTCCATCATCACGGCACACTCGCAATCGCAGCCTACGGTTTCCTGATCTCCGAAAGGGAGAGGATTTCCCCCTCAGGATCACATTCCGCCGCTCCAATCGAAAAATCTCCCCTTCCCGTTGGTTATCGACCCCGAGGCGCCCCCAATCCGGCCGCAGCGCCACGTCCCCAACTCGATTGCCACGAGACGCGCAGCACCGCAGCGGCGCGATGGGTGCCGGCTGTGACGGAGCGCTTGGGGGTGCCGTCGCCGAGGTCGATATCGACCACGCGGATGGATTTGAGCGCCGTCAAAGCTTGTGTGGCGGAAAGATCGAGACGTGCGGCCTTAAGCTTCTTTTCGATGGCGCGGTGGCGCAGGAAGGCGAGCGCGGCGACGTAGATATGCGCCCGCTTGATCGCTACGTGCCTTGCCTTTCACTGGTGCGGGTAGGGATAAGATCGCGCTCCTACTCGGCCCGATCATCAAGGCCGCCAATGTCAGGGCAAAGCGAGGCCTCGCGTCGGCGAGTATGGGTATGGGTCATCTTCTTCCGTCGCGGCGCACCGCGGAAAGATCGGGCCACCCGGAGGAGTCCTGGCAGCTTATCCCCGATAGCTTCCGTGCCGGGCCGATGCCGGTGATGGAAGGAGTGGGCCAAAGCGGAAAGACGCCCGCCGCTGTGAACGACGGACGCCATGTGAAATCTTAGTCGCAGCGTTTGGAGGTCACACTCGTTTCGCCGCGAGGGGGCTCCTTCTCGACGGTTTTGGTGTCGCAATCACGACGGCGCTCTTCAACCCGCTCACGCCTCTCGACGCTCACGCCGGGCAAGGGGACTTGCACATTAATGCCCGGTCGCTCTTCGACCTTTTTTTCGACCTTGACGTCTTGAGCCGATGCGAGAACTGCTCCCGCGACAAGCACGGCAACGCTAGTCAAAAGCTGCTTCATTTGTTCATCTCCAGGGGGGACACAACATGATCCTCATCGATCGCATCAAGCAGTGGGACGGACACGCCACGATGACCGGAAGGAGGCCGGTCTGGTGGAAGCGTATTTTGATACGGATTGTGGTGGGGACGAAGTTTCCGAAAAGACCGGCGCACTAGGTGTCTCCCCGGCAGATCCTCATGGCGGAGCCTGATGGCGAAGTCCGTCAGCGTCTCTGCGACCGAGCTGCGGCCGGGCGATCCATGTTGGAGCAATGGGTGCTGGCACGGCGCCGGCCACGCATGGTCCGGCGGCAGCACGGACGGATCCTACACCGACCCGCGCGGGCCCGATGCCAGCCGCCAAGTGGTACGCTTCTTTCTCCAGCGTGCAAGGGAATAGGATGAGTGACATCCCATGCTGCGAGGCGATCTGGGAACCGACCGGCGACCGTTCTGGCCGTTTGAAATCGGGGACTTTTGCCCTGGTCATCCTCGGGATCGTCGGCTCGGGCGCTTTGTCCGTGCCGGGTGCGCAGTGATCAACGGGTTCGTAGGCGTGCGAGAACCAAAACGGCAATTGCGGCGTTGTTGATCGCCACTTCCTCTTCAAAATCGTCCCTAACCTGTGTGGTGTCCTTCGTGTCAGATCAAGGCAAGCTCACAACGTACCGGGCAAAACGAGACTTCACCAGGACCGTCGAGCCGAGCGGCGAGGACAAGATTTTCCCCTCCAAACGTCCGCGCTTTGTCGTCCAGAAGCATGATGCCTCCCGGTTGCACTACGATCTTCGTCTTGAATTGGATGGGGTGTTCAAATCCTGGGCCCTGACCAAGGGGCCATCACTCGATCCCCACGACAAGCGTCTGGCGGTGGAAGTCGAGGATCATCCGCTCGACTACGGCGACTTCGAGGGCACAATTCCGAAGGGCGAATACGGCGGTGGCACGGTTCAGCTGTGGGACCGCGGGTATTGGAGTCCCGAAGGCAACAAGATGCCACAGGAGGGGCTCGCCAGCGGCGATTTCAAGTTTACGCTCGAGGGAGAGCGCCTGCACGGCAGCTGGGTGCTGGTGCGGATGAAGCACGATCGGACTGGGGGTAAGCGCAACAACTGGCTGCTCATCAAGCATCGCGACGAGTACGCAAGTGATCGGGACGGCGCCGCGGTGCTGGCCGAGGATCGGTCGGTCGCGTCGGGCCGCGCGATGGCCACCATTGCGGCCGGCAAGGGACGCGGCCCGAAGCCGTTCATGCTTGCGTGCAAAGGTGCCGCAGATCCTGGCGCGGTCTGGGACAGCCGAACCGGCCTTGCGTCGGAGAGACGCAGCACGAAGACGTCTGCGGCGGGAACCGGAAGGGCGCTTGCAGCAAAGGCGAAGACAAAGGCGTCCTTGAAGCTACCTGATTTTATTCCGCCTCAGCTGTGCGAAAGCGTCGAGCGGCCACCCGACGGTCCAGGCTGGGCACATGAGATCAAGCTCGACGGTTATCGCATTCAGTTGCGTGTGGAAGGTGGAAAGGTCACGCTGAAAACCCGCAAGGGCCTCGATTGGACGGCGAAGTTCGGCGCCATTGCGGATGCCGCATTGGAGCTTCCGAATGGCATCGTCGACGGCGAGATCGTCGCCCTCGACGCCCACGGTGCGCCCGACTTTGCGGCACTTCAGGCTGCCTTGTCGGAGGGAAAGACCAAGGACCTGATTTTCTTTGCGTTCGATTTCCTGTTCGAAGGCAGCGAAGACCTGCGTAAACGTCCGCTGACATTGCGCAAGGAGCGCCTCCGGCAGATCCTTGCGAACCGGGAGGTTCAGGATGTCATTCGTTTCCTCGAGCATTTCGAGACCGGCGGCGAGGCAGTGCTTCGCTCAGCCTGCAAGCTGTCGCTGGAAGGGATCGTGTCAAAGAAGCTTGACGCCCCCTATGGGGCCGGCCGCAGCGGCGCCTGGACAAAGGCCAAATGCCGGGGAGGGCATGAAGTTGTGATCGGCGGATGGAGCACGACCGCCGGTCGATTCCGATCGCTGTTGGTAGGTGTCAATCGCGGCGACCATTTCGTCTATGTCGGCCGGGTCGGCACCGGCTATGGCCAGCCGAAGGTCAAGAGCCTGCTCCTGCGTCTCAAGACCGTCATCGCACCAACATCGCCCTTCACCGGCATCGGCGCACCGCGAAAGGAGCCAGGCGTCAACTGGACGCGGCCCGAACTCGTCGCAGAGGTCGAGTTCGCCGGCTGGACCGGAGATGGCATGGTTCGCCAGGCCGCATTCAAAGGCCTGCGCGAGGACAAGCCGGCCAACGAGGTCGAAGCAGAAAAGCCCGCCAAGGCGTCCCGGGTCGACATTCCAATGCCGGCAAAGCCAACGTTGCCCGCGCGATGGGCCAAGCGTTCCGGAAAACCTGTCGTCATGGGTGTGCTGATTTCCAATCCCGATAAGCCGCTCTGGCCTGACGCCGGCGATGGAGAGCCCGTCACGAAACTTGATCTCGCCACCTATTTCGGGCAGGTCGGCCCATGGCTCATCGAGCATATCAAGGGACGACCGTGCTCGATCATCCGAGCCCCGAACGGATTTGCTGGCGAGCAATTCTTTCAACGCCATGCCATGCCCGGTACGTCCAGCCTGCTCGAACTCGTGACGGTGTTTGGCGACCGTAAGCCCTATCTGCAGATCGATCGGGTCGAGGGCTTGGCAGCAGTTGCCCAGGTTGCGGCCCTGGAACTGCACCCGTGGAACTGTCAACCCGGCCAACCAGAAGTCCCCGGTCGTCTGGTATTCGATCTCGATCCGGGGCCGGATGTAGCTTTCTCCACGGTGGTGGAGGCCGCCCGCGAAATGCGCGAACGACTGGACGCGTTGGGCCTCATCAGCTTTTGCAAGACGACCGGCGGCAAGGGTCTGCACGTCGTCACGCCGCTCGCACCTTCGAAGAAGGGCAACGTGACTTGGGCGGAGGCGAAAACCTTCGCCCATGAAGTCTGCTTGCGCATGGCGCAGGATGATCCGCAGCGTTACGTCGTTAACATGGCCAAGAAGCTTCGCGGCGGACGAATCTTCCTCGACTATCTTCGCAACGACCGTATGGCGACCGCCGTAGCGCCGTTGTCGACGCGCGCGCGTCCTAGTGCGACCGTATCAATGCCGGTGACCTGGCCGCAGGTGAAGGCCGACATCGATCCGCGGCGATTTACCCTTCGAACCGTCCCGCCGTTGCTTCGCAAGAGTAAGGCGTGGGCGGATTATTGTGACGCCGAACGGCCGCTTGAACAGGCGATCAAGCGGCTCGGCAAGGCACGGCTGACGGCATGACCGCAATCGCGGCAGCGGCAGCACGGAAGAAAGCTCGCAGTCGTCCCCCCGCGCGACGTGCGCAAGCAGAAGCCGGCTTCTCGTTCGCGCTTCCATTGGGTACGCCGCCAATGGAAGCCCACTCCTCCGAACAGCTTCCGGACATGGATGGCCCCTGGCAATATGAACCCAAATGGGATGGCTTTCGATGCCTCGCGTTCAAGGCCGGCAACAAGATCGACCTGAGGGCAAAGTCCGGCAAGCCGTTGGGGCGCTATTTTCCCGAGGTCATCGCGCTGTTAGCCGAGGTCGCCGCCCCGCAGTTCGTGGTCGACGGGGAATTGGTGATCGAACTCGATGATCGATTGGCGTTCGACGCCTTGCAGATGCGTTTGCATCCCGCAGACACCCGGATCCGCAAGCTTGCCGCTGCCACGCCCGCGCGCTTAATCCTGTTCGACATGCTGGTCGCTCCCGTTGGCACCGTCCTCATCGAATGGCCATTGCGGGAACGCCGCAAGACACTCGAGACGTTCATGAAAAAAGCGGCTGTGCCAAAGAAGCTAGTTCTGTCGCCGTGCACGTCCGATCGCGACAAAGCTGAGCGTTGGTTGACCGCGGCAGGAAGCGGCGCGACTGATGGCGTGATTGCCAAGCGTCTGAACGATGTCTACGCGCCCGGCGAACGCACGATGATCAAGGTCAAGCGACTACGCACGGCGGACTGCGTCGTCGGTGGGTTCCGCTATGAAAGCAAATCCCGGCAGGTTGGCTCATTGCTGCTGGGGCTTTATGATTCTGCCGGCAAACTCGACCACGTCGGTTTCACCTCGACAATCAGGGATGCGGAGCGGCCCGCGCTGACGCGGAAGCTCGAAAAGTTGCGTGGCCCACCGGGATTCACCGGCAAGGCACCGGGTGGCCCAAGTCGATGGAGTACCGAGCGCAGCGGGGAATGGGAATCGCTTCGGCCTCAACTTGTCGTGGAGGTTCGATTTGATCACGTTACCGGCGATCGCTTTCGCCACGGCACCAAACTGATGCGGTGGCGTCCCGACAAGTCACCCGAACAATGCACGTTCGATCAAATCGCCCTGCCGGTCGCGGATATTAAATAGCGATAGCGAGCTGTGATCGGCGGAGAATGGAGCGATCGCGGCGGTCGCAAAAATCGTCAGTCGATGATGGTCCAGGCGGGCGCATGGAGTTCCGCCGTTGAACGTGAAGGGCCGCGAAAACCGAACTCAGCTGCACACAAGAGGGCCGTAAAGGCGCGATGATCTGCGGTGGCGCAGCGGATTCCGTCGCGCCGCGGCAAGTTCAGTCACGCATCCTGCAGCAGCGGCTTCTTACCGCCGGAACGAAGATTGACCGGAACCGCGTTTTACTAAGGGCGTTGCACCCGGAGGCAACCTCCTTCTTCACGGTGCGATCAAAATGTACCATCACGTAAAAAAGCTCATGTACACCGTCCGCGTCGACGAGCCGGACCCCCACTTTGGCAACATGCTGCTCGAGCAGTTCGGCGGCGCAAACGGGGAACTGGCTGCTGCAATGCAGTATTCTGTTCAGGGCCTCAATTGCGACGATCCAAGCCGCAAGGATCTTCTCATGGATATCGGAACCGAAGAACTCAGCCACCTGGAGATCGTGGGCTGTCTAGCCCGGTTGCACCTCAAGCCTCTCAAATCCGTCCGTGAAGAAGCGGAGGCGGATCCGCTCATCGCCATCGCCGGCGGCGGCGGCGTCAATCTGTTCAATTCGATGGGAAACGCCTGGACGGCCGATTACCTCAAAATTACCGGCGAACTCGACGTTGATCTGCGCAGCAACATAGCGGCCGAGGCCCGAGCCAAAATCGTTTACGAGCGGCTGATCAATTTTTGCCGCGATGGCGGGACGAAGGACGCTCTCCAGTTCCTCATGACCCGCGAAATAACCCATATGAAGGCCTTTTCGGCGGCGCTGGAAAGCATGGGAAGGCCGCCGTTCAGCATCGGTCGTATCGCTCCGACGCCGAAACTAGTCGATCAGTTCTTCAACGACTCGACAGGCGAAGGCGACCACGGCGAGGTTGACGGCCGCGGTCCTTGGAACGAGGGCGGGTCATGGGAATTCGTCGAAGCGCCTGCTTTCCAGGACCTCAACAGCCTCGATGCCGGCGGAGCTACCGTCCACGCCGAGAGTTCGGACCTTACCGATTCCGGGTCGATCCGGGAACTACTTGTCGATCAGCTGCGCGATATCCTGCATGCGGAAAAGCAGCTCATCAAAGCCCTTCCGAAGATGGCCAAGGCGGCACATAGCATTCAACTACAAAACCTTCTGACCCTGCATCTGGCGGAGACCGAAGCTCAGGTTGACCGACTGAATGAAAGCCTCAAACTACTAGGAGCGCAGGCCCGAGCGAAGCCATGTAAAGGCATGGCCGGCCTCATCACCGAGGGTGAGGAGGTGATGGATGACTGGAAAGCAAAGCAGGAGGCCCCGGCTGACTTGGCCCTCATCGGGGCCGCCCAACGTGTCGAACATTACGAGATAGCAGCTTATACCACAGCCCGGAATCTAGCCCTGCAGCTCCATCAATCAGCCATCGCGAATTTGCTCACGATGTCGCTCGGTGAAGAACAAAACGCGCAACAGCTTCTCGACCAGCTGGCTCAACCGTTAATGTCCGTCGCCAAGATGCCGGCAAGTGTTGCTTAGCATTCTGCGGCCGCCGCTCGGAAAGGCGGCGGCCGCCCCCTTCCCGAGGTGGAACCTTTCAATCGTTGGTCGCATTTACATGCGTACAATTGAACTGTGGGATTGGGGCGGCATCGGCCGTCCCGGGACTTTGCAGCGTTTTTAGTACAACGCCCAATGTGCTCAGCCGCTTCCAGCTCCCTTGATCCTTCTTCCCTCATCCGACTGACCAGCAGAGTCAACGAACCGATGGCCAAAAGCGGTGCCCGCCGATGTCTCGGCGCGCTCGTCGTTGCGCGAACTCCGGGATCAGCAAGCTTTGCGATCGGCTGGAGCGCGACTTCGACCCCGGGTCATGGAAAAAGTCGGCTCAAGTAATGCCCGCGCTGTGGGCCCAATGACAATCGTCCGCGGCTTGCATGGGACTATCATGAGTGGCGCGACACCGTAGGACGAGGCTGGCCCGAGTGGTCGCAGAGGCTCTTATGAAGCGCCCGAAGCCTCGTGGCGTTAGGCGGTTGAAGCAGCGATAGGGGCCGCCATGACTCTCCACCTTAAGCAGATGGGCAGAAACAAACGGACGGCTTGTGCAGTTGAGAAGCTCCGTGTCGGAACATCAATGCCGGTATTTCGTTTGATCACGTTTCCCCGCTGGTAAAGGCAGCTTACGTTTGTGCCGTTGGAGGACCTGTGAGCGCACCGATCAATCCCCCTGTGGTTGCCGGGTCAGGCAAGCGTGAACTTCCCGCCTACGTGGCAAACGGCCTTATCGGCTTGCGAGTCAGGGAGGTGCCCCTCGCCGCCGGCCTTGCCCTTTTAAGCGGTTACACGGGCGAGCATCCGGAGCGCCAGATAGAGGCCGCGGCGGTCGCCCCCTATCCCATCGCGGCCGATATCTCGCTTGGAGGAAGCTGGCTCTCCGACTGTCCTCATCAGGCGTCCGATCTGAAACAGGCCTACGACTTTTCCTGCGGCGAACTGGAGAGTTGCTTCACCTTTGCCGCGGAAGGATATCGGGCGCGCATCGAGGTCATCACATTCTGCAGCCGCGTCGATCCGACGATCGTTTGTCAAGAAATCGCTATTGAGGTTGACGGCGCCAATCACCTTGGCCTTCGCGCCATTGTCGACGGCAGCGGTGTCGACGGTCGCGCGCTTAGGCAGGCGCGCGCGACGCCGGGCGAGGCCGAGGCGGCGGTTGACGGTTCCCTTTTGTGGGAATCTTCCGGCGGCCTGTCGACGTGCGGCATCGCGTTGGTCACGGAATTGCTCGGCGCCGGAGACCAGAAACCGACAAGGCCGCCCCTCGCCGGGGATCGTCTCGTCAGTGAATACAACCTGGATGCGCGGGCCGGCCGGCCTATTCGTCTGCGCCAGATCGCCTGTGTCATTCCGGACGCTATGCATAAAAGGCCCGATCAGCAGGCGACCCGACTTGCCGCGAAGGCGCGGAGAGACGGCTTCGCAAAGATTCGAGTGCAGAATCGCGCGCATTGGAAAGACTTGTGGATGGGCCGCGTCTTGGTTGGGGGCGCGGATGAACGCTGGCAGGCACTAGCCGATGCTGCGTATTTCTATTTGAATACGTCGGTCCATGCGGGATCGCCAGCTTCAACCTCGATTTTCGGTTTGGCGACGTGGCACGACTACCACTACTACTATGGTCACGTAATGTGGGACATCGAGGCCTTCGCGGTGCCGCCGTTGAGTTTGTTGCAACCCGCCGCCGCCGCCGCGATCCTCGATTATCGTTCAGAAAGTATGGAGGGCGCGAAGCGTAACGCGCGCTTGCGAGGCCGCCGCGGCTTGCAGTTTCCGTGGGAAAGTGCGCCTAAGAGCGGCGAAGAAGCGGCACCCATCCCAGGAACTGCCGCTTGGCATGAGGATCATATCTCCCTCGACGTTGCACGGGCCTTTAGCTTTTACGCGGACGCAACAGGCGACCTGGAATTCCTGCGTACCAAAGCTTGGCCTGTTTTGGCCGGAGTGTCGGAGTGGCTTACCTCGCGCGTGACGCGCACCCGCGGAGGCTATGATATCGTCGATTCCATGGGAATCGCCGAGCGAAAACATCCCGTCTGCAACGCGGCGTTCACCTGCATGGGGGCGATCGTGGTATTGCAGAAAGCGAATATGGCAGCTGAGCGGCTTGGTTACCAAGCGAATCCCGCTTGGCTTAAGCTCGCTAAAGGAATCAAGATTCCGCGACGCGGCAAGGCGATCGTCTCCCATGACGACTACCGTAGTAACGAGGAGAAGGGCGCGACACCCGATCCCCTGATGGGTATCTTCCCGTTCGGCTTTGAGCTCGACGCCGAAAGCGAGAAGGCGACATTGGCACTCTATCTAAGCGACGTCGACGACTACATCGGAAGCCCCATGCTGTCCGCGCTCTACGGCGCCTGGGCCGCGCGCACGGGGAATCGCCGGCTCGCACTGAAGCTGCTCGATGAGGGCTACGGACAGTTCTGCGTCGGGCGATTCTTGCAGACCCTAGAATATCGCGCCGACCGCTTTCCGGAGCAACCGCAGGCCGGTCCCTTCTTTGCCAATATCGGGGGCTTCCTAACCGGGCTACTCTTTGGGTTTACGGGCTTGGAGCCCGATGCGGGTGATCCCAAAAATTGGAGCAAACATCCGGTCGTCCTGCCTTCCGGCTGGACTTCAATCGAAATCGAGCGCCTGTGGATCCGCGGAAGACCGATGCGACTGGTCGCCGGGCATGGCGCCGCCGCCAAACTCACGGCACGCTAACCCTTCAGCCGGACTGAATACTTCATTCCTTCGTAAACCCCTATTCAGTTGACGCAAGCCGAAGCGGGGCCGAGGCTGATCGGACTCTCAACGGGCGGCACGGCATCCGTTGCGCTGTTTACGGCGAACCGGCCACGGATTATAGCTCAGACATCCGCCGCGCTTCCGTTGGTTGGCGTATCCAATCGATGAAGCCGCATCCGACGCAGTCAAAGATATGAAACAGTGGTTGTTCACCGAACCTCGGAACTATTGTCGGTAGCGTTACCGGCCTCCCGCGCCTCCTACATAGGCAAGTCGGATATCTCGCGTCCTGTTTGGGAAAGGGCGCCGATAAATCTGCCAATTTAGGAGCGGGTAACCAAAAAATCCGCTCGGCTCCGTTGTTCCAACTGGTAATGACGCCATCGAGGTTCTTACTGATAATGGCCTCCTCAGGCGATTCGACGATCGAGGCGAACCGTTGCAGCGCTGCGGCGGTTTTCTGCAATTCTTGGTTGGCCTTGTTTGTCGCATTCAGGGTCAGTACCATTTGATAAGCCGTCCCGGCGAAAGTTGCCAGGTTGGTCATCAAGCGAAGGTCTTCGGCGTCAAAACGGCGTCGCCCGTCGTGGGCTATGATCCAGATCGTTCCGACGGCTTCCCCAGCGATATAAAAGGGAATCAACAGCCCGTCTGCAACACAGGGCGTGACCTCGCCGAAGTAGGGAAAATCGAGTTCGGGGTGTGAAAGCAGTTGCGCGGCGTTGCGATCAAGGACGGTACCGCACGGGCCAAACTCGCGTGGGGTCCCGCCCCCCCGGTGAGGCGCCCACTGACCGGCGATGGCGCGCCAATGGAAATTCCTCTTTTGATCGCCCTCCTCCAACAGGCTGAGCCCAGCGGAATGCGCGCGACACAGGTTCAGAGCTGGTGCCCGCAAGCTGTTGCAGGATGCCGTCGGGCGATCTCCCAATAGCGTCCGTGCTCAAAGCGACCATGGCCTAAGCTAGGCCTTTTGGGAACCCCCAAGGGAGCAATGAATTTGGTTCTCAACTAGGCGAAAACGCACCGGACATTGATGTGCTGGATTGGGACGACCTCCGCTTCTTCCTTTCAATAGTCCGGAATGGCAGCCTGACTGCGGCAGCGAGTGAACTCCGGGTCGCGCAGTCCACGGTCGGCCGCCGGCTTGCGTCGCTTGAGGCCGGACTGGGCGTTCGACTGCTGCATCGGACGCCGGATGGCTATGTGCTGACACTTGCCGGCGAAAGCGTGCGCGCCCAGGCCGAGCGGGCGGAGGCCGAAATCGTCGGTGTGCTGCGGAGCGTTGGGGGGCATGACGCGAGGCTTGAGGGGCTTGTGCGAGTGACGTGTACCGAAACGTTCGCGGTCTATGTCTTGGCCCCCTGCTTCGCGGCCCTGCAAGCCCAGCATCCCGGCATCCTCCTGGAACTCGTGCCCAGCGTTCGGTCGCTGAGCTTGTCGATGCGGGAAGCCGACGTCGCAGTTCGGCTCGTACCATCCAACCAGCATGATCTTGTTGTGCGGCGATTGGGGCGGATCGCATTTGGGCTTTACGCCTCGCCGAGCTACCTGGAGCGTTACGGTGAGCCCGACTTCGAGGCAGGTTGCGCCGGCCACAGGTTGATGACCCTGCTCGGCACGGACCAGGATGCTCAAACCACCTGGGTAACGGAACTCGCCTCGCGCGCCAGCCTCGGACTGCAGACCAGCAGTCATGAAGCGCTGCTATCCACTGTGCGTTGTGGGGGGGGACTGGCGTGTCTGGCCCGTTTTCGCGCCGATGTCGAAACAGGCTTGCGTCGCATCGCGACACCTTTCATCCCGCCGACGATGGACATTTGGCTCGTCGTTCATAAGGACAGCCGGCACACGCCTCGGGTCAGAGCGACCCTGACCGCTATCACCAAGTGCGTCAGAGCGCTCTCCAGGGTCTTGGATCCTACGGATGAGAGCCTCTCGACGTAGCGCCAGAAGCTGCATGCATCCGCGCATAGTGGTTCGCCGAATTCAGGCTGCAACTCAAAACTCCGAGCACCGTTGGCTCTGCATGTCGAGCGCTGCGCGCTCGCTAATTCGCTATTTCGCCAGACGCCTGGCGCTCCTTCGGGAGGCTCGTTTCACGATGAGGAGAGTACGATGGATGCCCTAGTAAGACCTGATATGCGCCGACCTGGCGATGATGATGCAACCGAAGCAGTCGTAGCTACGCCCTCTGAGGATGCTCGCACGATTCTCATTAACCAGGTGTCGCTGAGCGCGGTCCTCGCGGGCGTCGCCGCGGCCCTGGTCTTCCAGGTCCTCCTTAACATGGTTGGAATTGGGATCGGGGCATCCACGCTCAATCCAGGAGTGGGCGACAATCCAAGTCCTACCAGCTTCTCAATCGGCGCCGGAGTATGGTGGGCTGCATCGGGTGTGATTGCGGCCTTCGTCGGCGGCTACATTGCCAGCAGATTGTCAGGGCGGCCCAACGCGTCAACCGGGGGGTGGCACGGTCTGACCTCCTGGGCCGTAACGACGCTAGTTATCTTTTACCTGCTCAGCACCGCGATTGGCGGTCTTGTGGGCGGGGCGTTCAACACGGTGAGCAGTGCGCTGGGCGGCATCGGCCGGACGGCATTGACGGCTGCGCAGACGGCCGCTCCAGCGTTGGCCAACGCCACCGATCCATTTTCGTCAATCGATCAAGCTGTGCGGGCGAACGGAACCGATCCGGCCGCACTCCGCGATGCGGCGTCTGCTGCTATGAAGGCGTTGCTCTCGGGGGACACGACGGCTTCTAACGACGCACGAGAGCGCGCCGCACAGGCTCTCGCTTCAGCTCAGAACATCTCCATCGAAGAGGCCCGCACGCGGGTCGCCGGTTATGAGCAGCAGTATCGCGAGTCAGTGGACCGGGCAAAAGCAAAAGCAACTAAGGTTGCCAACACTGCAACCACAGCCGTCTCGCGCGGAGCCCTGCTCGGAAGCTTGGCATTGCTTCTCGGTGCGTTGGCCGCCTGGTTGGGTGGCCGCATGGGAGCTGTGCATCCGACGATCACCGCCAGATTCCTTCGCACCCGGGTAAGCGAATGAATATGGCTGACACAGTTTTGCCCATCGTCGAGGAAGAGCTGCAGGTTGCCAAAAGACGGATCATGACGGGACAAGTGCGCGTTCAAACCGTCACTGATTCATGCGAAGAAATCATCCGTCAGGACCTGAAGGGCGAGTGGCTTGAAGTGGAACACGTCTCGATCAACACGTTGATCGAGCCAGGCGCCAACCCGCCACGCACCCGAACGGAAGGCAATGTCACGATCCTTCCTGTCTTGGAAGAGGTTGTGGTCGTCGAGAAACGGCTGCGCCTCAAGGAAGAGGTGCGAATCACCAAACACGTAACCACTGAACTTATCGAAACCCCGATCACGGTGCGGAAACAACGCGCCGTCATCGAACGCCCAAGCAGTGAGGGCGAACCTATCACTGAAACTGAGGACATTACAAAATGACGCAACAGATGATTAGCGCTTTCTTTGACAGCCGGCCAGAGGCGGTCCGAGCGGTCGACGAACTGGTTAAGGCCGGCATACCGCGCTCCAGTGTCCGCCTCCTTCCAGAGACTGATACGCCTGCGACGAAGGCGACCGGTTCTTACGATCGAAACCGAGATGACAAAGGTTTCTGGGCTTCTCTTGGTGACTTCTTCCTCCCGGATAACGATCGGCATACCTACGCCGAGGCGATGCACCGCGGCAGCATTATGGTGAGCGCCGCCGTTGACCCCGCTCACGGCGATAAGGCGGAAGCCATCCTTGAGAAACATGGGACGGTAAATATCGACGAACGCGAGGCCTCCTGGCGGAAGGAAGGGTGGAACGGATACCCTGCTGGTTCTGCAGTCGCGGGCGCAGGGAAGACTACTAGCACCCCGCTCCCTGGGTCGCCTGCCTCCAACGAGGGTGGGATCATCCCTGTCGTCGAAGAACAGCTTAAGGTTGGCAGACGCCAGGTCACGGGTGGTCGGGTCAAAGTACGGAGTTACGTGGTGGAAACTCCGGTACAGGAACAAGTCAACTTACGGACCGAGAGCGTGAATGTCGATCGACGTCCAGCCGATCGCGCAGTGGCCGCCGAGGAGGATGCGTTTCGGGAGCGGACAGTTGAAGCGCACGCCAACTCGGAAGAGGCCATCGTCTCCAAGACCGCCCGCGTAACGGGCGAAGTCGTCGTCAAGAAGGAAGCTGGTCAGAGAATCGAGACTGTGTCTGACACCGTTCGCTCGACAAAAGTTGACGTTGAAGACGAACGCGCACCTGCTGCCCGGCGCTGACGTGTGACGGATAGGCCGAGCGATCTGTTGTCGCTCGGCTGCCGCACGTACTATGCTGGGCCGTGAGGGGCGAATTCGCAAACACACCAACTATGGAGTCCTTGTTCAGTGTCTTCCGCTATCAATTTCACTGCGCCACATGACGACGCGATGTACCCTCCGCCATTCCGTTCTTGTTGGTGCACTTTGGCTGTTTCGCCGCAATTTGGTCGGGCGTCACATGGGAGGCAGTTGCGGTCGGAGTGATGCTCTATTGGGTCCGAATGTTTGCGATTGGGGCCGGCTACCACCACTATTTTTCGCACCGTGCGTTCTCAACCAGCAGAGCATTTCAGCTCGTTCTTGCATTTCTGGCTCAGAGCAGCGCCCAAAAAAGCGTGTTGTGGTGGGCCGCCAAGCACCGGCACCATCATCTGCATTCAGATAGTCAAGAAGACGTGCATTCACCGCGACACATGGGGTTTATCTAAAGTCACGTTGGCTGGATTTTCATGCGCCAGCACGACACAGCCGACTTGGTGAAAGTTGCCGATCTTGCGCGCTTTCCGGAATTGATGTGGCTTCACAAGTTTGAATTGGTACCCCTCTAACTTTGGTAAGCGTCCGGCCCTCCCCGCCTTCCACACGCCCCTCACGCATGAGATCGTGTGCTCGTTAACTGGCAAGTTAAGGGGCACACATGACGAGCGTTAC
>Ga0257161_1000246_pt1 | contig 14749 bp, 15 predicted proteins | sample NR01A_FD_185954 | JGI IMG/M metagenome (GOLD analysis project Ga0257161, IMG submission 185954) | Soil microbial communities from H.J. Andrews Experimental Forest, Oregon, United States - NR-01-A | ecosystem: Environmental > Terrestrial > Soil > Temperate forest > Bulk soil | place: USA: Oregon... | reverse complement strand
GCGGGGTCCTGATCGCAGGGAGAACAGCCATGCTTTTCCGAGGATCGATTGCGATTGCGGGGCTGTTGGCGTCGATAGCAACGGTCCAGGCCTTCGACGATGCGAAATATCCCGACCTCTTCGGCGTGTGGCGCAGGGTTAACCTTCGGCCCGGCGGCCAGCCGTCGTTCGACCCGACCAAGCCATGGGGCCGGGGTCAACAGGCCCCGCTGACACCCGAGTATCAGGCGATTCATGAGGCGAGCCTGGCCGACCAGGCGAACGGCGGCCAGGGCAACTGGCAGTCTGGCGCGCGTTGCATGCCGCCCGGCATGCCGGCGTCGATGACGGTCTATGGTGAAATGGAAATCGTCGTGCTGCCGGAAGTCACCCACATCCTGCTCAATCACAATAGCGGCTATCATCGCCGCATCTACACCGACGGGCGCGAGTGGCCGAAGGAGCTCGAGCCGAGCTTCCAGGGTTATTCGATCGGCAAATGGATCGATGAGGACGGCAGCGGCCATTTCAACCTGCTCGAAGTTGAGACCCGCCAGTTCAAGGGCCCGCGGGCTCTGGACCCGACCGGCCTGCCGGTCCACGTCGACAACCAGTCGATCGTGAAGGAGCGCATCTTTTTCGACAAGACTGATCCGACAATCCTGCACGACGAGATCACGTTGATCGACCATGCCTATACGCGGCCGTGGGCCGTGTTGAAAAGCTACCAGCGCGATCCCGGCAAATACCCGATTCACAGCCAGGAGGATTGCGCGGCGACTACTGCAAACGTGCTGATCGGCAAGGAACTCTACTATCTGAGCCCTGATCGCGAACTCATGCCCACCCGCAAGGATCAGCCGCCTCCCGATCTGAGCTATTTCAAGACGTACGACCGGTAGCGGTCCGGCAGTCGGCGGCGTGGCCAAGCTGTTGGTCGCAGCAGCAAGGGAGAACAACCATGCGATACCGAAGCGGGATGGTTGCGTTCGGCTTCCTGGCGGCGCTCTCCATCACGTTAGCCCAAAGTCGGGCCTGGGACGAGACTAGGTATCCTGACCTGAAGGGTCAGTGGCGTCCGATCGGCGACCCCATGCGATTTGACGCGAGCAAAGCTTGGGGTCCCGGACAACAGGCGCCGTTGACTCCCGAATATCAGGCCCTGTTCGAGGCCAACCTCAAGGATCACGCCGCCGGCGGACAGGGTCTGGCCCAGACCAATACCTGTATTTCACCCGGCATGCCGAGGGTCACGAACGGCTACGGCCAGATGGAGGTGGTCGTCACGCCCCGCACCACCTACATTACGGTCGAGCATATTAACGACAATCGTCGCATCTATACCGATGGACGCGATTGGCCCACGGAGCTTGAGCCAACCTACCTCGGGTATTCCATCGGCACGTGGATTGATACGGATGGGGACGGCCGCTACGACGTTCTGGAGGTCGAGACGCGCGGCTTCAGGGGGCCCCGCACTTACGATACCAGCGGCATTCCCTTGCACGAGGACAACCTGACTATCGTCAGGGAGCGGATTTACCTCGACAAATCCGATTCCAACATCTTCCACGACGAAGTCGCGGTGATCGATCATGCGCTGACGCACCCTTGGATCGTGACCAAGAGCTACCATCGCGAGCCCGATCGCCAGCCCTATTGGCGCGAGGTCACCTGCGCCGAGAACAACAACCATGTGGAGATCGGAAAGCAGAACTACATGCTGAGCCCGGACGGACACCTGATGCCGACGAGGAAGGATCAGCCTCCCCCCGACCTGCGATATTTCAATCGCTCCCGGAAGCAGGGGCCGTAGGCGCGATCGCTTTATTGCGCGGTTTCCGAACCCAAGCTTCGATGAAAACGCATCCGGTCCGTCACGCTGGCGCTTTCGCTCGCCATTTTGCGCACGTCCGCGCGGGCACAAGAGCATTTTCCGTACCGATTGATCACGGTTGTCGTTCCACTGACCGCAGGGACAACCGCCGACATTCTGGCGCGGCTGTTCGCGGAAGGGCTGTCGAGGCGTTTCGATCAGCGTGTCGTCGTCTCGAACCGTCCGGGCGCGGGCGGTCTCATCGGGGCGCAGGCGGTCGGGACCGGACCTGCCAACGGCTACACCATTCTGCTTGCCAACTCTGCCCGCACGATATTGGGAGCCTTGAACAAGAACCTACCATTCGACCCGATCTCCAGGACGGCCGACTGCTAGCACTTGCGGTTGGGGATGAGGAGCCGATTGCGATCCCGACCGGCCCTACGTCATGCCTGCCACACGGCTGCTGCGTTGGCCTCGCCAGAGCTGCGGCGAGGGCTTCCTCGACGATCTGACCGCACCCATGCGCCCCGATGCCGCCGATTCCACCTACGTCGACGCCGGCACTACGTTCACAGCGATTCGCCGCGCTTCCGCTGACTCGCCTTGTCTAGAATCGAAAGATCCGAGCCATCTCGATAGGCCGGATTCCTCCAACCGTCCTCGTCATAATCCGCCATGCACTTTTCGGCGAAGGCCTCCATCTCCTTGAGCGCGCCTGAGGCATGAGCCTGTTGAAGCGGAAACAAGCGCACCAGCTCGTGGCTTCCCGAATAGTTCATCTCGTAGAGTTCATGCCGTGCCCCAAACTCGGTGCCGACCGCATCCCAAAGCAGTTTCATGATCTTGATGCGCTCCTTGTAGTCGATATCATTCGAGCCGCGCACGTAACGCGCAAGATACTTGTCGATGTCCGGGTTCTTGAAGTCGCGTACATGGGAGGGGAGATAGATGAGGCCCGAGGCAATCACCTTTTCGACGATTGCGCGCACCGCCGGATAAGCTTCCGTCATGAACAAGCGATACGTGCTCGACACCCTGCCGTTGGGCAGCACAGTCCCGTCGACCCATGTCTCCGGATTGAATGCCATGGCGTCGGATAGCGACCAGAACAGGTTCCTCCAGCCGATCACCTCGCCGATCTGCGCCTGCACGCCACGAAACGCCTCGACACCCGTCGCGCGCGCCGCCTTGTGGAGCAGACCCACGATGAAATCGAGTTTCACCGCGAGCCGTGTACAGCCTTGCAGGGTGAAGCCGTTGAAAAATCCCGAGCGCGGATAGAAGTTCTTGAGCCGCTCTACGTCGCGATGAATAATGACATTTTCCCATGGAATAAAGGCGTTATCAAACACGAAAATAGCGTCGTTCTCATCAAAACGGGAAGTGAGCGGATAGTCCCACGGTGAGCCGGTAGCCACGGCGGCGAGCTCGTAGGACGTCCGGCAGATGAGCTTGATGCCGGGCGTGTTCATGGGCGCAATGAACATCACCACCATGCTCGGGTCGGTAATCTCCTGGGCCATGTTTTGGCCGAGGAAATTATAGTGGGTGAGGGCCGAGTTGGTGGCCACGACCTTGGCGCCCGAGACAGATGCCCGCGTCCGTCTCCTTTTGGATGGTGATGTAAACGTCCTTGACTTGCTCCACCGGCTTGTTGCGGTCTATGGGCGGATTGACCAGGGCATGGTTGAGATAGAGCACCGCCTCTTGCGCCCTCTTGTGCCAAGCGCGGGCGTTGTCGGCGAACTTTCCGTAGAATTCGGCATTGGCACCGAGCGTATTGAGGAATGCAGCCTTGTAGTCGGGGCTGCGGCCCATCCAGCCATAGGTAATACGGGCCCAGGCCGCGATAGCGTCGCGCTGCGCGATGACATCCTCGCGGGAGCGGGCAGCCTTGAAGAACTTGTGGGTGTAGCCGTCAGAACCGGTATCGGTCTTCGCGGTGAGCACGTCCTTGGTCTTGGAATCATGCAACGCGTCATAGAGTTGGGCGACGGTGGCGGCGGCATTGCGGAATGCCGCGTGCGTCGTGACATCCTTTACCCGCTCGCCGTATATGTAGACCTCCCGCCCATCGCGCAGGGTCTCCAGGAACTCAGAGCCCGTGAAGGGGCGTTTCTTGCCTTCGACAATTGCTTCCGGGCGCTGCGGCATGGGGCGATCCATCTATTGCATAGTCGATCACATCATCTCATTAGAGAAAACGGTCCTTGACTGCACACGTAGCATAGCTGATGTGACGCCGGGTTCACCGCCGGGCGCGGCGGCGCCGAGTTGTACCCGCTCCGGTGCTCGTGCGCCCGTGCGCCCGCCTTCGAGGTGGCCGAATAGCGATCGCAGGATGGCGGTCTGGGTCACAGACGGAGACGATCCAACATGTCCGCGGCAGCGGCAGCTTTCGTCGAAAGCAGCCATTCCGGCCCTTCCGCACAACCGGGCGACCGGTGTAACTTCTCATGAGCCAGCGGCGGGCGCCCAGAGTGAACCTTTTAAGCAACGTTAGGAGGCGGACATGAAAAAGCTTCTTGTCTCGGTGGCTTCGATTGCTTTGGCGGCTTCTGGGGCGCTATCGGCGGCCCGTGCCGCCGATATGTCGTTCGAGCGCGCCTTGAATGCCGATCGTGAGCCGCAGAACTGGCTCTTGCATCACAAGAACTATCAGGGCCACCGGTTCTCGGCCCTGAAGGAGATCGACACCGCCACGGTCGGCAATTTGCGGCTCGCCTTCACGGTCGGGCTCGGCGGGCTGCAGGCCGGTGGCCGTTACGCCCAGGGCAATCTCGAAGCCACGCCCTTGGTCGACGACGGCATGATGTACATCCCCGACGGCTGGGGCTCGGTCTATGCTATCGACGTGTCGAGCGGGAAGAAGGGCGAGATCAAGTGGAAATTCGATCCCGGTGTCGATCGAGCCTGGGCCGGCGACGTCGCTTGCTGCGGCGTCAACAATCGCGGCGTTGCCCTGTGGAAGGACAAGGTGATCTCGATCGCCCTCGACGGCCGCATCTTCGCGCTTAACAGGGCCACCGGCGAGGTCGTGTGGGAACGTAAGACAGCCGAGCCCGCATTGGGAGAGACCGTGACGCTCGCCCCTCTGGTCGTCCGCGATCTCGCCATCATCGGCTCGGCCGGCGGCGAATTCGGTATCCGCGGCTGGATCGACGCCACCGACCTCAATACCGGCCAGCAGGCGTGGCGCACCTACACCATCCCGGGCGCCGGCGAACCTGGCAACGAGACCTGGAAAGATGAAAAGGAGCACTGGAAGCATGGCGGCGCTTCGGTGTGGGTGACGGCGACCTATGATCGCGATACCGAGACCATCTATCAAGGCATCGGCAATGCCGGTCCCGATTATGACCCCGAATACCGTCCCGGCGACAACAAATGGGCCGCGAGCGTGCTCGCACTCGACCCGAACAACGGCCGGATCAAGTGGGGCTTCCAGTACACACCGAACGATCCCTACGACTACGACGAAATCTCAGAGCATCAGATCATCGACGCCAAGGTCAATGGCGAGGATCGCAAGCTCGTGGTGCACGGCGCTCGCAACGGCTTCTACTACGCGCTCGACCGTACCAACGGCGCCTTCATCGCCGGCAAGCAATATGTCGATCAATTGACATGGACCAAGGGGCTTGATCCGAAGACCGGCCGGCCGCTCGATTACGATCCCGCCAAGGACGTGCAGAGCTATGTGGAGGGGAGCCATCCGTCCCGTGCCAATCCGGTGGCAACGAGGTGTCCGTCGACGCCGGGCGGCAAGAACTGGGAGCCCGCAGCCTATAATCCCGAATTGAACCTGATCTACATCCCGTCGAGCGAGGGCTGCAATCAGCTTGAAGGCAAGGTGCAGGTAGACTTCGCCGATCAGGGCGGCACGGTGCAACCGCGCGAACGGTTCACCGGCGGCTCTGGCAAGCCCTTGCAGCAGACCACCGGCAGCATCAAGGCGCTCGATCCGGTGACCGGCGAGACCAAGGCGGTGGCGCGCACCGATCTGCCGAACTGGTCGGGCGCGGTTGCGACCGGCGGCAATCTGGTCTTCAGCGGGCTGTGGGAGGGTGCGCTTGTCGCCTATGACGGCAAGAGCTTGAAAGAGCTGTGGCGCTTCGACACCGGCTGCGGCGTAGTGGCGCCGCCGATCAGCTACGCGGTCAACGGCAAGCAGTTCGTCGCTGTCGCGGCCGGCCCGAAATGGCAAGCCGCCACCAAACCGGTGGCGCTGAAATACGCCAATGCATGCTCCATGATCTATGTGTTCACGCTTTGAGGGGAGCGCGTAGCCGATAGGGTGGATTTCGCACGGCGGAACTTGCTTCGATACCTGACGCGGGATGGCACGAAACCCGGTTCCGGGCGGCGAGCACCAGGGGGTGCCGCAGTAACCGGCCCGGCTGCAGCAAACACGACGGGAGAACGGCTGTGCGATATCTCATTGGAATGTCGGTGGTGTGTGCGATGTCGATCCCTCCTGCCTCGCCAACATGGGCGCAGCAAAGCCCGTTCCGTTTCCAGGAGGCGACGATCGCTAGCATCCACGCTGCGCTCGCCGCTGGTCAGTTGACCTGCACGCAACTCACCAGGCTCTATCTCGACCGGATCGCCGCCTACAACATGCAGGGCCCTGCACTGCATGCGATCATTACGATCAATCCAAAGGCCATGGAGACCGCGGCCGAGATGGACCGCAGCTACCGGGCAAGCTCCGCGGCTCTCGGGCTGCTGCACTGCATTCCAGTCATCCTCAAGGACAACTTCAATACCTTCGATATGCCGACGACCGGCGGCAATGTCAGCATGAAGACATCGGTGCCACCCGCCGACGCCTTCACGGTGGCCAGGATACGCAAGGCGGGGGCGCTGATCCTGGCGAAGGCGAATTTGCAGGAGTTCGCGCGCGGGGGGATGTCGATTTCGAGCCTGGGCGGGCAGGTGCGCAACCCTTACGACCTCAGCCGCACCCCCGGCGGCTCCAGCGGCGGCACCGGCGCGGCGATTGCCGCGAATTTTGCGGTGCTGGGCACCGGCAGCGATACAGGCCAGTCGGTGCGCTCTCCCGCTTCCGCCAACAACCTCGTTGGCATCCGCCCGACCCGCGGCCTCGTGAGCAGGGCCGGCGTCATTCCCAACAGCCTGACCCAGGACGAGGTCGGCCCGATCGCACGCACGGTGACGGACACGGCACGGCTGCTCGACGTGATGGCCGGCTACGACGCGGCCGATCCCATCACCGCCTTCAGCAATGGCCACATCCCGGCGAGCTACGCGCAGCTCCTCGGCACTGACGCCCTGAGGGGCGCGCGCATCGGCGTCATCACGAACCTGTTCGGGACGGCGGAGCGCCATAAGGAAGTCAACCAGGTGATGGAGGGTGTGATCGCGGGGATGGCGGGCAGCGGCGCCACCATCGTCCGCTTCGACCTTCCGGAATACGACGCGCTCGCTGCCGCGATCAGCACGTCGCAATTCGAGGCCCGCACCGTCATGGACCGCTATTTCGCGGCGCTCGGCCCCAACGCGCCGATCAAGAGCTTTGCGGAGCTGGTCGCCGCCAAGACCTCCGCGGTGCAGAGGACGCTCGAAGCCGAGCTCGCCGTTGTCGAAGGCATGAACAGCCCGGTCTACAAGGACCGGACGCTGAATCGGGACAAGTTGCGGCTCGCGATCGCCACCAAGATGGCCGATCTCAATCTCGACGCTATCCTCTACCCGCTGCAGAAAATCCTGGTGGCGCCGACGACGGCCGAGGACCAACTGGAGCGCAACGGCACGCTGTCCAACGGGACCGGGTTCCCGGCGGTCACCTTCCCGGGCGGATTCTCCACCCCGACCGCATCCGCGCCGCTCGGTGTGCCGGTCGGTGCCGAGCTGTTGGGCCTCGACTACACCGAGGCCAAACTCCTCGCCTTGGCCTACGCGTTCGAGCAGGCGAGCGGCCTTCGCAAGCCGCCCAAAAGCACGCCACCGCTTCCCAACGAGCTGTAGCGGAGAGCACCGAGCGGCCGATCTATCTAGTGCGGACAGCGTCGTCGGCTTCGTGACGCGAGCGCGGCAGACCGACATTCTCGTGAACAATCTCGACAGCTTCACTCTATAACCGGTCATCGAGACATGCTCGACACCCCAGGCAGCGCTCGCTGAATTAGTTCGCCGCGCAGAGGCTGTGGTGTCGCCCTTGCCGCGGCAGACGCATGGGCGACCGACCTTCGCGACCAGCGCCGCGAGGCCATCCGCGCGCGATCGTCGTCATGATGGACAAGGACCGATGGGGCGGCACCGTCGACAGGTATTCCTTAATTGCTTGCCGACGCAGGACTGCAAGGCCGCACCAGGGCGGCGTTGTTCGCTACGTCGTCGGGCCGGCGGGCACTACACTGGAACGATGTGTGTGGCTGGTCTGAGGCGATCCGGCTGGGCGGTCCTGACCGAATAAAGCTTCTTGCTGCGGTTTTGGCCGCTAATCTCCCTGGCTGGGGTGCCAACAAAATGGCTCGGAATGCCGGAAACGGAAGAATCAGTGCGTCACATCGGCGCGTGCTCAAACTGCTCGCGAACGCGCCACGTGGCCGCTCTGACCCAAATTTCATTGCGCTGTTCACCATCGAGCTCCTCGAGCTTGTTGAGGCCGGCCTCGTAGACGCGCAAGCCGAAACCGTGAGGGAAGGCGGCCGGACAATAGAAACCGTGCGCGTGAGAATTACGGCCGCCGGCCAGAAGGCGCTCGAAGGTTAGGTCAGCTTTATTCGGCATTGATGCGCAATGCCCACTCGGCGGCGCCAGCGAGCCGATCAATCATTCCGGGAGCGTGTGCCGCGCAACATTGGGACAGACTGCCGCGTCTTGATCGACCGTGCCGGTCGCTACATTTAACCGGTGTCTCTGTTTTGGCTGAACTATCGTCACCCCGACGGCGGCTTTGCTGGCGTGGCCGTTGTGGAGGCCCCGGCTCTCATTCAGGCCCGTATGAAGGCCGCCACGGGTTTGCATGCTGTGGCTCCAGCTTTGAAGCGAAGCGAGGCATCCAGCGCCTAAGCGGATTGGGTTGATCGCAAGCCAAGGACTTCCGCCTGCATTGATTGCTGAGGCCGACGCGGTGTTCGCGAGAAGCCGCCCCACCCGCCTAGGTCGAATAAATCAGGAAGTGTCGACCGAGCGACTGTGTCGGGGAATCTGACTTCTTGGTCTGTTCTTGGGGAAGGCGGTCGGCCGGAGTTTGTTGGTAGTGGCCGACTCAGGTAAGTTCCTGCTGCTCCTGTGACGGAGTTCCTCCCTCACTTTGGCCCTGCATCTTAGCGGGGCCAATTTTCTGAGCGGCCCAACTGGCTAGCCCTCACGCTCCCCGCTCTGCTCGCTGCGAAGGCGCCGGCCGCTGTGATCACCGGAAGCCAAAGCGCCCCACCGGATGCAGCGGGGAAGGCGGCCTAGAAAATCTGATGGCAAAAAAGGCCCCCCTCCACCACACAAAAAGTTGGGCAGCCGGGGAACATTCTTCCTTCATCTGACATTGGGGACGTGAAGCGGCGGCCGGATGATGTCCGCTCACCATTCACTCATCTCATCCGATCGCCGGGGACCGTGCGGTCCTAACAAGATTTCATGCTGCAGTTTGAGCAGCCGCTCGTTGAATGGCCACGAAGCCCAAGAACCAAAGAATCGGTCAGAGCCATCGCCGGATGCTTAAAATGCTCGCCAAGGTGGAGCGCGGCCGCGACGTGAATGTTTTGCTTTCCCACGGGTTTAGTTTCGAGACAATGGGCGATCTCGTCGGCAGCGGGCTCGCAATCGTACAGCTTGACAGCATGAGGAGGCGCGGCCGGACCGTCGAGGTCGCCCGCATGAGGATCACAGACGAAGGCCGAAGGGCGTTGGGGAGGTAGTGACCGCTAGCCATCGCTGAAGGAGGAACGTGGACCCGGAGGCCGCAGAAACCTCCGAATCCCGCGCGCGGTCTCGGACATGCCCTACGGGGGGCCACGGGGATGGCGGCGATTATGTTGGCGGCGGCTACAGTTGTTGAGGGCGTTGCATTCACTGTTGCGCGTGTTGCCGTCACAGGGTTCATTGCAACGGCACGCCATCGTGGGCGATTTCCAGACTGTGCATGCCGCTGTCGCTGACTGTCCAGCCTGGTTCAAGTGATATCCAGGTGCCGGCTTGTGCGGTCCCCGGCTTTCCGCGTTTGGCGATTTTGACGCCGTTCACCTCAACAAAAATGTCATGGCCGTCATTGACCAGGGTGACGTTCGTCCATTGTTCAACCGTCATGCTGTGCTCCTGCTTCGTCTCATCCACTGCTCCAGTTCCGTCCTCGCCTGCCGCAACTCGGCCTCGCGCCTGGTCACGAGCGCCAGCAGGTCGTCTAGGGCGCCGTGGTCGGCTTTGAACAACCGCATGCATCCCGCCCGGCCCACCCCACAGCAGCCGCGGCGAGGCGGGCTCGCAAGTCCGGGCCAGGGAAAATGATGCAGCCGACACTCGTGAGAATGTCGACCGCAGTGTGTTCAGATTTGGGCAGGTATGCGTTTACTGGCAAGCAAAGCTCGTGCCGGAGCGCCGCACGGATCCAAAATGCAGGCGTCGCGCATCGCCGCCATTTACGCCCTCGCGTGCTCGGACCATCGGGGCGTGACGTCATCGGCCCAGCCACCCACTGTGGGGTACTAAACAACTGGAGCCTGCCCGCCCGAATTACGCACGCTGCAAAACACCTATTCCGGCTTCAGCCGCGCCCCAACTTGCTCGCGTAAATTCGAATTTAGTTTTCTGAACGGCAATTTAATGGTGCCAACAGCCCATCGTTTTATTTTCAGTTGTGGTAGCCGACCGGCTGCTTCAAAAGACCAGATAGGAGACTTAACATGAAGACGCTCGTCACTGTACTCGCCTTGTCGATTGTCACCGCTACCCCGATGCTCGCGCAAGCGGCCTCTCGCCACAGCGTGCAGGGCAGCCATCAGCAGCTGACGCGGAGCCCCGAAATCACCTTTGAGGGGCGGAACATCGGAACCGATCCGGATCCGAACGTCCGGTTGGAGCTCAGCCGGAATGCCGGGTATTATGCCGGCCAGGACTGAACGGGCGGCATCGGAGGCCGGCGCGGAGCTGGGGACACCATCTTTGCAAAGCAAACCGCGAGCGGCGCATCTTTGTGGCGCGCCGTCTCGCCGATTTGCCGATAGAACTTGAAGAGCTCGCCGAGGAATTTGAAGTCTCGCGTGAACGGGCACGCCAGATCGAGGTGTGGTTCGGTCATTCCGGGGCGCCACCGTTTGGTGGCGAGCCCAGAATCCATAACCACCAGCCTGGGAGTATAGACTCCGGGCACGCGCAAGAGCGCGCCCCGGAATGACACCGCATATGATTCGAATCTCAAAATCGCTAAACTAGGTTTTCCCGTCTCCTGTGCAGCCACGGTTTCGGGACCTGAATGTCGCGGTTCATGTTGGATGGCAGGACAATTCCCGGATAGCTAGGCGGCGGCCGGCGAATATCGGCCTGGAGCCAGTCGGTAGCGAAGCGGTATCTACAACCGGGGCGAGTAGGAATGAGTCGATGGCTAGATTGCTGCTCATCGAGGACGACAAGGAGACAGCCGACGAGATCAGGGCCGAGCTCGGCGAGCGCGGCTTTGACGTTGACTGGGCCGCAAACGGCATCGAAGGGCTGGATAAGGCGCGCTCAGGCAGGGCGGAAGCCATGATCGTCGATCGCCTGCTGCTGGGAATGGACGGTCTCACCATCATCGAAGCCTTGCGGCACGAAGGCATGCGCACGCCGGTCCTGGTCTTGAGCGCGCTCGGCGCGGTGGACGATCGCGTGCGCGGGTTGCGCGCGGGCGGCGACGACTATCTGACCAAGCCGTTCGCCACGGTCGAGCTCATCGCCCGGATTGAGGCGCTGTTACGCCGGCCGGCAGAAAGCCGCGATACGGTGCTGCGGGTAGGACCGCTCGAGCTCGATCTCATCGAGCGCACCGCCAAGCGCGGGGACCGCATGATTGATCTGCTGCCGCGCGAATTCCGCCTGCTCGAATACATGATGCGCCGCAAAGAGCAGATGCTGACGCGCGCCATGCTGCTGGAAGAGGTGTGGAACTACAAGTTCGTCCCCCAGACAAACCTCGTCGACGTTCACATGGGACGGCTGCGGCGCAAGGTGGACGAGCCGCACGAGCCGCCGATGATTCACAATGTGCGCGGCGTGGGATTCATCCTCCGTGCCCCTGCCTGATTTCATCCGCACGACCACATTCCGCTGGACGCTCGCCATCGCCGGCGCGTTCGTCTTGTATACCTTGGTGCTGTTCGGTTTCGTCTATTGGCAGACGGCCGCCTACATGATATCCGAGAATGACACTTTGCTCACCGAGGAGCTGAGCGTCTTCGCAGCCAATACGCCGGAGCAGCGGCTGGCGGAGATCGACGATCGGTTGCGCAAGGATCCCCGTCGCATCAAGATTGCGGGCTTGTTCGGTGCCGATGGTCATCGCATCGTCGGCAACATCGAGAGCCTGCCGGGCGGCCTGACGCCGGACATCCCGACCGTTGCCGTGGTCGTTCGGCTCGAAGGCGGCGACCGTGAGAATCAGAAGGTGAAGCTCGCGGCGCATCCGCTTCCGAGCGGCGAAATTCTTGTGATCGGCCGGAACATCGACGAGATTGCCAAGATCGCCGAAATCGTCGGGCGGGCCGTCGCGCTGGGTCTGCTGCCGGCGTTCGGGGTGGCAGTTGCGGTCGGAATGGTGTTGAGCTTGCGGGCTCTCGGTCGTCTCTCGGATGTCAACCGGAGAATCCAACGTATCGTGGCAGGCGATTTGCGCGAGCGGCTGCCGACCCGCGGGAGCAATGACCCGTTCGACCAACTCGCCGTCAGCGTCAACCGGATGCTGGGCGAGATTGAAGCGCTCATCCATGAGATTGCCGGTGTCGGCGACGACATCGCGCATGACCTGCGCACACCGCTCACCCGCGTGCGGGTACGCCTCGAGCGCGGGCGCGAGCACGCTGCAACGTTGGAGGAATTGCGGGCGGCCGTCGATCAGGCGATCGCCGGTCTCGACCAATCTCTGGCCATCATCACGGCCCTGTTGCGTATTGCCGAGATCGAGCACAGCCGCCGACTCGAGGGATTTAGCGAAGTCCGGCTCGCCGCTTTGGTGCGCGAGGTAGGTGATTTGTACGACCCGATCGCCGAGGACAAGCGGGTCGCCCTTCGGGTCGAAGCTGCGGACGAGGCGATCGTACGCGGCGACCGCGATCTTCTTTTCGAGGCCGTCGCCAATCTGGTCGACAACGCCGTGAAATTCACCCCCGAGGGCGGGCGTGTCGACCTCGCCTTGCTTCGCCGAGATGGCGAGACCGTCATCCGGGTGAGGGACACCGGTCCCGGCATCCCCGAGATCGAACGCGAAGCGGTGACCAAACGCTTCTACCGCTCAGACAAAAGCCGGCGCACCGAGGGGCTGGGCCTGGGCCTGAGCTTGGTCGCTGCGATCGTCAAATTGCATGGCTTCCGTTTTACGATTGCGGCCGGCCTGGGTTGCACAGCGGAGATTGCCTGCCCGCAGGGGCATTTGAAGGCGAAAGCGAGAGTCGAACAACAGAGGTGCCGACCAGAAATCACATCCGCTGGCGTGGAGTTACGAAGCCCCTATCAGGGCACTAGCCGCCCGCCCAACCTGCTCACATAAAATCGAATTTAGTTTTCTGAACTGCAATTTAATGGTGCTGGCGGGCCATCTGCTTATTTCTCCGAAGGAGGATGACAATGTCAACCAAGACTAATATCGCTGCGGCCGCTGTCCTTCTGGCGGCTCTTGCCGCCCCCGAAATATCTTTCGCAAGAATATCGGTACGCGGAGGCGTCTCATGACGGTTAGCTTGTTTCATATTGGGCCGGCAATGACGGCCGCCTTCCTGGCCTCGCTGGTCGAGGCGGTGGAAGCGCTGACAATCGTGCTCGCTGTTGCCACCGTTCGCGGCTGGCGGCCAGCGGGGCTTGGCGCACTCGCCGGCCTTGTATTGCTGGCCATCATCGTGGCGGCGCTCGGTCCGCTTCTCGACCGTGTGCCGCTACATCTCCTACAGCTCGCAATTGGGATCCTGCTCCTGCTGTTCGGCATGCGCTGGCTGCGCAAGGCGATCCTGCGCTCAGCGGGCGTCATTCCATTGCATGACGAAGCTATGGCTTTCGCGATCGAAACGGCAGAACTCCGCGAACAAGCCCTCCGACACCAGGCAAGGCTCGATTGGCTTGCTGCTCTAGCCAGTTTTAAGGCCGTGCTGCTCGAAGGACTTGAAGTGGTGTTCATCGTTATTGCTGTCAGTGCGGGCCGCGGGTTGCTCGTTCCAGCAAGTGCCGGCGCACTTGCGGCATGTCTGCTGGTCGCTGGAATAGGCTTTGTTGTGCATCGTCCGCTGGCGCGGGTCCCCGAGAACACGCTGAAGTTTGTTGTCGGCGTGATGCTGTCTGCGTTCGGCGTATTTTGGACGGGAGAAGGTCTTGGAGTGGCTTGGCCGGGCGCTGATCTGGCGATCGTTGCATTTGCGGCGCTGTTCCTGGCCGTTGGAGGCGCGGCCGTCGCCCTGGCGCGACGTCCGCGCGCGGAGGTTTTGCCATGAACATGCTGGGAGCCGTGTTTCGCGAGTTGATCGGACTATTCGTTGACGATGGCGCGCTCGCCTTGGAGATTGTGGCGGTCATCGTACTTGCCGCCATTTCTGCAACTCTGATACCAGACGTGCCATTGGCGGCGGGAGCGATCTTGCTGTTTGGCTGCCTCGGAGTGCTCTTGGCGAACGTGGGATGCAGCCGCGCTTCCGAGCTACCGTTCGGGGGGAGGCTGTGGCGGCGGAGGTGGTGGGCTGGAATTCTTTGAACTGAACCAGAACCAAGTCGCAATCGAAATGAAAAGTAATAAGATGAATAATGCTACGAACCCGAGAA
>Ga0257161_1000245_pt1 | contig 14760 bp, 10 predicted proteins | sample NR01A_FD_185954 | JGI IMG/M metagenome (GOLD analysis project Ga0257161, IMG submission 185954) | Soil microbial communities from H.J. Andrews Experimental Forest, Oregon, United States - NR-01-A | ecosystem: Environmental > Terrestrial > Soil > Temperate forest > Bulk soil | place: USA: Oregon... | reverse complement strand
GGGAGGCATTGATGGCAAGACGCAACGTCTCGATTCACGCTGCATTTCTGGCGAGCAGCATATTGGCGTGGCCCGCAATGGCCGCCGACGTGACGCCGGAACGGCTCCTCAATCCCGACCGGGAGCCGCACAACTGGCTGATGAACCACCGCACCTATGACGGCCAGCGCTTCTCGCCGCTGGCGCGGATCAACAAGGACAACGTCAAGAACCTGAAACTCGCCTACGCGGTGCCGCTCGGCGGCGGCGCGGGCAACGAGTTCACCAACGCAACGCCGCTCGCCGAAGACGGTTTCCTCTACGTCACGGATTCCTGGAACGTCCTTTACAAGATCGACGCCCGTTCCGGCGACCTCGGCCGCATCGTCTGGCGCATGGACCCCAAGCAGGATCGCCAGATGCGCAGCCGCGGCGCGGCGCTGTCGGGCAACCTCGTCATCACCGGTGCCGGCGGTTTCGGCAACTCGCCGCGCATCATCGCGACCGACAAGGAAACCGGCAAGGTGGTCTGGGAAACCTCGTTCTCGGACACGCCGGACGTGACCTTCACGGCAGCGCCGCTTGCCATCAAGGACAAGATCATCGTCGGTGCGGCCAATGGCGACACCGGCGTGCGCGACTGGATCGCCGGGCTCGATGCCGCAACCGGCAAGCGCCTGTGGCAGCAATTCATCATCCCGGCGCCGGGCGAGCCCGGCAGCGAGACCTGGAAAGGCAACACCAATGCGTGGCGCACCGGCGGCGGCGCGGTGTGGGTGACGGGCACCTATGATGCTGCCACCAACCAGACCCTGTGGGGAACCGGCAATCCGGTGCCGATGTTCGATCCGTTCTATCGACCGGGGGACAACCTCTATACCAACAGTGTGATTTCATACGATCCCGACACCGGCAACATGAACTGGTATTTCCAGTTCACGCCGGGCGACCAATGGGACTACGACGAGGTCGGCACCCATATCCTGATCGACGGGCAGGTCGGCGGGCAAGCCCGCAAGCTGATCACGCACTCGGCGCGCAACGGCTTTCTCTACACGATGGAGCGCGCCAATGGCGCGATGGTGCTCGCCAAGCCTTACGTGGAGGTCAACTGGACCAAAGGCATCGACCAGAAGACCGGCAAGCCGCTCGAGTATGATCCCGCCAAGGACATCCAGACCTATGCGGGCGTCGGCAACCTCAACCCGAATGAGCCGCTCAAGAAGGTCTGTCCCTCATGGGTGGGCGGCAACAACTATTGGCCGAGCTCCTACAGCTCGAAAACCAGGCTCCTGTACATCCCGGCGTTGTCGAACTGCTCGACGATTGCGATCGACCGCGAAAAGCACAGCAAGGAGAGAGGCTGGAATGGCGGCCTCGGCTCCACCGCAGACCGGTGGGAAAGCGACCTGAAGGCCGCCGACCCGCTGACCGGCGAGATCAAGAAGAGCGTGCACCTGAGCTACCCGAATTACAGCGGCACGCTCGCGACGGCCGGCGGGCTCGTGTTTCTCGCGCTCCTGGACGGCACGGTTGCGGCGTTCGATGACACCACACTCGGCCAATTGTGGAAGATCAATGTCGGCTCCGGCTTTTCCGCGCCGCCGATGACGTTCGAGGTCAACGGCAAGCAATATATCGCCATCATCTCGGGACCGAGCCCGGGAGCCAGAGGGAGGCTCGTCAATACGCCGGAGCTCCGGGAGCAGCGCAACGCACTCGTGCTGCATGTGTTCGCGTTGTAAGCAAGCCCAACGTCATCGCAAAGGATCGGCGACTCAGGCATGTCGCGGAGGCCGAGGATCACTCCTTGCCCCACAACACTGCGACTGCTGCGGCGCACAACACTGTCCGGAGCGGGGCCAGGGGCTGCCTTCCCGACTGCGTTCGCGCCACGACCGGTGTACACCAGATAACTGCCGACTTTGCGGCACCGCGCGAAGTCGGCAGGCGACGTGCGGAAATATTGCAGCCCTTCCGGAGGCGCAAAGATGGTTTAAGCTTAAAAACGGAGCTACTCATGGGACCCGCGGAAGCCCCGTCAATTACCGACAGGGCGGGGTGCGCGCGGCGGCATTTCAAGATTTCATCCGATCCGGGCGAGCGCGCGAGCGCCTCACGATTTCGCAACCACGAAAGGGAGGTTGGCATGAACAGACACTGCGATTTCCTTGGATTCGTCGCACTGGCGTGGGTGGCTGCGACGCCCACCCTGGCACAAACGGCGCCCGTTGCGCAGGCCAGCACCGCAACCAACGCCACCGCATCGATCCCGGACTTTACCGGGCTGTGGAATCATCCGGCCTTTCCCTGGTTCGAGCCGCCGGCCTCCGGTCCCGGACCGGTGACGAACAAGGTACGCTGGCCCCGGGTGTTCGGTTCGCTGCCAGAGGCCGGCACATTGGCACTGCCTCCGCTCAAGGACGGGGACGGCATCAGCGACTATGACCAGCTGGTCGGGGACTACACCAATCCGATCTTGCAGCCTTGGGCGGCGGAAGTCGTAAGGAAGTTCGGCGAAATGTCGCTCGCGGGCATCACCTATGGGAATCCGTCGAACCAGTGTTGGCCCGAACCGCCGCCATTCATCTACAAGCAAGCCCTTGTGCTGATTCTCCAGCAGCCGAACACCATCACGATGGTGTACAGCGGGAACATGGACGTGCGCCGCGTGCGCATGAACCAGCCTCACAAGGACACGCCGGCCTTGTACGGAGATTCAGTCGGCCATTACGAGGGCGACACGCTGGTGATCGACACCATCGGCATCAGGACTGACCGGAAATATGCGATGATCGACCTGTTCGGCACGCCATATACAAAGGCTCTGCATATGGTCGAACGCTATCGGTTGCGCACTTACGACGACGTGAAGGACGCAATCGAGCGAAACAAAAAGGAGAATTGGCTGTTTGCCGGCGATGTTTTCAGCGGCCATCGCGGCAAGTTCTTGCAACTGGAGCTGACGATCGAGGATAAGGGTGTCTTCACGACGCCGTGGACCTCGACGCTTACTTACATACCGGGGCCCAGCACGTGGCCAGAGGTTGTCTGTGCTGAAAACCCCCGTCAATATTATTACGACGGCAGCGACACCGACGTTCCGCGTGCTGATAAGCCGGACTTCTGAGGGCTAGCATCGGGAAGATCGCAGCGTCGGCTCCGGGTCTTGTGCGAAAATGTTCCTTTTCACACAGCCAGGATCATAAGGAGCCGCGCCAAAATGTCCGCCCAGGACGGCAGCTTCCCACGAAAGCGGCTGTCCCGACAGGCAGATCGGCATCTGCCAAAACCGTACTCTTGAACTTTGTAACGGAGGAGGATGCGATGTCCAAAACAGCTTTGCGGTGCAGCGCCCTGCTGATTGCCTCTCTTGCGGTGGGCGCCGCTGCGCAAGCCCAAACGCATGAAAGCGCCATTCCGAACCTGGCATCCGCTGATTTCGGCTGGCAGCACGGGCTCGGTCTTATCTTTCAGCGGGTTGAGGGGACGGTTGCACCGACCGCACGCGGCCCCGTGCTGCCCGGTGTCGAGCGTCTCGCTGACGACCAGAATTCCAATCTAACCCCCTGGGCGGCCGCCCAGATGCGCATGCACAACGAACTGGTAAAAAAGGGACATCGCGCTTTCTCTGCCCAATCCCGGTGTTGGCCCGGCGGCACCCCCGGTCAATTGCTGTTTCTTCAGCCCTTCTATTTCATCCAGACCGCGCAAGAGGTCTGGATGATCTGGGAGCGCGACCATCAGGTGCGTCGGGTCTATCTCAACCGCGAACACAGTGAGAATCCGAAGCCTTCCTGGTTCGGCGAATCCGTCGGCCATTACGAGAACGGCGAGCTTGTCATCGACACCGTCGGTTTCATTGAGCATCCCTATAGCTTCGTGGATAATTTCACCACACCGCACACAAAGGACCTGCACGTGGTGGAACGGTGGAAGATCAGCGATGACGGAAATGCGCTCGACGCGACCGTCACGGTTGACGACCCTGGCGCATTCAAGGCGCCTTGGTCTGGCACGATCCGCTGGCAGAAGATCAACCGCCCAATCGCGGAATGGGCCTGCGCGGAGAACAACCTGGGTTACGAGCAGGCCTTCGCGCTTCAGGAATATCCGATGCCGGTCGCCAATACGCCGGACTTCTGATCGCTTTGGACGACTACGAGTAAGAGAGGGTCTCTTTCGGGTCACGGGCCGCCGTTGCAACTACGTTGGCATCACGACCTATTTGCCCCAGATAGCTGCTGACTCAGTGCAACGCCCAGGTCGGCAGTATCGGGCAAATAAGGGAGTTCCAGGGGTCTCTATTCCGCCATGAAGCCGCCGGACTGGCGCGCCCACAGGTCGGCATAGAGCCCGCCGCGGCGCAACAAGTCTCGGTGGCCGCCCTCCTCAAGGATACGTCCATGATCGAGGACAATGAGGCGGTCCAGGGCGGCAATCGTCGACAGCCGATGAGCAATGGCAATCACAGTCTTGCCGGACATAAGGTTCAAGAGCTGTTCCTGGATCGCTGCCTCAGCCTCCGAGTCTAGAGCGCTCGTAGCCTCGTCGAGGATCAGGATTGGGGCGTCCTTCAGCAGCACCCGAGCAATTGCGATGCGTTGGCGTTGGCCGCCCGAAAGCTTGACGCCACGCTCCCCGACGCCCGCTTCGTAGCCTCGGCGCCCCTCCGAATCTTCAAGACCCGCGATGAACTCGTGTGCGTGCGCGTGTTTCGCCGCCTCAATCGCTCTCGGGAGTCCTGCTTCCGGCCGGCCGTAGAGAATGTTGTCGAGGACTGAGCGGTGGAGGAGTGAGGTGTCCTGCGTTACCATGCCGATGGAAGCGCGCAGGCTCTCCTGGGTTACACTGAAGATGTCCTGGCCATCGATCAAAATACGGCCCTTCTCAAGATTGTAGAAGCGCAGGAGCAGGCTGACGAGCGTAGATTTTCCGGCTCCAGACCGGCCGATGAGGCCGATTTTCTCGCCCGGCCGCATAGTCAGCGACAGACCATCGATGACGCGCGTCGGGTCGGCGCCGGGCGTCCCTTTTGCGCTGCCATAGTTGAAGCCGATGGCGTCGAAGCGGATCTCGCCTTTCGCTACCACAAGCGATTTCGCCCCGGTCTGGTCGACGATCGCGTGAGGTCGCGAAATCGTCTTCATCCCGTCCTGCACGACGCCAATGTTTTCGAAGATGGTGGTGACCAGATTCAAGACCCAACCCGACATCTGCGTAATGCGCACCACCAAGGTGGTCACGAGCGCAATGGCTCCGAGGGAGACGAGGTCACTCGTCCAAAGCCACAGCGCGACTGCCGTCGTCGCGGCGATGAGCAGCCCGTTGAGTGTGGACAGCATGGCTGCCATCAGCGTCGTCAGTCGGACATAGGACTGGTGCTTGTCGGTCTGCTCTTCGAGAGCCGTGCGAGCGTACGCGTCCTCGTTCTCCGCGTGCGCAAACAGCTTGACCGTGAGGATGTTGGTGTAACTGTCGACGATGCGGCCAAGTAGAGTTGACCGCGCTTCGGAGGCCTCCGTTGACCGTCTGCGGATAAGCGGAACGAACCAGACGAGGGCAACGCCGTAGGCCGCCAGCCACGCTACCAAGGGAATAATGAGGCGGGGGTCTGCAGCCCAAAACAGCACAATCGCGCTCAGCCACTGCACCGCCACAAACACCGCGGCATCGCTCAGCGTGATAAACGAATCCCTTATAGCAGGTGCCGTCTGCATCAGTTTGTTGGCGACCCGACCCGCGAACTCGTTCTGGAAGAAATCTAGGCTTTGCCGCAGCATATAGCCGTGGGTCTGCCAACGCACGCTGGTTTGGAACGGGGGCGAAAGGACCTGATTCTTGAGAAGCTCGTAAACGAAGATGATCGTCGGCCGGGCGACGAGTATCACGAACGCCATCCACACAAGCAGTCCGGCATGATCGCTAAAGAAACTCGCCGTGCTCACGGCGCTCTTCATGAGGTCGATCAATTGGGCGACAAAGGTGGCGAGTAGCACCTCGCTAATGGCGGCCAGCAGATCGAAAAAGAGGATCAGCGCGAAGACCGGCCATATAGGTCGGACGAAGTGCCAATAAAACGACAGCAGCGCGCTCGGCGGCATGACAATGCCCGTACGCGCGAAGGGGTCGATTCGACTTTCAAACCACCGAAACATGAATCGCTCGGCCCAAGTCGCACTCCACCGCGAAACTGGGCGAAGACCGTTGCGAGCTTCCGCTCGCAGCTCCAACGTCAACAAATCGTACAAATCGTGCATTTGTACCGGAGGACTGCCCGTCGCTTCAAGCTCCTCACGTGGCATCGCCCGCGCCACCATCAGCGACGACGTGGGTTCCGCAGCGATCGGCGCGGTGCTTCCTTCAGAACTCCCACTAACCCCGGCAATCCTAGCCGCTCTGGACATTCGCCAGCGTGAGCTGGGTCACACTTGGTGTGACCAACAGGCGCGGCCCACTCGACCCAATCATGGTCGATGCGGAGAGCCTCGCGCCGATCCCGACTGAGACCGTTGCCCTCGTCGCGGGGCCCCTTCGCGTCGCCGTTGGCATCGCGACCGGTCTACCCTGGATAGCTGACGACTTGCTGCAATGCCCGAGTCAGCAGAGTCGGCCAAGTGCGGACATGCTCCGCCGCAACATGTGTGGCTAATTCGTTGTAGTGCTTCTTGGCGCAATTTTCGAATTGCTATCTCGTTGATTTGAGCAACAATCGTTTTATTTATCAGAATCACGGACCTCTCGCTTGTTCGTCGTTGATTTTTTCGAGCCGCTGAATATAAGAATAGCCTCTCCGTGAGGAACCAATGCGTTTGCTGCGCTCACATATTGCATTCATGACCGTCGCGCGCTCGATCATTCGATCGAGCGCGTTGGCTCATATGTGCACGTGCGGTTCGCTCCAACTGACGAATATCCTCGTAACTGAGTTTACGGGACCCGAATAGCCGGCGCAGGCCAGCCCTCCGCCGAATTAGGCAGGAGGGACATATGGCACTGGTGCACAACGGATTTTCAACATACAGACTGTTCGCGGCATCCCAGACTGTCGCGCGACTCAACGTTGCTCTCACGAAAGCCGTTAAACGCTTTTCAGAGAGCCGTCGGCTGACTTCGATCAACGATCTTAGGAGCGGTTTGAGTCCGCAAAGCGACTCAGGGCCCCTGCCCGGCAGCGTGTTCGACACGCGCTATGAGGGCCTGACAGCCCACGCCGCTCGTCTTGACGCAGCTATCTGTCGTCAGACGCGCGTGCGTTGGTGACCAAGGGAGCCCCAGCTCTGCCGGGTTACCTTGGATGCCATGAGGGTGTCGATGCCGACGAGACTTTTGTTCTTCTACTAACGGCGCTTAGCGGGCTCGTGCGATCGAGGGACACAGCCGTGTTTGAGGAATTCCTATCGGACTTAGGCAAAGCATTTGCCGCGGGCCTACTGACTGGAGGCGCTCTCGTTGCAACACGACGCGCCGCGGTGAGAGGAATTGGCCAGCATTTGCGCTTACCCTGGAGCCAGGGCACACGAGACCGCAAGCATGTTGAACGTCGGCTGATGGCGATCCTTAGCGTTGATGTCGTCGGCTATTCGCGTTTGATGAATGCCGATGAGGAGGTACCCACAAACGCCTGCTGAACTCGCAGCGAAAAACCTTCCAATCGAGACCAATTAGCAGTGTCCGCTGGCCGGAATTTGAAACTAAGAGCCAATAACCAGACGATGGCAAGCTTTCATGACGTGGAGAATAGCGGTGTCTAATTTCCCAAAAACGGCCTTCTTGGCCTCGGTCGGAGCGCCAGATGCCGATAGCTATTCTGGTCTCGCGAAGTTGTGCGAGCGATGTCCAACGATTTCGATTGTCGTTCTATCTGGTCAGCGCAATGAGATGTTAGGTGCCTTGCAACTGATGTTCGGTCGCAACCTGAGTGTTCACGCCGAAATCAATTCTCGCGACGACGTACGGGCTGCGCGACCAAAAGAAAAGAAGCCTTTGATCAACTGGTCTCAGTTATCGACTTCCGATCTCGTCTTGACGGAGCGGCAGCTGGACGTGCTTGCGCTAATGATGCAGGGCAAAAGCAATAAGGCCATTTGCCGCGTTCTCAATATAGCCGAGCCAACTGTGAAGAATCACGTCACTGCAATACTAAGAGCGCTGAAAGTGTCGAACCGCACCCAGGCTGTCATTGCAGTGAGTGAATTGGGCTGGAAATTGCCAACCGCAGCGCAACTCGATGTGCAATCGAAAAGCCCCCGCTCGAACTCTAACGTTGCTCCTCCGGAGATGTGATGAGGCGTGTCCGGACCGTCGGGTAGGATCGAGGCGCGGGGCTCGAAACCGCCCGACGGGTGCGACGATCCCGAGCTCGGCATTGATGCTGGTTGTCTGCTGCCGAATCAATAGATGCCGCATGCGGCAAAGACATTCGCGCTTCCAACTGACCTCGGTTTACGGCCCCAGTACCATTAGACGCACTCCTCAAATGCGCGGGCGACCTCAACGCGACAGCGCGATTTTTATCGAGGGACTCGTGACGAATAGGTTTGTCCTCTCGCAACGTGCGGTGCGACCAAAAGCGCGGCGGCTCTCGCCGCAAGATGCAAAGAATTTTGGCGTTGAAGGTGCATGATGTCCTCCAAGGGCGTTGCACACTGCTCAAGCGATCACCGCTTTTGCCAGCAACAGAGGGTGGCTGATGGCTTGCGCCTGCCCCTCAGCCCTGCCGACGAGATGATCGAATTGGCTGCGAAGAGCCGTAAAGTTGTGGCTCTGGGACCTGCAACTCGACACCGAGCGAATGTCAGGTCGGGGCCAATCGCGTCGTTTCGAGCATTCGCGTGGGGCGTCGGCTGTACCCTAATGACCGGTCGTAGCGAAGAGACTCGGATTGCCGACGTCGCGCTGCCGTGTTTGCGCCGGATCGGCGCTCTCGGCCTGTTGGGGCCGCCCGTCGCGCGAGGCTCTGACAGCGTCGCGGCTGGCGGACCTGCTGCTGCTCACGGCCGCCAGCCCATCGCGCGTGCGGCATTCCAGTCGGCTGTACCCATCAGCCAAGTGTTGTCGTAATCAACGTAAGGGCTTGGCTCGGGCGGCCCGCTGACTCCCAAGGTCTTGCGCTGGGCACCGCCCTCTCCGGCCTGCGCGACTGATAGGGCGGATGTCATGCCGATGACCGCCGCAAGGGCGACAGTGGCGAGGACCGTGCTGATCGTGAGGTGCGTATTCATTTTGTCGTTTCCTCGGATCGGATGGGCTTGTCGGCTCATCGACTGATTTGACGGCAAATCGTGCTCCCGCCGGCCGCGAGGGTAAATCAGACAAGGGTACTCATACTTTCTTCCCGGACGGGTCGCGTCATGTCAGGAAAGCCCTGTGCCGCAGCGCTTTGCAGAGTGTGAGCCGCGACGAGCCGTGGGTCTTGAAGCGACGGACTGAAGTCCTGGGCAGGCCTGCGGTGAATGCGGGCCGACCCAATCGCCACGGTCGCAGCTCCCATGCCTACGCCGAGAGAGCCGATTCGCCTCACTTGCACCTGGTCGCCATGGGAAGCGCGAGTCGATGAGGGCTGGGTGCGCGGGCGCGCCGCCCCATACTTGCTCGTACCCACCCGCCTTTCACTCATACTTCGTCTCCAAGACTCAAGAATCCGTTTTGTCAAAGTCGTCCGGAATCGCAAAAAATAGCGCCAAGTGGGGACTTCTTTCACACACCGCACTTGCACGTACCGATACCCGGCATCCTTCAGGCTGATATATGGTTGCGATCTTTACCGACATGGTGCGAGCGACAACACGGGACGCTCGCCATGTTTACGAAGGCCCTCTCCGCTCTCGCAATCCTCCTCAGCACAGTCTGCGGCGCCGTTGCCGTGACCAAGCATGAGGGCACGGCCGCCAATCGCGCACCGGCGAACAAAGCGTCTCCGCAGAACCCGCGCGACAAGGCCGACTTCGTCATCGGCAACATGCTGTTCGTCGGCTTTCACGAAATGGGTCATGCGCTCACCGATCTGTTCCATCTGCCGACGCTGGGCCGCGCCGAGGATGCAGCCGATTCGTTTGCCACCATTGCCCTTCTCAATGCCGGCTCGGAGTTTTCTATCAACGTGCTCGTTCAGGCAGCGCGGGGCCTGTTCCTGTCGGATCGCCGCGACCGCAAACAGGGCGAGGAACTCGACTTCTCCGACGTGCACGGCCTCGACAGGCAGCGCGCATACCAAATCATCTGTTTGATGGTTGGCTCCGACCAGGAGCATTTCAGGGAACTCGCAGACTGGGTCCGCATGCCGCGAGATCGTCAGCGCACGTGCGTCAACGACTACGAGGATGCGAAATACGCTTGGCATTCGCTGCTCGAATCGCACCGGCACGCCGACGGCGAGCCGACCGCGAACATCGAGATCGCCTACGAGGCCGGCCAGGGCAATCTGGAGCGCTATGAGAGGCCGTTCCAGTCCGTCGCGCTTTTGGAAGCTCTGTCGGATTACGCGTCGAGCCATTACGCCTTGCCGCGTCCGATCAAGATGGTCATGGCGAGCTGCGGCAACGCCAATGCGGCGTGGGTTTCGGCAGCCAACACCGAAACCCTGTGCTACGAACTGGCTGGTGACTTCTTCGATCTTTACGAGGCCTTCACGACAAACGGCAAAGTGCAGGACCACGGGCTCTTATCGAGGAACGTTGCACCGATCAGCCTTGCGCATAACGCGCCGGCCGGCGCGCTCGACAAGGTCGCGATGGAGATGGACGGTGCCGCCAGCGCTCTGTTCACCAAGAAGGACAAGCTCGGCTCAGCCAACGCAAAGCGGCATCCGGCAAGGTGAGTGCCGGGCGAAGGCGCTCGACCAGTTGGTCCCGACATCGATCTTGCTTCCCCGCCGACGAGGCGATCGAATGAATGGACACCAATCGTATCCGATGCCTGCTTTCGGCACGTCCCCAGCAGCTCAGATAGCTGACGACTTTGTGCACCGCCGAAGTCGGCAGAGTCGGGCCAGTTGCGGTCACAGAGATCGAGTAGGGCGAGAGCGTTATCGATCGTCCCCAATAGCGTTGGTCTATGACTAAACCAGAAAGCCCAAGCGAGTTGTTCGCCACTTTGGTGCAGGCGATTGCTTCCGCCCACACTGGCGATGTTCGTCAATTGCTGACAGATCACCCGATATTGGCTCGACACAAGGCGGCGGTTGGCGCAACGCGGAAATCCGCCGGCGAATTTTATTTGAAGGGAATTGAGCACTATTTGTACGAGGGAGACACCGCTCTACACGTTGCGGCTGCGGCTGCTGCTTATGGAGAAGCCGTCGCCGTGCAGCTCGTGGCCAAGGGCGCCGAAGTGCGCGCAAAGAACCGGCACAGCCAAGAACCTTTGCACTATGCTGTCCTCGGCACTCCGGGGTCTCTAAGATGGAACCCGAATGCACAGACAGCAACGATCCGGCTATTGTCGAAGGCCGGCGCGGACGTCGTACCGATCATCTCCGCCAGTGTCTCTTGGCTGATTTTCGCTATGATTGGCTCCGGCCGACCTTCCTTGCCAAAATTCGCCAGAAGCAGAAGGGTCCGTGCCAGCCGTTTCTCGCTCGAATTGAACAATTGATCGACCAGGTCCTCCTCGACACGACTGTTGCGAGCCAAGAGGTGCGCGATAAATAACTCGGCAAACGCTGGCTCTTCGTGGATCACGCGGGTGGCGACAGCATGTACACAAGGAAAGCGTACGCAACACGGGAGACCCCAAGGCGTGAACAGGGATGATCAACCGGATGCCCGCGAGGGACAGGCCGGGCGCCTTGGGGAGACGGAGGGGTCCGCAGTACCGCTGAAGCCGGGTAACGTCGGGGGAGGGAAGGGACCTCAGTTCAAGACGGACGCAACACGTAGTGAGGAACCTGGGGATTGGGCAACCTATCAACTCCGAAGAGTGTTCAGAAACTGCAGACGGCGTTGCACGCGAAAGCGAAGGCAGAAGCCGGCTATCGCTTTTATGCTCTGTACGACAAGATCAGCCGTGAAGACATTCTGGCCCATGCCTATGCGCAGTGCCGCTCCAACAAGGGCGCACCGGGGGTAGACGGCCAGGACTTCGCGGACATCGAAGCGTATGGGCTACAGCGGTGGCTTGGCGAACTGGCGCTTGCGCTCAGGCAGGAGACTTACCGACCGGCCCCCATCAGAAGAGTGTATATATATACCGAAGGCCAATGGCAAACTCAGGCCATTAGGCATCTCGACTTTGCGCGATCGGGTCTGCATGACAGCAGCGATGCTGGTGCTGGAACCGATCTTCGAAGCCGATCTTCCACCGGAGCAGTATGCCTACCGCCCCGGGCGAAATGCCCAACAGGCGGTGGTCGAGGTGGAAGCGCTGCTGTTTCGTGGCCGCCCGGAAGTCGTTGACGCCGACCTCGCGGACTACTTCGGGAGCATTCCGCACGCCGAACTTCTCAAGTCGGTGGCGCGCCGGATCGTCGATCGGCGCGTGCTGCATCTGATCAAGATGTGGCTGGAAAGCCCTGTGGAAGAAACCGATGATCGAGGAAGGAAGACACGCACGACGGCAGCCCGGGACAAGCGGCGCGGCATCCCGCAAGGCTCACCGATCTCACCATTGCTGGCGAATCTCTACATGCGCCGGTTCGTGTTGGGATGGAAGATGCTCGGGCTGGAGCGAAGCCTCGGCACTCGCATCGTGACTTACGCCGACGACCTCGTGATCCTGTGCCGGAATGGCAAGGCCATAGAAGCCTTGTCGCGATTACGCGAGATCATGGGAAAACTGAAGCTGACGGTCAACGAGGAGAAGACACGAATCTGCAAGGTGCCAGAAGGAGAGTTCGACTTCCTGGGATACTCGTTCGGGCGGATGTACTCAGCGAGAACCGGTCAGGCATACCTGGGATTCCGGCCATCGAAGAAAAGCATCAAGCGCATGGTGGAAACCATCCAAGCGCTGACAGTCCGAACCGGGAAGAGCTGGTGGACAAGTTGAACCGCACGCTGCGCGGATGGGCGAACTACTTCAATGTAGGAACCGTCACCAAAGCGTACCGGGCGCTCGACTTCTACGCAGCTATGCGGTTGCGCCGGTGGTTGCGCATCAAGCACAAGGTCAGGCGACGCAAGGGCGGGACCTATCCACTCTCGCACCTTTACGGGCACTTCGGGCTCGTACTACTGAGTCAGAAGGCCGCATTCAAAGTATTTGAGAATCACTTATGGAGGCGATTCCCATTGGAGCATAGGGGTTTGGGATGGGTCTCCACGAAGCGAAGGACATTGAATCGCGGTTCACGCGCTATGTCGAGGGGCTTGTCAGCGTGATCGGGCACGCGGATCGCGCGGTTCCGTTGCATGACTACTGCCTGGGACTGGTGATGCCGGGTGAGCGCAAGAGCGTAGAGCCGATGGCGGCGATCACGGCGCCTGGGCGAACAGCGGCGCAGCATCAATCGTTGCTGCATTTTGTCGGTCAAGGGGGTTGGTCCGACGACGATGTGTTGGGCAAGGTGCGAGAGATGGTGTTGCCGGCGATCGAGCGTTATGGACCGATCGAGGCCTGGATCATCGACGACACGAGCTTTCCCAAGCAGGGACGGCATTCGGTCGGGGTGTCACACCAATACTGCGGACAGCTTGGCAAGCAAGCGAATTGCCAGGTTGCGGTGACGTTATCGATTACCAACCACGATGCGAGCCTGCCGGTGGCGTATCGGCTGTATTTGCCGAAGGCCTGGGCTGAAGATGATGCCCGTCGCTGCAAGGCGAAGGTGCCTGAGGATATCGCATTCAAGACCAAGCCGGAGATCGCGCTCGACCAGATCCGCTGGGCGCATGAGATCGGGCTTCCTGGCAGGATGGTGCTGTTGGATGCCGGCTACGGCAACGACTCCAAGCTGCGTGCGGGCATTACGGAACTGGGACTGGCCTATGTGGCCGGCATTCTGCCGCAAACCTTGGTATGGAAGCCAAGCGTGCGGCCGGGCCGGACGCCCAAGAAGGGGCGCCGCGACGCGCCCAATACGACCTCGGTCAAGGACCTCGCGCTTTCCCTGCGTGCGAGAGCGTGGCGCACGATCGAATGGCGGGAAGGCACCAATGAATGGCTGTCCTCGCGGTTTGCTCGGGTGCGCGTTCACGTGGCATCAAGCCATGAACGTCCCGGAAAACCGAGCAAGGAGTGGTTGCTGATCGAGTGGCCCGAGGGCGAGGATGCGCCGACCAAGTACTGGCTCTCGACCTTGCCGAGTAACATCACGTTCCGCGATCTGGTCGACGCCGCCAAGCTGCGGTGGCGCATCGAGCGCGATTATGAGGAGCTCAAGCAGGAGGTCGGGCTCGGCCATTACGAAGGGCGCGGGTGGCGTGGCTTCCACCATCATGGCACCATGTGCATCGCAGCCTACGGATTCCTGATCTCCGAGAGGGAGACGATTCCCCCCTCAGGACCGCGTTCCGCCGCGCTGCTCCCGCAACTTGCCGTACCCGACAGTTACCGACCCCGAGGATCCCCCCTTGCGGCCTGAACGGCACATCCCAAACTCGATCGCCACCATGCGCCGAAGGCTCATCGCAGCTATCGTCAGACGATTACCGCGATGCCCATGCTGCGGCGGCACAGCCCGGAAACGGGCGCGTAGTAATTTGTAACGCAGTAGTATTAGACCTTTCGGCCGGCGACTTAGATCTTTGGCGAACAGCGTTGGCCCTGACTATCGCCGCTGTACCGCGTACAGGCGCCAAGCCTCGGTCTTGATTCCTGAGCGGCCTTCTCGATAGCGTCTTT
>Ga0257161_1000244_pt1 | contig 14806 bp, 13 predicted proteins | sample NR01A_FD_185954 | JGI IMG/M metagenome (GOLD analysis project Ga0257161, IMG submission 185954) | Soil microbial communities from H.J. Andrews Experimental Forest, Oregon, United States - NR-01-A | ecosystem: Environmental > Terrestrial > Soil > Temperate forest > Bulk soil | place: USA: Oregon... | reverse complement strand
TGCTGATCCATCAGTCCGTAATTCCCGATGTCGTGCCCCTCGCCGTCGAGCGCGGGATGCGCAAAGAAGCCGAGCGCGCCGACCCGGTAATTGACCGTCACGACCACGGAGTCGCCTTTGCCCGCGAGCTTGCTGCCGTCGTAATCGTTGCTTTCCCCGGCGACCAGGCCGCCCCCGTGGAACCAAAACCAGCACCGGCCGCTGCTCGGCCTTCCCGGCGTAATCCTTGGGCGTGTAGACGTTGAGATAGAGACAGTCCTCCGTGATGCTCGGACGCGCGAACTTGCCGGACTGGTTCTGGACGCAGGTGTTGCCGAAATCGATCGTCAGAAGCGTTTCGCTCCATTTGGCCGCCGGCTGCGGCGGCCGCCAACGAAGATCACCGACCGGCGGCGTCGCGTAACGAATGCCGAGAAATTCGGCGACGTCGTGCGTGTAAACGCCCTGGATCGGGCCATCGCCGGTCTCAACCTTTGGGGCGTCCATGGCGTGCGCCGCAACGGGCGCGATGGTCAGAAGACTCATCAGGCCCACTATTCGGATCGCGTGTCGCGCAAACCGAGTTATCCAAGAACTTTTCAACACGCTGACCTCCCCGTACTGGTGCGGCGCACGGCATGCGCCACGACATGTCCGCAGCTGGCTCACCTCGGCCGCCAAGGCTGCCGGCGGGCGGATCCGGTTACGGAGGGTGAACCCGCGCCGCTCGCGAAGCTCGATGACGCAGTTTGGCCCACCTCGGACAGAGGGGGCAACGTGAAAACTGGCGCTCATTGGGTATCAGCAGACGTTCCATAGTCGTCCTGGCGACACTGGAAAACTCAATCAACGCCCAGTCCGCGATTTGTTCATAGGGCACACACTTCTGCGCTGTGTCGAGCAGCAGCGGGCTTTACTCGGTTTTTTGAAATGGCTCTCCAGTCGATTGCCGAAAAGGGAAGGACCGAAGAGGACCCATTCGGGGCTCCGCAGTCGAGCCCGGGGATCGTTGCCGACGCCGGACCATAAACCTCCTGAGTGTCGCTGACCGCCACACATAAGGACTTGGGACTAATCTCATCGTCGCCACGGCGCTTGCACGAGAAGGGCGGTCGTGACCACCAACAACGGCGAACAAAACCAATCGCCCGTCGGGACAAACTCACCATCGGCCTCGTCTATGGACGAGCCTGAGAATGACCAGAAGCAGAACAGCGCCGATAGTGGCAGCGATGATAGCCGCCAGGATACCTGAGCCAAGATGGATACCCAGTCGGGGCAATAGCCAATCGCCGATAAAAGCGCCGATGATACCGAGGCAAAGGTCTGCCACGAGACCAAAGCCGGTGCCTCTTACGATCTGGCCGGCGAGCCAGCCCGCAATTAATCCGACCAGTAAAATGACAAGCAGACTTTCACCTGACATCGTCCCCTCCGATTTTTCCTCGCTGCGCATGTTCCGTCGACCGCACCCTCGCCGGGCCTGCGGTCTCCTCGATTGGCGACCGTGCCCAATGGGCTCACCCGCCGGATCGATGAAGCGAATGCGCCCACGCCCGGGGCTGCTCGCTTCTGGATGTTTTGGGCAACTGCGGCCCGCAGCAATACGGAAAAAGCGGTGAACATCCCCACGCACACCGCTCCGCAAGTTATCAGCGGCTCCCGCATTGGGGTGCATGTGGAGACTGCCATGCTCAACCCAATGGGTCGAGAGCATTAACGCATCGCTAACTGATTTCCTCCCTGAATGGCGCGCAGGACACACCACCCAGTTTCACCGACGCACTCGACATTTTTGAAATCCCCATCAGGATTTCGTGGAAAAGGAATGGCTGACAGAGGACCCATGAAGCTCCGCAGTCGAGCGTGTGGATCGTCGCCGACGTGGGCGTGACCACCCGGACCATAGCCCTCCTGAGTGTCGCTGACGCCCGTGGGGGCTTGGGCTTGGTGGTGGTGATCGGCCGAATGGATACCTTGGTGCTATGGGTGCGCCGCGGTTTTGCAGAACCTTAATCGCAGGCCCACACGTACTCGCCGTAATAGTCCGACCATACCCAGCACGGGCCAACGCCGTAATACCACCAACGGCCGTGCCAGAAGTGGCGGTGGTGTCCGAACGCGAAGTGTGCACGGTCTCGATGTCCAGCCGCGACGTGTGCACCGGGTCCAGGTCCAACCGCGACGTGTCTAGGCGCGAACTGTCCAGGCGCGAAGTGTCCAGGCGAGACGGGTGCGGCCACGGTGCGTCCACCACCGACGTGTGCAGGCGCGAAGTGTCCAGGCGAGACGGGTGCGGCCACAGTGTGTCCACCACCGACATATCCACCACCGCCCCCGCCGGCACGAAATCCGCCACCGCCGCCGCCATGTCCGCCGCCGCCACCGCCATGTCCACCACCGCCGCCACCTCCGCCGTGCGCGGCGAAAGCATCGGTGGCGAGCGATAGGCTGCCAAGCGCGAGAATTGCGGCCAATGCCAGGGCTGGTTTGATCGCGAAGACTGATTTGAACATCATGTTCTGCTTCCTTCCGTGTATGCTTTTTTTTGGATGTGCGTTGCTTGTGCGTAAATTTAAGGCAAATACGATGAACGGCGGGTGAACCGTCAATCACGAAGCCTGTGATTTGTCACAGCGATGCCCGCTGCGAGCGCCACCCCCGATTGCCGCGAAGGTCAACTTGGCACAGGCGTCAGACCGCCTGCGGCTGCATAGGGAGCCCATGGACAGGCTGGGCGACATAGGAGGCCCCTACGGGTTCAAGACGGCTCAATAGAGGCTCCCCGCGTGCATTGGGTCACATTCCTCGGTCACACCCGGCAGGTTTTCCGATTTCGAAGGTAGACCCGCTAGTCGGCGGCTTTGCGTCGTCACGGGCAAAGATGACCCATAGCCGCTGTAAGGAAATCGAACGTTAGCTAACGCCGAAACGAAAGCCCAATCAGAGTCACAATAAGCAGCATCCAACACGCCATTATCATCTCCGCCCGCTTCATATCGCGGCGGACGATGGAAACCTGCGCCGCCAGATCCTCCGGCAAAGAGCTAAAAAGATCCACATAACCAGGAAGCAGTCTCGCAAGATGAGGGGTCTGAAATTGGAAACTAAACCAGTAGTAGCTGAGGTTGCCTACGCGTTCACCAAGCAATCTATAAAGCAAATATACCCGGGCATTCCAAAACAATGCCGCCAGCACGGGGATCGGCAGCGAAGCCAATGCGACAATTCCTTCGACAGACATGTCCATTCTTTCATCGTATGTACGACGCACTGCGAACGCGTCTGCGCTGTTTTGCTGCAGCAAAATTATGACCGCTATTGGCCCGACCCGGAAGCGCCGACCGTCGGCCCGGCGGGTCCGCTTACTGAGGTAGATCTGCCGTGCAGACGAAGTGAGTGGCACGGCTCATTTTGATCCATAGCGGTCACGGGGCTGGCGGTGCCGCGGAACGGGAGATATGGAATATTTGGTCGAGATTTTCCTGGCTCAATCCGGCCTTGCGCCGGAGAACTTGACCACCTTGGCCCACTTTTCGGTTTCATCCGCGATTAGCTTGCGAAAATCGGCGGGCGAGCCCCGCAGTACCGTGCCGCCAAAGTCGGCAAGCCGCGGCTTCATCTTGGGATCGGCGAGGGTCGCATTGATCTCCTTGTTGAGCCGCTCCACGATCTCGGCCGACGTGCTCTTCGGAGCGCCGATGCCAAAAAACGCACTCGCCTCATAGCCCGGCACAAAATGCGCGACGGTCGGAATGTCTGGCAGACCTTCTGAACGCGTTGTGGTCGTCACTGCTAGCGCACGCAGCTTGCCGGCTCTGATGTACTCAATCGACGAGGCTATGCTGTCGAACATGACATGCACCTGTCCGCCGAGCAGATCGGTCAGAGCGGGTGCCCCGCCGCGGTAGGGCACGTGAAGCATGTCGATCCCGGTCATCATCTTGAACAGCTCGCCGGCTATATGGGGCGGGGTTCCGTTGCCCGCCGAGGCCATGTTGATCTTGCCCGGATTGGCCTTGGCATAGGCGATGAACTCGGGAACCGTCTTGGCCGGAACAGATGGATGCACTTCCATGACGCTGGTCTGACGGGTGATGCCGGCAACCGGCGCGATGTCGCGCATAAAATTGAAATTGAGCTTTTCATAGAGCGTCGCGTTGATCGCATTCGCTGCGCCAATCATGAGGAGCGTATAGCCGTCAGCCGGCGCACGCGCGACCGCCTCGGCTGCGATATTGGTCCCCGCGCCCGGCCGGTTGTCGATGACGAATGGCTGGCCGAGCCGCTCCGACAGCCATTGACCCATCAGGCGCGCGAGGATGTCTTGCGGGCCGCCGGGGGGGCCGCCGACAACAAAACGCACCAGCCGCGTCGGATAGGTTTGCGCCCATGCGATCCGCGAGGCGACCGGGAGAGCGGCAGCGCCTGCTGCCAGATGCAGAAATTGACGGCGCCGAAGTTTCATAATGTCCCCTCACCGAAATGCTGCGGATTCCATTTTAGGTGCGGCACGGACCGCGTGCGTCGTCAGATCGGCATAGTGGCCGGATTGTAATCGAACAAGCCGCGCTCTTCTGCATTGCGTCCCGGATTGAAGTGTTCGAGATGTGAGCCTTGCAGCGCATTCGCCTGCTCGCGAGATTCGAGTTGCACGGCATTCGCGCGTTGCCTGCGCGCCCTTTCGTAAAGCGCCAGCGCTTCCTCGGCCGTAGAAGCCTTGGCAAAGCACCGGCCGAGCACCATGCCGTCTTCGATCGCCATGACTGCACCCTGGCCGAGAAACGGTGGCATCGGATGGGCAGCATCGCCAAGCGTGGACACGCGGCCTATCGTCCATTGCGACAGCGGCTCGCGATCCCGCAATCCCCACTTGAACAGCCCATCCGGTTCGATCGATTCGATCATGCGCAGCACTTGCGGATGAAAATCTCCGTACAGCTCCAGCAATTCGGAGACCTCGGCCCGAATTGCCCATCCTTCCGCCTCCCACCGGGGTTGCCGTGCGTTGGCGACAATGTTCATCACGGAGTCTTTGCGCAGCAGGTAATGCAGGAACATGCGGCCGGGCCCGATGGAAAGGCAGCGCGACGGCGTCTGCAGCTCCTGCGGCACTCTCGCCGCCGGAACAAGCGCGCGAAATGACACTTGGCCAGAATAGGCAACCGGCGCGGAATCAAGGACCTTTTCGCGGACGGCCGAGCGGCCGCCGTCGCAGCCGATCAACGCGTCTGCGCTCGCGACCACGCCGTTGGCAAATCGGGCGACGACACCGCTATCGTCCTGCGAGAGATCGGTGAAGGCATGCGCGAGGTGAATACAGCCGGCGTCGTTGGCGAGCACTGCGGCGCTCAGGGCGTTGTGGAGGTCCGCCCGATGAACCTGGAAATTGCCGGCGCCGTATTTCAACCTGTAGGCATCGCCGTGGGATCGATGTTCTAGGACTTCCCCGGTACGATAGTGTTTGATCAGCAGCCCGGCTGACACGTTCGACCTTGCCGCAATGACGTCGCCGACGCCGAGGAAATCCAGCGCATGCATCGCATTCGGCGTGACCATGAGGCCCGCGCCGAATTCCCTGAGTTCGGGCGCCTGTTCGTAGACCGACACGCGCATCCCATGACGATGCAGCGACAGAGCCGCCGCCAATCCCCCGATCCCAGCACCGATGATGATAACGTGGCAGCCGGTCATCCGAAACGAAGGTTGGGACGAGGCTGTGGCCCGCCTCGTACGGCGAGCGGCGGCCTTACCGGGTGGGACGTGCCGCACCATTGTTCTCCATCGGGAAATCCCGTTCGGCGGTCGTGTTGCGATCAGGCGTCTGCATCTCGCGCCACGGTTTCAACCCTAGCTCCACTGCTCATAATCAGGTAATTCTATTGCCGAATGAGGCCATAACTTTCGCTCATGGGCACGACCGGCCCCTTAGATGAACGCGTCATGCGGCGGCTCAAGCTGCGCGAGCTACGCATTCTCACGACGGTGGCGCAGGCGGGCAGCATGGGCAAAGCGGCCGTGCAACTCGCCCTTTCCCAGCCCGCCGTATCGAAAGCAATCGCCGAAATGGAGCACACGCTCGGCGTCCCGCTTCTCGATCGCACTGCGCAAGGCGTCGAGCCGACGCCCTACGGCCACGTCTTGCTCAAATGGGCCATCGCGGTGTTCGACGACCTGCGCCAAGGCGTGCGGGAGATCGAGTTCCTGGCCGATCCGACCGGCGGCGAAGTTCGAGTCGGCTGCTCCGAGATGATGAATGCGGGGCTGCTCCCGGCGACGATCGATCGGCTATCACGGCGATATCGGCGCCTGCTGTTCACGGTGATGGTGGCACCCAACGTCGTGGAGCAATACCGCGACCTGCGCGAGCGCCGTGTCGATTTCGTGTTCGGGCGCATCGGGACGCCGATCGAGGACGATCTGGACGCGGAACTCCTGTACGAGGATCCCCTCATCGTGGTAGCCGGCGCCGGCAACAAATGGCTTCGACGCCGCAACATCGAGCCCGCCGAACTGATCGACGAGCCGTGGTGCCTCGCGCCATATGACAGCGGCATCGGACCATTCGTTGTCCAGGCATTCCGTGCGCGGGGCTTGGAGATGCCCCGGCTTGCCGTCAGGTCGAGGTCCCCGCATCTGTACTACGCCTTGGTGCACACTGGCCGCTTCCTGTCGGTGGCGCCGACCTCGACGCTGCGATTGAGCGGCAAGCGCCTGGGATTGAAGGCAGTGCCGGTCGACATCTCGATCCCACTCGGCCCCATCGGCATCATCACCATGAAGAACCGCACACTCAGCCCCGTGGCGCAACTCTTCATCGACTGCGCCCGCAAGGTCGCCAGGCCGTTTGCGAAGCGATGATCAAATAGAGTCGGTTTAGTCGGCTTGGAAAATAAACATGCGGCTGCAATAGCGCGAACGGCAGGTAAGGTCACGGTCCGCTGTTGGCCCTTTGCTCCGTCACGCAGAGGACGAGTTCGGAAGCGACCTGGGACGAAGCCGACTCGCCACCGACGGCTTCGATTCGTCCAAAATGACCCGCACCGGCTCGCGGCCAAAAATGATGCAAAGCCGCATCGTGCCGTCTCTCTGTCGGCTCGCTGAACGGGATTTATAGAATATTAGCGGGCTTCCGATCACCCTCATGGCGCCTGGATGTTGGCCGCCCGGATCACCTTGCCCCACTTCTCGGTTTCGTCGGCAATGAGCTTGCCAAATTCCGCCGACGAACCAGTAAGCACCGCGCCCCCAACGTCGGCAAGCCGCGCCTTGATCTTAGGATCGGCAAGGCCAGCATTAATTTCCTGATTGAGCCTGCGCACAATCTCCGCCGGCGTGTTCTTGGGCACTCCGATTCCCTGCCATGTAGCCGCCTCGTAGCCTGGAACAAAATCGCCCACAGCCGGGATGTCCGGCAGCGCCGGGGAGCGCGCCGCCGTGGTCACTGCCAGCGCGCGCAGCCTGCCGGCCCTGACGTGTTCGATGGTTGTCGGCATGACATCGAAGCTGACCTGCATCTGACCGGCGAGCAGGTCGGTCACGGCTTGCGCCGAGTTGCTGTATGGCACGTGAACGATGTTGACACCGGTCATCATCTTGAACAGTTCGCCAGAGAGAGGAATCGTACCAGCGGTCGGCGCACCAAAGTTCAGCTTTCCCGGATTGGCCTTGGCATGGATGACGAGTTGCGGGATTGTCTCGACCGGCACCGAAAGATTGACCGAAACAAGGTTCGGGACGCGGATGATGCCCGCAACCGGTGCAATATCGCGAATGAAATTGAACTTGAGGTTGTCAAAGAGCGTCGCACTGATCGCGTTAGCTGTAACTACATAGAGCAGCGTGTAGCCATCTGGGGCTGCGCGCACGGCGGCCTCGGTGCCGATATTGCCGCCTGCGCCGGGTCGATTCTCGATGACGAATGACTGAGCGAGCCGCTCCGACAGCCATTGAGCCATCACGCGCGCGACAATGTCGGGCGCACCGCCCGGGGCATATGGGACAATGATGCGCACCGGCCGCGACGGATAGGTCTGCGCCCATGCGATGCGCGATACCGCCGGGAGCGCGGCAGCACCCGCTGCCAGTCGCAAGAACTGTCTACGTGCAAGCTTCATGGCGTCCCTCGTCCCAGCCCCGCGAGACTTACGATCCGCGAGCCTTGGCCTCAGACGATAGTAGATGCTGCCATAAGCGCGTAATGCTATTGTCTGATGAGGTCATCTCAACTCCGAAATGGGGCCGACATGCAGTTGAGCGATCGCATCGGACGCCGGATGAAGCTGCAAGACCTGCACATCCTCATGACCGTTGTGCAGGCCGGCACCATGGGGAAGGCGGCGCAACGCCTCAATACCACCCAGCCCAACATTTCTAGATCGATCGCGGAACTGGAGCATGCGCTCGGCGTGCGCCTACTCGACCGCCACCGCCAAGGGATCGCGCCGACCGCTTATGGTCGCGCGTTGCTCGATTGCGGGGTGGCCGTATTTGATGACCTGCGCCAGGGCGTCAAGAACATCGAATTCCTCGCCGACCCTGCGGCGGGGGAAGTGCGGATCGGAAGCAGCACCTTTCTCGCCGCGACCTTCGTCTCTGCCGTCATCGAGCGGCTCTCCCAGCGTTATCCACGAATCGTGTTTCATCTCGTCACGGTCACCGAAACGGACACACTGCACCTTGAACTGAGCGAGCGTAACGTCGATCTCCTGATCGCACGGAGATCGGCCCTCTTTACCGAGGCGAAATTCGGCTTCGAAAATCTCTACGATGACTCATACGTCGTCGTGGCGGGTGCACAAAGTCCGTGGGTTCGGAGGCGCAGCATCGCGCTTGCTGAGTTGGTGAACGAATCGTGGCTGCTGCCACCGCCTGAACGCGCACTTGGCCCAGTCTATTTGGAAGCTTTTCGCGCCAACGGGCTCGACTATCCTCGCACGGCCGTTTTCACCGTTGACCCCGTGGTGCGGATCGGTCTCCTGGCGACCGGACGCTTTCTTACGATTGTCCCGACATCCGTATTGAGATTTTCCAAGCGTCCGGAGATCAAGGTCTTGCCCGTTGAACTGCAACATGCCCGCGTGCCAATCGGAATTGTCACTCTGAAGAACCGCACACTCAGCTCCGTGGCGCAGCTTTTCATTGAGCACGCCCGCGAAGTTGCAAAGCCGCTGGCGAAGAGAAAACGGTAGACGCAATGTCCGGAAGTGGCCCGACTCTGCCGACTTGGGCGTTGCAGCAAGTCGACGGCTATCTGAGGTCCACCGGTCGTGATGCCAACGTAGTTGCGAAGGCAGCCCTTGACCCAAGAGACATTTGCTTGCGTTAAGGTCTGCGACATTGGGGCAGTGTCCATGGCGCCTGATGACTTGCGCGCTTGCGGTTTCCCCACCGTTGATATTCGTTTGCCTCGGCCAGTCGGTGGCGATCGTCGACGCGGTCATCGCTGAGGATGGAGGAGCCCGTGCACATCGATCGCTGCCGCAACGTCAAGGATTTTCGTTCGCTGGCAAGGCGAAGACTGCCGGGCCCAATCTTCCATTACATCGATGGGGCGGCAGATGATGAGATCACCTATCGGAGAAACACCGAAGCTTATGAACGCTGCGACCTCGTGCCCAACGTCCTCACAGGCGTCGAAACCATCGACATGTCAACAACTGTCATGGGGCAGAAACTGAACATGCCGCTATTCTGCTCTCCGACGGCGCTGCAGCGACTTTTCCATCATGATGGCGAAAGGGCCGTCGCCAAAGCGGCCGAGAAGCTTGGCACCATGTTCGGTATCTCGTCCTTGGGGACCGTGAGCGTCGAGGAGATCGGTTCCACAATCAGCACTCCAAAGCTCTTCCAGTTGTACTTCCACAAGGACCGAGGCCTGACGAACAGCATGATCGAGCGGTGCCTTGCGGCCAACTTCGACGTGCTGGCGCTGACCGTGGACACCATCACGGGCGGAAACCGAGAGCGTGATTTGCGGACCGGTTTTACTTCGCCACCGCGCTTGACGCTCAAAAGTCTCCTCAGCTTCGCGCTGCATCCGGCATGGGCGTTCAACTATTTCACGCACGAGAAGTTCGAGTTGCCGCAACTGAAAGACTACGTGGCAGAAGGTTTGAACGTCTCGGTATCGGTCAGCGAGTATTTCAGCACGATGCTCGACCAATCAATGAATTGGCAAGACGCCGAAAATGTCCGAAAAAAGTGGGGCAGACAGTTCTGTCTCAAGGGGATTATGAGCGTTGCGGACGCGAGGCGTGCTCTGGACATTGGCGCCACCGCTATCATGGTGTCCAATCATGGCGGACGCCAGCTTGACGGGTCGCGGGCTCCTTTCGACCAGCTCGCCGAGATCGTAGATGCCGTGGGCGACCAGCTGGACGTGATTTGCGATGGAGGCATTACCCGTGGCACCCACGTCCTGAAAGCCCTTTCTGTGGGCGCAAAAGCGTGTTCGGGAGGGAGATTTTATTTGTACGCCCTAGCAGCAGCGGGGCAGCTCGGCGTCGAAAGGTCTCTTAGCAACCTTTATTCCGAAATCGAACGCGATATGAAATTGATGGGCTGCCGATCGCTCGCCGATCTAACGCGCGAAAACTTGAGATTTAGATAGGGGAGGGCGAGCCTGCTCAGGCGAACGATAGACTTCGCAGGCAGTTGACAAGGCGATGCGTAAGCCGTTCGCATTTGTTTTCTCACTCGGAAGTGTCCGGAATTGACCCAGGCCTTCGCGGGCTCGACCCACACCTTCCGTGGCCGGCATCCATCAGGCACGGCAGCTATCAGGGGCAGACCGACCGTCGGCTGCGGTCCGTTGCGAGGGAAGCAGATGACCCGGATGACACGCCCACCCTTACGCTGGGATTGTGCGGCCATTCCATGCGCGGGAAAGGCGGCGCGTATCCTCATGGTGGCGTGAACGGCGTCAAGCGAGCTTTGCAACGATGCAGGGAGGCCAAGCATGTTTTGTCGCAGCTGGACTTGCGCGTTCTCTTTGGCCGCGGCGCTGATGGTGGCAACGGACAGTGTGCGGGCGGTTGATGAAGCGAAATTCCCCAACTGGAAAGGCCAGTGGCTGGCCATCAACCCGCCTTTCGGAGACCAAATCATAAAGTTCGATCCAACCAAGCGCTCCGGACCGTGGCAGCAAGCCCCGCTGACGCGAGAGTATCAGAAGGTCCTGGAAGACAGCATGGCCGATCAGGCCAAGGGCGGGCTTGGTAATTACCCGACCGCCCGGTGTATCCCAGGCGGCATGCCGCGCATGATGGCGGCACCAAGAATGGAGTACATCATCACGCCTGACACGACCTACATTGTGGGGAATGCCGATGATCTGCTCGACCTTCGCCGAGTTTTCACCGACGGGCGCGACTGGCCCAAGGATAGCGAGGTCGATCCCACCTATCTCGGTTATTCAATCGGCAAATGGATCGACGAGGACGGCGACGGCCGCTATGACGTGCTCGAAGTGGAGACGCGCGGCCCGTTCAAGGGGCCTCGCGCTTACGACCACACCGGCCTGCCTCTGCACTTCGACAATCAGTCAACCTTCAAGGAGCGCTTCTTTCTCGACAAGAGCGATCCAAACCTTCTTCATGACGCAATCACGGTGTTCGATCACGCTTTGACGCGGCCTTGGAGCGTCGACAAGATATTTCGGCGCAACCCAAATCCGCGTCCAAGGCGGTCTGAAGCAAGTTGCAGCGAGGGCAACGCGAACATCGTGATCGGCAGAGAAAACTATTTCCGAAGCGCGGATGGGCTCTTGATGCCTGCCAAGAAGAATCAGCCGCCACCAGACTTGAGATATTTCAAACAACAACCGCAGAAGTGACGCTGCGTTAGCCGAAAACGCGGGAGCGGGATAACAAAAGAGGTCTTGCGGGAGACTTGAGCGTGACGGCGTTCCGCACAACCGTAATGGCCGCTTGTGGCCCATGTCTTCCATCGCCATCCTCCGGCCGCCACGGCAGCTATCCGGGGCTAAGCTGCCGTCCACAGCTTTCGGGGCGAGTAGATCCACTCAGCGACGATCCACGGCGCATTCTTCGGGCCGCCCTTTGTTTTCGATAACAGACGTTCCAGGAAGTTCAGCGCTTCTTCAGCTTGGCGGCCCGATTCGCCGCGACGACGGCATCGATTCTGACAGCTTCGAGCCCGCGCTTGAGTAGGGCCGACACCCCTTCCGAACGCGTGTAGCCGTTCGCGGCCTTCCCAGGAGCGTGGCCGTGCCGTTCGCCGGCTGATCCTTCGTTCCTTGACGAACTGGGAAGACGATCCGCAGGCATGGTGCGATTGCGAGGGCGGCACCGCGGCATGCCAATGCGAGCCCAGCTGCGACTGCACCGCCGCCGACGACGGCACGGGCAATTGCCAGTGATTCGCCTGACCCTCCCCTCTCGCGGGGGAGGGTCTTTTACTTCCGATAAGTGCAATTCCCGGAAGTCAATTGGGGTTTGAAATGACCACCGCCCTTGCGGTCATCCCTGAGCAAGTCGCACTGTTGCCCGCGCTCCCGGCTGCCGACATCGACCGGGCTGCCTCCTATGCCAAGCAAGACAAGGCGCCAGCGACGCGCGCTGCCTATAGGAGCGACCTCACCAGCTTCCAGGCATTCTGCCTTAGCCGCGGCGTTGCCTCGCTCCCGGCCACAGCTGAGACGGTGGCAGCCTATCTCGCGAGCGAGGTTGAGTCGGGCTTGAAGCCCTCGACGATTTCGCGGCGGTGCGCTGCGATCCGCTACGCTCACAAGCTTGCCGGCCACGAGCCGCCCACCAATTCCGAGGCGGTCAAGGCGACCCTACGGGGCATCCGCCGGTCGATCGGAGCCGCGCCCGTCCGCAAGGCGCCCGCCGTCACCGAAATCATGCGTGACATGGCCCATGCCGCGCCGACCAGCATCAAGGGCTTGCGAGATCGTGCATTGCTATTGCTGGGCTTTGGCGGGGCCTTCCGTCGCTCCGAACTCGTGGCGCTCGATGTCGCTGACCTTGAGGAAACCGAGGCCGGATTGCGGGTCACGATCCGCCGTAGCAAGACCGATCAGGAGGGCATCGGCACGACGATTGCCGTTGTCCGCGGTGGCGCGAACTGCCCGGTCAAGGCGCTCCGGGCGTGGCTCAATGCTGCCGTGATCGCTGAGGGGGCGGTGTTTCGCCCTGTCCGCAAGGGCGGCAAGGTCCTCGACCGGCGCCTGACCGCCAAGTCGGTCTGCGACTTGGTCAAGGCTTACGCCCAGCATGTCGGCCTTGATGGCGCGGCCTTCGGTGCCCACTCGCTGCGGAGCGGCTTCCTGACCAGCGCCGCCCGCAGAGGCGCCAGCGTTTTCAAAATGCGGGACGTGAGCCGGCACAAGTCAATGGACGTGTTGCAGGCCTACGTCCGCGACGCGGATCTCTTCCGTGATCATGCTGGCGCTGGGTTGCTCTGATGGCTGACGCCAACATCGCCGAATTGCGTCCTGGGCGGGTCAGTGACCCGACAAACGCCTTGCGCCAGCGACGGCACCGCAAGCGCAAGGCTCAGTCGAGCGTTACGGCGCACGCGTCACGTGCGCAAACTGCATGTCGAGAAACCCAACGATTTCAAATCGGACGTAACGGTTTACGGTCCTCGTTGCCGGTCTCGCCATCATCAATGCTGCAGGCGTGTACCCCTACGGCATCCCCGGCCGTGCTACGCTTGAAACGATGAAGCTGACTACCGCCTGACCAATTTGCTCAAGTCCGTATAATGATGCCCTTCAGTGAACCTGCACGAAGGTGAGCGGATGTCCAAGGACAGCGTGGTGGTGGGGTTCGTGGGACTGGGCACGATGGGCAGCCGGATGGCGGCCAACCTGCAGAAGGCCGGCTTCAAACTGGTCGTTCACGACCTCCACCGACAGACGGCCAGCGATCATGTCAAGGCCGGTGCCATCTGGGCCGACAGCCCACGTGCGTTGGCGAGCCAGGTCGACGTGATCTTCTCATCATTGCCGGAGCCGGCCGACGTCGAGGCAGTCGCGCTCGGGCCCGACGGGCTTATCGCCGGCATCCGGCCCGGCGCCGCCTATTTCGACCTGTCGACCAATTCGCTAGGCGTTGTGAAGGCGATCCATGCTGCCTTCGCCGAGAAGGACGCCCACATGCTGGACGCGCCCGTCAGCGGCGGTCCCGCGGGTGCGGCATCCCGGAAGCTCGCCATCTGGGTGGGCGGGGACGAAAACATCTTTAACCGCCACAAGGCACTGCTCGGCGCGATCGGCGATAGGGCCGCCTATATCGGGCCGATCGGAAGCGCGACGGTAGCCAAGCTCGTCCACAACATGTCGGGCTATGCGATCGTCTGCGCCCTCGCCGAGACCTTCACCATGGGGGTGAAGGCGGGGGTCGAGCCCCTCGCACTGTGGCAGGCGGTCCGTCAAGGGGCGGCTGGGCGGCGCTTTACCTTCGATGCCCTGATCGACCATTTCCTGCCCGGCAAGTATGATCCGCCGGCCTTCGCGCTCAAACTCGCCCACAAGGACGTTGCCCTCGCCAACGCGCTCGGCCGCGAACTCGGTATGCCGATGCGTATGTGCAATCTCGCACTCGCCGAGATGACGGACGCGCTGGCGCGCGGATGGGGCGGTCGCGACTCCCGTGCCGTGATGTTGCTTGCGCAGGAACGCGCCGGTGTTGAGATCGCCGTGGATCCGCAACGGCTGCGCGCGGCGCTTGCGCCTGACGTCGAGCAGGACAGCTCGAAGCCTGCCTGATGCTGGAGGGCTTCGAGCATGCGCCTTGCCATCACCAATATCGGCACGATCGTTTCCGGCGATTGGCGTGCCCCACTGCTTCAGGGC
>Ga0257161_1000243_pt1 | contig 14829 bp, 12 predicted proteins | sample NR01A_FD_185954 | JGI IMG/M metagenome (GOLD analysis project Ga0257161, IMG submission 185954) | Soil microbial communities from H.J. Andrews Experimental Forest, Oregon, United States - NR-01-A | ecosystem: Environmental > Terrestrial > Soil > Temperate forest > Bulk soil | place: USA: Oregon... | reverse complement strand
GCACAACGTCTACATCACGCCGGACAGCAAATACGTCATCGGCGGCTCGATCCCGGCCAAGAAGCTCTACGTCTTCGATCTCGCCACCGAGGAGCTCGCCTGGGACCTGCAGATGGATCTCGGCGTCCGGCCGATGGCGATCGAGGCCAATCCGGACGGCTCGACCAAGCGCATCTTCATCCAGATGTCGAACCTCAACGGCTTCTCGGTGGTGGATTTCGCCGAACGCAAGGAAGTCACCAAGGTTCCGCTGCCGGAGCCGCCCCAAGAGTTCGATCATGGCGGCTACCGCACCAACGAGCCCGCCCACGGCATCGGCGTTGCGCCCGATAACAAGACCCTTTGGGCGACTAGCATCCCGAACAACGCGGTTTACGTCTATTCGCTCGACACCTTGAAGCAGATCGGCCGCGTCGAGCTGCCGAGCATCAAGGTGGCCGGGAACCCGATGCCGATTTCGGCGGTGGCGAACTGGACCACGTTTACGCCGGACGGCAAGTATCTCTACGTGTCCAACGCCGGACAACGCTCCGTGTCGGTGATCGACGTTCCCAACATGAAGTTCGTGAAGGCTATTCCGGTCGGTGAGGTGCCCAAGCGCATCAACACCATGGTGATCCCGGACGACGGCCACGCCACGACGGAAAAGCCCGGCAAGCGGGCATCGTTGCATTGAGGGCGGAGCGACGTACGGCGACGCGTAGGGTGGGTTGAGCGACAGCGAAACCCACCGGCGGCCGTAAGTATGATGTAGGGGCGACCCTTGTGGTCGCCCTACTGCGGGCGGCAGCGGCACGCACACCGGGCGACCACGAGGGTCGCCCCTACCGCTGGCAATGCAAGGTGACCGGGAATTGCAAGGTGAAGGGAATGCGGGCGAGACGCCCGCGGTCCCGGACGCCCGCGCCCCTACTTCTTCCCCGACGTCAACGTCGCGCCCTTGGCCCAGGCCGCAATGGTCTTCCAGTTCTGATCGTTCTTGTTGGCGAACTGACGGCCGCCCGAATGGAACGCGTCGCCGCCCGCTTCCGGGGCGAGCGGATGGATCAGGATCTTGCTCTTCAGCGGGTCGTCCGCCGCCTGCACGAGCTTTACCACCGTGTCGTAATTCTTGCGGGTCTGCTCCTCGTTCCAGCTCTCCTGGCCCGCCGGAAGCTTCTCCAGCCGAAGCGCGTTGTTGGCTTCCGCATGGCACATCACGCAGCGCGCATGACCGGGGCGCTTGGAAACGAAGATCGGCTGCACCTTGGCCTTGAAGTAATCAAAGTCCGGCGCGTCGGCGGCGTAAGAGACCAGCGACGACGCGCCGGCAAGTGCGAACGCCGAGACGGCGGCGGTGATAACCATGCGAACTGACATTGCGTTTCCTCCCGGACTTTGTCCAATCGACCATATAGCAAATGGCGAAACGCGGCGCGACTGGATTTGAAGCAGCCGGACAGGGCGGCATCACCCCGCCGCCGCCCGCATCAACCGTTCGGCCGCCGCGCGGGCTTCGAAGGTGATTTCGGCGCCGGCCAGCATGCGGGCAATTTCCTCGCGCCGCAGGTCGGGCTCAAGTTCCGCGATCCTGGTGGCGATCCGTTTGCCTTTCGCAAGAGCGTCCTTGGTGATGAGATAATGGTGATCGGCGCGCGCCGCGACCTGGGGCGCGTGGGTGACGGCGAGCACCTGGACGCGCGCCGCAAGGCGTGCGAGGCGCGCCCCGATCGCATCCGCGACCGCGCCCCCCACCCCGGTATCGATTTCGTCGAACACCAGGCTCGGCGCCGAGCCGCGGTCAGCGATCACCACTTTGAGGGCCAGCATGAAGCGGGCCAGCTCGCCGCCCGAGGCGACCTTCATCAGCGGCCCCGGCTGGGTGCCGGGATTGGTGCGCACCCAGAACTCGACCCGGTCGATGCCGTCCGGCCCCGGGCTGTCGGGGGCGGTTTTGATGGCGGTCGAGAACTGCGCGTGATCGAGCTTGAGCGGCTTGAGCTCGCTGTTCACGGCCTTGTCGAGCGTCGCGGCAACGTCGCGGCGATGGCCGGACAGGGACGCGGCGGCCTTGGCATAGCGCGCGATGGCGACGGCCGCCTCCTTTTCCAGCGCGGCGAGCCGCGCCTGACCTGCGTCGAGCAAGGCGAGATCGTCGGCATAGCGCGCGCTCAGCGCCGCCAGCTGGTCGACCGGGGCGTTGTATTTCCGTCCGGCGGCGCGTAACGCGAACAGACGCTCCTCGATGCGCTCCAGGACATGGGGGTCAAACGCCGCTGCCGCGAGCGCCCGGTCGATATGATGGCTGGCCTCGTCGAGCGCCGTCAGCGCCGCATCGAGCGCCTTGACGGCGGGCTCGATAAAACCCGGCGCCTGGGCATGGCGCCGCTCCAGCCGGCGCACCGCGGCGGCCAGCGCCGGCACTGGCGAGCCGCTTCCCGACACCACGGTCTGGGCCTCGCGCAGATCCTCAGCGACCTTTTCAGCCTGCATCATGCCGGTGCGCCGCTCAGCCAGCGTGGTCTCCTCGCCGGGCTCCGGCGCGAGCTGCTTAAGCTCCTCTGCCGCATGGCGCAGCCAATCGGCCTCGCGCTGGGCGCGCTCCACCTCAGCGCGGTGCTGCGCGACGCGCTGCTCCGCATCGCGGCGGAAAGTCCACAGCCTGGCCACCTCGGCGGCTTCGGCTTCCAGGCCCCCATAGGCGTCCAGCAGCCGGCGGTGGGTCGCGGTATCGACGAGGGCGCGGTCGTCATGCTGGCCGTGGATTTCGACCAGCGCGCTGCCGACGCTGCGCAGCACCTGCACTGCCACCGGCTGATCGTTGAGGAACGCGCGGGTGCGGCCGTCGGCGAACTGCACGCGGCGCAGGATCAAATCATCCTCGGCCGGAATATCATTCGCCTTGAGAATGGCCCGCGCGGGGTGGTCCAGCGGCACATCGAACGCCGCCGTGACCTGACCCTGCTCGGCGCCCTGGCGCACGAGACCCGAATCGCCGCGCGCGCCCAGAGCCAGCGCAAAGGAATCGAGCAGGATCGATTTTCCCGCGCCGGTCTCGCCGGTCAGCACCGACAGGCCGCTAGTGAAATCGATATCGAGGCGATCGATCAGGACGATGTCGCGGATCGAGAGCCGGATCAGCATGCGGGGCCCCCCGTCGTATCCCGGTCAGCGCCGTTCAACCGGGTGCGGTGCGACTCACACCGAATCTCCTGGCCCTTGTGTTGGCATTGCGCCGCGAAACATTCAATACGGGCTGACGGGCGGCGTCACAACTGTGGCGCAGGACGCTCACGAACCAATCGAGCAAAAGTTACCGGGTGTTGAGCGTGTTTGAACCCAAACGCCGGCTCACGACACTACATGAGTAGCACGCCATGCTCGGAAGAGCCCCGAAAGATTGCAGTGATGAATAACTCAACGATTGTTGCCGCCGACCGCGCTACCCACGTGAAGATCGTCGCGATTTCGCTGGCCGCTTCCGTAGCCGTGCTGCTGGTGGGCATGACGGCGCGCAACCCTACCGCCGCGGACAGCGGCGCCCGCATGCAGGTCGCCGGCCCGGCCGTCAAGGTCGGCAAGCCTGTTGCCGTCAGTCATAGCGACTCGATCGTCATCCGCTGATCGGACTGGCCTCAAGCTCCGAAAGTGCCTCCAGCGGCCCAATGCTGTCATCGCCCGGCTTGACCAGCAAGTCGCCGCGGACCGACGGACGTTGGGTGAAGGGCGTCTGGTGGAGGCGGAGGCAGTGAACGGGGAACGGGATATTTCGAGTCTCGGTGGGTGGCGGGAATTCGTCGCGAAGGCGGGGTGAGAGCTTCCCCATTGCGGGCCAAAAACACGCCCCGTATCTCTTTGATTTTGCCTCTGAAAAAAGGGGTATTTCGTTTTGCCAAAATGCTGCGGTTGGTGGTTGATCGATTACGGCATCTAATTACCTAAGCCTATCGCTCCGCTATCATGCTCAGATGCGCCGCCACCACGCGTACTGCATCTCCGTGGATACTGGGTTGGCCGTCAATTATACGATCAACCTGATCAAAAAACGCTGACCCAAATCGGCGCTCTGCCGATCACTTGCAAGGCGCGCTGCAGCCGGCAGGAGCATGCGCAATGTGCATGCGCATGCGAGAACTCCTTGCACGGCAGCAGCAACACTCGCATTTGAGTAGACTTTTCCCAGGCCATCGGCTTGCCAACCAATGCCATGCGCATTAAGTTTGCGCTTGGTGCCCTTGGAAACATCAGTGCAGCGTTCGTGCGACCTTGTTCGGGCGGAGCAAGAAAAGCAATGGTTGCAGGAGAACCGAGGTGCAATCGCATCAATCAATGCATTTATCGACCGCCACGGCCTGCTCGCTGACCGTCTGCGCCTGCGGCGCGAACGCATGAAAGGCTGATTTCATGATGCGGACCCGGCAGTCGAAGAAGCGCGCCGTCAATCTGTTCGTTGATGTCGAACTGCTCGACGAGGCGCGGCGCATGGACATCAACCTCTCGGAAACCTTGGAGCAGCGCCTGCGCGGCCTTATTCGGGCCGAACAAGAACGGCGCTGGCTGGAGGAGAACCAGGAGGCGATTGCGCAATACAATCGTCGCGTTGCCGAGCACGGTCTGCTGTCGGACGATGCCGGTCTCCTGTAACGGCCATGAGTCAATTCGACATTCACGCCAATCCGTTCCCTCGCAGTAGGAAGCGGCAGCCGTTTCTGGTGATCCTTCAGAGTGATTTGATTTCGCGGAGCTTGGATACCGTCGTGGTGGCGCCGTTGGAGGAACCCAGCGGCGGCAAATTTGCCGACCGTCTCAATCCGTCCGTTACGATTGACGATCGGTCGTTCGTGCTGATCGCCCAGGAACTCGTTGCAGTACGCAAGAGCGTGCTCGGTGCGCCGCGTGGTTCGCTCGATCACGAGCGCGATCACATTATCGCGGCGCTCGACTTGTTGTTCACAGGGTTCTGATAGTCACCTCACCGACGCGCCGATCATGTATTGTATGCAGGGCTCGAAGCAACCACGCTGCACGCCGAACTGATGGCTCGTTTCCCAGCCTGCCCAAGCCGGGGGGAGGTGAAAAGCCGCGCCTATTGCTGGGTGCCCTCCGCAATCAGCCGCGCCGTCGCCGTTTCAATCTCCTCCTGAAGCTTGGCAAAGAACGCATCCCGGTCGAGGCCCGGCCGGATCGGGTCGAGAATCTCCACCCGAACGGTGCCGGGAAAGCGCAGGAAGCGGCGACGCGGCCAGAACAGGCCGGAATTGAGGGCGATCGGCACGCAGGGGACGCCGGCCGCCGCGTAGAGATGGGCAACGCCGAATTTATATTTCGGGTCGGCCCCGGCCGGGCGGCGCGTGCCCTCTGGAAAAATAATGATCTGGCGGCCTTCGGCGAACGCCCGGCGGGCATCATCCGTCATGCCGGACAACGCGGCCTTGCCAGCGCCGCGGTCGACCGGGATCATGCCGCCGTGCCGGGCGTACCAACCGAAAAACGGGATCCACATCAGCTCGCGCTTGATGACATAGGCCGGATCGGGAAACAGCGTGAGCAGCGCGAACGTCTCCCACGCGGACTGATGCTTGGCGGCAACCAGGATCCCGCCGGGCGGGATTTTCTCCAATCCTCGCCATTCCACCTCGATGTGGCATACGAAGCGCAAGAGCCACAACGTCGTGCGTCCCCACAGCTTCGCCATCGCGAGGATCGCGCGGCGCGGCATGATGAGCGTCGGAATTGCTGCGATGAGGAGGATCGCAAGATTCAAATAGAACAGGAGATTGAACAGAATCGATCTTGTCGCGATCACGTCGGCATCCCGTCAAGGCCCGGCGCGGTCGCGGTGCGCTATTTCAGTCGCGGCGGGCGACGGCTCAAGCCCGATTCGCGCCGCCGCAGCAATAAATTTCAGATATTCAAAGACCAGGGTTCTCGCGGCGCCCGTGTTGGACCACCACGGCCAGGCGCTACTCTGCCCGCTCACGACCGGAAACGGAATGAGAGTCACATCGGGAAGCCGGTGACCGATCTCCAGCATAGCACGCGGCATGTGGTAGTCCGACGTCACTACCACAAGCGACCGAAACCCGCGCTCGCGCGCCCAGCGTCTTGTCTGCGCCGCGTTGCCGACGGTGTTGATGGCGGTGTAGTCGAGGTCGATGCAGCAGCTGAACCATCGCTCATAGTCAGGCGCAAGGCGAATGAGTTCCGCCGTGTTGGTGGTCGGACCGACGCCAGTGATCAAGAGACGACGGCCCCGTCCGGAGGCGAGCAGTTCCACCGCATCGGTGATTCGCGAGGGCCCTCCGGTCAGCGCCACGATCCCGTCGGCCGCGCGGTCAAGCAGCGACTCCTCCTTGGCGATATGGAGCGCAAACCAGAGAAAGCCGCCGATCAGAACCAAGAGAGCGACCACGGGTGCGGCACAAATGCACTGCACCACGCGGCGGCGCAGGCCGAACTCATGGCGCCGGCAGCTGCCGCGGTCCCCGGTCTGGATTGGCTCTCCTGCGACCATTATGACCGTACCTCGAACATTGCCAAATCCGGCGTCTGCGCGAGCCACCGGATCGTTACTCGATGTTTCTCAAGGTATGGATAACGACCTGCCGGGAGGTTAGTGCCGTGACGACGGCGATCAACACCACCTCGGCAGCGACAACGACATACCCCGTGACACCCATGGAAAAGTGGCCGAACAGCGCGGCAGCCTCGGCCTCCCCGGCGGAGCCGGCGAACAGATCGCTGACCCGCCCGGCGAGGATCAGGCACAGCATGGCGGCGATGCCCCCGAGGGCGCCGCCCTTGAGACCCAGCCCGAGGAAATGGCGCTGGAACTGACTCGCGATATAGGCCTCCTTGGCGCCGACGAAGTGCAGCACCTCCACGATCGGCCGGTTGCTCGCCATGGCGCCACGGGTCGCAAATGTGACGGACAGGATCGTGGCGGCCAACACAAGGCCAAAAATTCCCATGCCTCCCGCGATGGCAGCCTTCGCCATTCCGCGCATACGATTGATCCCGTTGCGGTGATCGTCGAGGCTCGCACCGGCGACGCTCTGGGCGAGCGACTGGCGCAGGGCCGCCGTGTCGACGACGGCCCCCCGCGCGATCCTGACGGCGATCATCCGCGGCACCGGCAGGTCATCAAGCACCACCCCGGATCCGAGCCACGGCTCCAGGAGGCGGTCGGATTCCTCCCGGCTGTAGGCGCGCACCTCGGCCACCCCGGCCGCCGACTGCGCAAGCGCCTGCGCCCGGCCAATCTCCGCTTCGATGTCGCGGCCGGGAGTGGGACGGACCTGAATGGTCATTTCGCGCGCCACCTCCGACTGCCATTCGTTTGCCGATCCGATCACCATCGCGACCCCACCGCTCGTCACCGCGGCAAGGAACGTCATGATCGCCACAACGGCGGCAAGCGCGTTGGCCGCGATCGAATCCTTCGGGACGATATGGACGTCGCCGCGCGTCTCACGGCCCGGTCGCTCCGGCCGGCGGCGCAGCCGCGCCAACCCCTTACGCAGCGCCGCGGTTACCCGGCTAGTCATAGACGTGGACATAGCCGTCATGGAGCACAAGGCGACGGGCGTCGTACTGGTCCATGAGGGCGATATCGTGGGTGGCGATGACGACCGACGTGCCGGATTTGTTCAACTCGATGAACAACCGGAGAAGGCGCTGCGCCAACTGCGGATCCACATTGCCGGTCGGCTCATCCGCGAGCAGGAGTTGCGGCCGCGCGATCACGGCGCGAGCGATGGCGGCGCGTTGCTTCTCGCCGCCCGAGAGCACCGCAGGCCGCGACCACATGTGTTCCCCGAGCCCGACCCAGCCCAGCAGCTCGGCGACCTCCTCGTAGTAACTATCTTCGTCGCGGCCGATGACGCGCAGCGGCAGCGCCACATTGTCGAACGTGCTGAGATGGTCGAGCAGCCGGAAGTCCTGGAACACCACCCCGATCCTGCGCCGCAGGACGGCGAGCGAATCGGCGCTCAAGGTGGCGGTGTCGTGATCGAACAGCGTGATCAATCCCCGGGTCGGCTTGAGCGTCAGGAACAAAAGGCGCAGCAGCGAACTCTTGCCGGCGCCGGAGGGGCCGCTGAGAAACTGGAACGAGCGAGGCGCAATGTGGAAGGTGAGGTCGCGCAGAATTTCGGGGCCGAGCCCGTAGCGCAATCCGACATTCTCGAATTGAATCACGCCGTTCTCCGAGTAGCCCATCCCGGCAAAGATCATAGCGTCCCGTACCGGCTGAAACATGCGCATCATCGCCGCGGCAAGCGGGCGTGGCGAGCGCCCCCTCCCTGCCTCCCCCACATGAAGGGGAGGCAGGGAGGGGGCTTGCCGGCAAAGCAAGCCGTGGTCGCGCCGTCGACGGCGCGTCACCCATGACCACGCGCAAGTAAACCGAGTGCGGCGACGCGGTCAAGCGTCAGAGCCGCCGGGTCCACGGACGCGTGTCGTGTCGGGGGATCGACGATAGTCGGATCGTTAACGGACTGGCGCTAGTGTTCTAGCATCGCCGGTCGGCGCGCAAGCGGGGTTTCCTTGAGTTGGGGGGCCTGCAGCGGCTTATTCCTCCGTCCTCCGTCCTCTTTCTGGGTTATCGCTTTGTTTTGGCTAATCTTCTTGATTTGGCCGATTCGTTCGCCCGACCGGCCGCCTTGGTCTCGGCCGTCGGTGCTCGCCGTCCATTCCCCCCATGCCTAGCGGCCTCCCTGGTGCGTCGGCCGGGCCGGCATGCTGTCCGGGTTGCTTTGCCGGCTATCCCCTCTGTAGCCTCGCCGATAGTTGACGCCGACCTTCCCTCCAAGTCGGGCCAAATCCGGAAATTCCCCCTTCCGCGCGCACTGGTATTTGGTTATATTAATCGACGAGCTGCCAATGGGGTTTGCCGAAACCACCGGGGCGAAATGGCAGCAAGGGTGCCGTCGGCTGGCATTCACTCACAGAATCCCAAAAATAGAGCTGCAGAAGATTACCCTCTTCCGCGAAAGATTGAACCACGCCTTCGTTATTAACTGAGGAGATTTTGTCATGGCTAAGCAAGAGCTAGTACAACCACTACCCTTCGGCCAGCGGCTGGGACTTATGTACAAACGATGGACATTAGACTGCGTGGTTACGTTTGCTCATGCGGTTTCGCTGGATTTTAGCAATCGACCAGAGCTTTACCAACAAGTTGCCGATGATACTGCGACTAACTTGACAGATTTACAAAGCAATTACGGCTTTCAAGCCAATTTTCAGGATATGAACATACGCCAAAGGCTAATGAAACCGATCTTTGGCCCATCGGACGGGCATGGTGGCGGCAACGGCGGCTCAGAGTTCCAAATGTATAGATTGCCTGTTCTTGCCGCGTCGGCCGATTTCGCTGAGAACGCCCAGCCAACCTCATTCCCTATGCTGCGCGAGCGGGTCCGGTCGGCGATCGTACCCTTTAAAACTCACCTGGTCGATTTACAAGGTGCTTCGCTATCTCAAACGGAGAGCCGCACAACGTTTATCTTCGATATCTCACAATCCGTATTGAAAGATCCTAACGTGTTTGCGGTGTTCGGTATCAATGCCGATATTGATCCGGCCTGGCCGCTCCAGTCAGACGATCCGCAGGGAGCGAAATTGATAGAAAAAATCACCATCCAGCTTCCCGATTTGCCGGATGGCGTTATTTCGCGCGAAATGTTTGTGCGCTTACAGCGAATCGCAGAAAAAGGGTTTCAGTCGATTCGCATCATTTTGGACGCGGACGTAGATGATCCAGGTTTCGATATCGACCAACTAATCACTGAGCTATATGCCTGGGGCAGTGATTTGGGATTGGTTGGCGGTGCTCGCCCGCAGCAACCGCCAACCACCGCATCCCGATCATCCTTGGCAAGCGGAGCCATAGCGGCGAAGCGATGACATTCAGAGCGATGGGCGAACGAAACCCTACATAGTTCACTTTGTTTTCAGTCGAAATGTGCTGGCATAAAGTTGAAAGCCTCGAAATAGAGTTCGGAAATGACAACTGCATAACTTCTATATCAATATTACAGTTTGGGAAGGATAACGAGATGCCAGAGTACATAAAGGGCAACAATCTTGGCGCTGACTCTCTTGTCGCACCCTTTTTCTCACAGCTAATTACGCCACAGGATGGATCGGACTCGTATTCTCCGTATCCGGCATTACTTCGTCGCGTTACTGATCGTGCAGATCGCTTAGCGACACATTTTTCCAGCCGAGAGTCATTCTCTAACTACCTGGCACAACATCCTCTTTCACCGGTTCTCATGGTGAAAATTGGAAGGGAGGTGGCACTTCGAAAGCGCGATCTATCACGAATAGCGGAACAAGAGAAAATCGATAAGCTCGACGGTGAGCAACCGTCCGAACAGTATCGAGTGCTTGCGATGCTGAACTATGTCGATGCAGGGGCGATTTTTCCGGACATCCCTAACCTCCTCCAACTGTGTGAACTGAACGATTTGCATGACTACTACAGATACGGCAGTGCTGCACAAGCAGCAATCGCAGGTCAGTGGGGCCAGGTGATGGCCTACATTCGCAACCGGTGGAGAGCTCTCACAGGTGAAGAGCTTGCGGACGGGCGTTTGCCCGTTCTTTCTGAACTGATGCAACTGATTGCCCCCGTGCCTGCGCGCCCGGCGTGGTCCGTCGAACTGCATAGTCGGGAAGCGCGAAGCCTCGGACACCTCGGACAGGCTCCCGCAATGGGCCGCCTGAATGGATGGCAAAGCGCCCAGACGGGTGGAGGACAGCCACCGGCAGGACAGCCACCGGCGGGACAGCCATCGGCAGGACAGCCACCGGCGGGAACGGACAGTACGCGGGCGAGTGATACCGCACCTGCGTCGTCTGCGGGGACGGATCGCGAAGAGCCTGAACCGTGTACACTAGACGGACGCTGCAGTCTTGAGGCCCTTTATAAGCTGGCTGGGGCTCCACCACTGCGACAACCAGACCGTGGGGAACCAGCTACGGCCCGATATACCTTTCCCGGCGAGCTTGGTCACGGAGAAGACATCTTTTATGACTACGCCGTCATGGTCCCACTCCCCGAATGCGGCCCGTTCCGTCCCCAAATTGTCGGCTGGGATTATCGTAATATGGCTGCGGCGCAGCTCTTGGCTACCAGAGCGAGGGGGCTCCTCCAGTTCCTCAAGGATGAAAACCTTGCCGACGCACTGGGAGTCTTATCAGCCGAGGGGAATCCCCCTAATCCACAAACCCTTCCCGCGTTCACGACGGTTGTTGCGCATCTAGAATCCCTCCTCAACGAGGTGCTTTTCAATTTTCCATCGGATTCACCGGTTGTGGCGGCTCGAAAGTTACGTGGAAGACTGAGTGAGGGGGCCGCTCTAGTCCGGGCCGTCAGCCGCAATAGTCTTCCGTTTCATCCGGTTGACCCCAACCAGCTGGTGGCGGCGGTTGAGAGCGCGGTCCAGAACTTCCCACAATTCGAGCAACAATGGACACGCGTACCTACTGCGCGGAACGGGTCCGATCATCCTGAGGCGATTAACGGATTCCTTCCTCAGACGTCCATCACCACGCTCAAGATTAATGCTCGCGAGATACCGCAAAATAGTCACCTGAGCAGTTACGGCCAGGGCGACAATGCCAGGCTGCGCGAATATTTCACCGAGGCGGTGAATATTTATCCGGAACTCGCCGCACTGAAAGACGCCGCGTCCGCGCTGGCAGCCGCGGTGAAGAATTGGTCTCACGGCGCGGCCGTGAACGCTCCGAGCGCTCAATTCCAGCGGCTTGCAGAAGCTTTGCTCCATGATGTTACTTTCGCGCTGGCAAGACTTCTCGATGAGATCGCCGAAGCGATTCCGCTCGACCGACTTATGGCCAGCGCGGGATCCATGCGTCTCGCGCTGATGGTCACCTTCCGCCAGTATTGGCACCCGGAGGGCTACATCCAGGGCAAACTTGTGGGTTACAAAAACCTTGCGCCCAATCAAAAGGAGACGGTCAAGCGCCGTACGTTCGTGAAGACGACGCGCGATGTCAGCACTGCCGAGGAATTTCTCGCATCTCGCGAGCAGGACTTCTCACGTTCATCGAAGGAAACAGCTGAGGTCCTGCGTGAAAGCTCGTCGCAGTTCAACTTTACGGCTAGCGCGGGCGGTACTTTCGACATTTTAGTAGGCGGGCTCACGGTCAACACCCAGACGGGGCTTCAACTCCACGATCTCAGCCGGCAGACGCAGAACCGGGTTGCCGAGGCCACGATGAAATCGTCTGCCAAATTCAGCGAAAAGCGGGAGGTGAAAGTTCGTCAGCTCACCGAAATCGAGGATGTTCAGGAAGTTACCTCCGAACTGGCCAATCTGAACCGAGAAATAACGGCGAACTATTTTTACTATCAGCTCTTTCGCCAGTATGCAGTTACCATGGAGCTGCATGAGTTTCGGCCCGTGCTTCTCCGCGCCCGTGATATTCCCGCTCCTGCTTCTATTGACGACAAGTTTGTGGCGGACTACGCCCATATTCTAATCCACGCGCTGCCTGCGCAACTTGCTGTGGATCTTCAGGAAACCGTCAGCGAGATCGAGACCCTTTCGCGGGCTATGATTCGACGGCGCGCCGATCTGGACGACAGTCGAGCGGCGTACGAGCAGTTTGTCCTGACCCCCGCACCGGAAGATACCACCGGAGCGACGCGATGGCAGGCTCAGATGGATTCGCGAGAGCGCCTTCTGGCGCAGGCCAAGGATGCCTTTGTGAAAGCAGAGGATGATTTTCTGCGGACGAGGTCGCGTCTCGACCGGGTAATCTCCCACATTCGAGAGAACCGCACGTTTTACAGTCAATTCATTTGGCGGGCGTCTCCCACGGTCGACGAGGACCGCCTGTTGCAGCTTGAGCAGTTCAATGGAGCGTCGCTGCCAGAGATTACACGCGGGCTGAGCCGGCTGGGTTACTTTGGAAACGAGGAGATTTTCGAATACACGGGCCAATCCGTCGCGCTGCTAGATATCCTTGTGCGCAACTTGGAGTCCGGCGTCGACCTCCTTCGCAGTGCGGGCGGCAGCGGTCCTCGCGGCGACCTGATCGCTTTCCAGACTCCGCTCGTTCAGCAGCTAATTCAGTATTACGCAGCTGACGATATTTCTACACTTAATCATCGAATCCACAGTCAGGCTTTCTTTCGTGACCCCGTCGACGATGGAGACATGTTCAACGCGCGACGAGTCCAAATATCGCAGGATGCCCTCGTCGTGGAAACCCTGCCGGGCCAAGTGCCCTTATTGGAGGGATTCCAAATGGCGCACCGGATGCTCGACGTCCAAAAAGCGTGCTTAGAGAACATTCATCTCAACGAACGGATCAAAGATCGTCCTTGGAAGCAAGATGGGAGCGACACCTATCGGGTGTATCGCCGCGACGGAGAGACAGCCTCCCAGGAAACGAGCGTCGATGTCACGCTCCCTGGGTCTGGCCCGCGCCCAGGGGGCGGCCCTTAATGCAGCTGACGCGGACAAAGGGGTGGCGATCAACTCGATACCCAGATAGGCAACCACCAAGGTGTGTCGACCTTGACAGCGAATCGCCGGCTCACTTGAAACTCTTGATTCTGTGCGCAACGCCCGCATCCCTCCCGAGCACGTTCGTGCAAAGGGATGCACTTGCGCGGCGATTGCGATCGACTTGGGCGGCCGCACCGGATTGAAGCCCTCCGGCAACGCGACGGGTTCCGTAGTCGGAGGGCTCCAGAGCCGGATAAGGAGACGGATCATGGCGGGTCCTGGGCCAGGCACCGGCACACGCGGGACCAACCAGCGCGGCACCGGGGACGCGGGTCTTGGCACGGGGCAAGGCGGGGCCGACGCCGGGAACCGCGGAACACAAGACCGTGGCCTCAAAGACGCTGGCACCGGACAGGCGTCCGCTCCAGACCAAGCGACAGCGAGCGCGCCGGAGGAGGCGGTCACCGTCTGGGCCTTCCGCGAGTTCACCTTCAGGCCAAACCGGGAAGGCGGCTGGACTCACACATTCCGGATAAGCGGACTGGATGATCTCTTTGGGAAACTCGCTGAGTTGAAGTTGCAGCATAGAGTGTCAAAGCTGGCAATCGTGACTCACGGCGACCAGGGCGGAGTGGTTCTAATAGACGGCGTGAAGGAAGAGGGGATCACGCTGAAGAATCTCGATTCGTTCTCGAAGCAATTCGCGCAGCTGGCGACATTCTTGACCCCCGATGGGTGGCTGCTGTTTGAGAGCTGCGTGGCGGGCGCGGGCCTCGAGGGTTCCGTGTTCTTGAAGAAAATCTCGTTGCTTCTTCAAGCCAAGCAACAAGTGATCGGCTTCATCGTGTGGGGCAAGAACATGATTGGCTCCCTGATGGACGCCGGAGAGCTATACGCGGTCCCCGGCGGAGGGCCAATTCCCAAGGGCGCTGAGAAGATGAACGAGCATTCGCAGTATGCCAAGTGGGCGCAGAATGGGCGCATCATCGTGCTGCCTGTGCACGAAGTTGTAGGGAACTTGAAGGGTAAATGGAAGGTGTCTTCGGCCACCATGGGCGATACGACCGTGAAAGAGTTTGACGGCGCTATTCTGAACGTCCGGGAATCTTCTCAATTGAATTTTGCGAAGAACGGTAAAGAGATTTCGGCCGGGACGTATGACGCGCGGCCCGGCAAGCCTGGTGATCCAAACACGATTGACGTGGCGTTCACGAATGGCAGCCTGCGGGGGAAAACTCTTCTCGGCATTTTTCGTTACGGCGGCCGAGACGCCGATGCTTTTACGATTTGCTTCTCGGAACCTCTGAAAACGCCGTCGAAACAGGCATCGAAAGCCCCCCCAAAGGACTCCCCGGGGAAA
>Ga0257161_1000242_pt1 | contig 14926 bp, 19 predicted proteins | sample NR01A_FD_185954 | JGI IMG/M metagenome (GOLD analysis project Ga0257161, IMG submission 185954) | Soil microbial communities from H.J. Andrews Experimental Forest, Oregon, United States - NR-01-A | ecosystem: Environmental > Terrestrial > Soil > Temperate forest > Bulk soil | place: USA: Oregon... | reverse complement strand
TGTGCTCGCCCTTTTCCGAGCGCAGGGCCCGGAAAATGTCGCCGGCCTCGCCGAAGTCTTGCCAGCGCCGCGGCAGCGCGATGGCCTCCATGTAGGCGATCGCCTTGACTTGGTCGGGGAAGCGGGCCGCTCGATGAAAACCGAGGGCCGAACCCCAATCATGCACGACCAGAGTGACGTTTTTCGTGATCCCCAAGGTGTCGAACCACGCGTCCAGATAGCGCGCATGGTCGACAAAGCGGTAAGCCTTCGTCGGCGATTTTCCGGACTGGCCCATTCCGACCAGGTCGGGCGCCAGGCAGCGACCGTGTTCGCTGAGATAGGGGATGACGTTCCGCCAGAGGTAGGAAGAGGTCGGATTACCATGAAGGAACACGATCGGATCGCCCTGGCCGACGTCGACGAAGCTCATCTCGGTATCGAGCACGCTGCCACGTCGCCTTGGGTGAGAATCGGCGGCGCTGATCTGGAGATCCGCAATCTGTGGGTCGGTCACTGAAAACGCTCCTGTTGGAAAGGCTTGCCCGAGAGCCGCGGCTGGCAATGCCAGCAAGAGTTTGTTGGCGGTTCGCCGTGAGAAGGTGGTTGCCATTGGACGGTCTCGACGCATCAAGCGGCGCGCCGGAACAGGTCCGCGAACTGGGCGTGTGCGGCCGTGATGGCTCGCTCGCGCGGCCCCGGCCCCATCGCGACGCCGTCCGCGCGGATGATCGAGATGTCGGTAATGCCGACGAAATTGAGGACAAGCCGCAAGTAGGATTCCTGAAAATCCATCGCCTGCCGCTCGGGCGTCGTGTAGACGCCGCCCTGCGATGATACGATCACGACCTGCTTGCCACCGGCCAGACCGATGGGGCCCGCCTCGGTGTAGCGAAACGTCCGCCCGACCTGGACAATGCGGTCGATCCACGCCTTGAGCTGCGTCGGGATCGCGAAATTGTACATCGGCGCGCCGATGACGACCACGTCGGCGGCAAGAAACTCCTCGATCAGCACATCGGTCACGCCGATCTCAAGTCGCTGATGATCCGTCAGGCGGCTCGCGTCGAGCCCTCCTGCCGCCAGGATTTCGCCGGAGAGATGGGCTGGCGGCTGAGCGCCAAGATCGCGATAAATGACGGTGACGGACAGGTCGGCGCCGCACCATTGCTCGACGAGCGCCGCAGACAGCCGCCGGGAAACCGAATGCTGCCCGAGCACGCTGGAGTCGATGTGCAGCAGCGTCTTCGGACGGCTGGATTGAAGCATGACCAATTCTCCTGGGAGATCACCGCTAGAGCCCTCGCGGAAGAACGATGGGTGCGAAAGCGATCTCGTATGATGGGGAGATGGTGCTATATGTTTATTCGACAATCTGGCATTATCCGCATGCCCTAGTCGGAGAAACCGATCAATGCGAAAACTCGGCTTCGCTGAGATGAACTCTTTCGTGGCAATCGCCGAGCGCTCCAGCTTTGCCAAGGCCGCGAGTCACCTGGGCATTTCGCGCTCGACGCTCAGCGAGACGATCCGCGGCCTCGAAGATAAGCTGGGCGTCCGGCTGCTCAATCGGACGACCCGCAGTGTTGCCTTGACGGAGGTCGGCGAGCGTCTGCTGGCGGAGCTGCGGCCGGCACTCGACAGCTTTGAAGCCGCAGTGGAGTCCATCAACGTGTTCCGCGACAAACCGGCGGGAAATCTTCGGCTCACCGTTCCGCGCCCAGCCGCGAAAATGGTGATCGAGCCCATCCTCGCAAAATTTCTCGCGGCGTATCCTGCCATCAGCCTGGAGATAATCACTGACAGCGCGCTGACCGACATCGCCCGCGATCGCTTCGACGCCGGCATCCGGCCCGGTCATCGCCTTGAGCAGGACATGATCGCTGTTCGCGTGGGCGCCGACGCGCGTCCTATTGTCGTTGCCTCACCCGATTACTTGCTTCGGCACCCACGTCCAAAGGCCCCCGAAGATCTCCAGGGACACAATTGCATCCGTCAGCGCTTCGCAAGCGGCGCGATGCACCGTTGGATGTTCGTGAAACGGGGAAAGAGCCTGGAGGTCGTGGTCAAGGGATCGCTCATCGTCAGCGACGATCTTTCAATCCCCGCCGCCCTTGACGGCGTCGGGATTGCTCGCCTGCCAAGTTGTTTGGTCGACACTCTCATTGAGCAAGGGCGGCTGGTTCCCTTGCTGCAGGATTGGGCGCCGCCCTCGGTGGGGTTCTATTTGTACTACCCCAGTCGGCGCCAAACGCCCGCGGCCCTCCAGGTTTTCGTCGACTTTTTACGGGCGCATGCGTTGGACGGCAGCGCCCCAAAGTCTGGGTGAACAGGCAAAGGCCCCCAATCCGCGACGACCGATCGCGTTGTTCAGTTAAGCCGCGCGACGCGTGGCAGCATCGCGCAACGCCGGACGCATCGCTTCGGGTTCGGGGCGCTTGGTGTAGTCGGGATTGACTTCCGCGTACCGAAGCGCGCCGTCCGCCCCGATCACAAAGCGGGCCGGCATCGGCAGAGTCCACGAGCTATCGCCATTGAAGCCGGGCAGGTCATTCTTGAGGTTCTTGTAGAGCGCAACCAGATAGTTCGGCCGCTCGAACCGCAGTCCAAACGCCGCGGCGACGGCGTTGTTCGGATCGCCGAGAATCGGAAACGCCAGGCGGTTGTCGCGCGCCGATTTGCGGCTGTTAGCCGCGGTCTGCGGTGAGAGGGCAATCAGGCTCGCGCCAAGGCGCTGGAATTCCGGCAACGCGGCCTGCAGCCGCCTGCAATTCCATGTTGCGAAGGACACCAGACGCCCCGATAAAAGCTGACGACCAACGGACCGCGCTCCAGGAACTCGGACGAACGAACGACCGCACCGTTGGCGTCTTTGAGCTCGAAGGGCCGGCGCGCGATCGCCGACCTTGAGCGCGCGTTCAGCCAGGCCCGACGCGATCAGCTCCGCTGTGGCTCGACGCATCGTCGCGATGACTGACGGCGGCACATTGTAGGGCGGCTTTCCGGCTTCGAAGTCGGCTTTGAAGGCATCGAGCCTGGCTTGCAGTGACATGACACATTCCTCCTGAAAACGAATTGAAAGACGATGGGACTTGCGCGCAGACAGCCGCTCAGGCTGCCTGCGTGCGCTTGGACGGATGGGTCCAGAGCGTGTTCTTCATGAACGGATCAGCTGGCGTGTGTGCTACGTGATTGGTGTAGTTGGAGATCACCTTCACGGCGACACCGAGGATTACTTCGAGAACGTTCTGCTTCGTATATCCAGCCGCCAGGAAGGCGTTCACGTCGGCCTCGCTGACCCATCCCCGATTGGTGACAACCTTCGAGGTGAATGTGCGCAGCGCCTCGAGCCGGCTGTCCTCGATCCGCTGGCCCTCGCGCAGCGCCGCGATCGCTTGGTCCGGAACATGTGCCATCTTCGCGAGGACGGAATGGCCGGCCATGCAGTACTGGCATTCGTTCTCGTAGTTGGCAGTCAGATAGACGACCTGACGCTCCGCTGGGGTGAAGGACGACTTGTCGAAGATCTGGAACAGCGTCGCATAACCCTCGAGCGCGGCCGGCGCCTCGGCCAGCACGCGATGCAGGTTGGGCAGGAATTGAAACGCCTTTTCGGCAGCCTCCAGGGTGGGGCTTCGAAGCGGCCGGCGCGGAATGGATGTCGTGCAGGGCGAACTCGGTCATTGGATTGTCTCCTCTCTAGGTACCTGGCAGGGCACCCCCGCCGATCGGTGCGAGAGAAGTAGATGATACCAATTGCGCTGAGAACTATTGCAATTTGAATACTATCAATTCCATTGCGGAATTGATGAGCCGTCATTGCGAAAGATAAGGCTGCCGCGCAAACGCTTCGGCAAGATAGTCGATGAACACGCGGGTCTTGGTCGATGGGCGCCGCGTGGCTTGATAGACGGCGTTGACCGGCTCGGCCTGCGGCTGCCAGTCCGCAAGCAGCACTTTGACCTCGCCCCGCTGGATCTCGGTGTGGAACAGCCACGCCGGTGCGTGCGCGATGCCGAGACCGCTGAGCACCGCCTGCCGAATATTTTCCGCGTCGTTCGCGCGTAGATGGCCTGACGGCTGGACATCGACCGGACCGTTCGGGCCGCGGAAGCGCCATTCTTGCGGTGCGCCACGAAACACGAAAGCAATGCCCTCATGATGCGCCAGATCTTGCGGGCTGAGCGGTACGCCGTGCCGATCGAGATAGCTTTGGCTGGCAACGGTGCGGCGGGCGCTCAATCCGATCCGCCGCGCAATCAGCGCAGAATCATTGAGGTGGCCGATACGGATCGCGAGATCGAGGCCTTCTTCGACGAGGTCGACAAATCGGTCCGAGATCGCGATGTCGATGGCAACCTCCGGATAGAGGGCAAAGAAAGCCGGCAGCAGGGGCACCACATGCATGCGGCCAAACCCGGCCGATAGCGTGACGCGCAACAGACCCGAGGGCGCCGCCTGGCGCCGTCCGATCCGCGATTCGGCGGCATCGAGATCCGCCAGGAGCTTGGATGATGCCTCGTAATAGTCCTGGCCAGCCTCCGTCAGGCTGAGGCTCCGCGAGGTCCGGTTCAGCAGTTGCGCCCCAAGATGCGCCTCCAGGGCAGCGACCAGCTTGCTGATGGTCGGCTGCGCCACGCCCTTCTCACGGGCCACGGCCGAAAAGCTGCCTGTTTCCACGACCCGTTGAAACGCCCGAATGGCATCCAGCCTATCCACGGATCATTCCTCATCGGAATTGATACAATTCCATTTCTGGGATTAGTCAACGCCATGGGAAGAGGACATTGTTAAGGAGAAGTCTCAGTCCGACACAAAACCTGGAGCTCGCCATGCCCATGCTGTTCGATCCGGTCGCCATCGGCCCCTACCGCCTCAGTCACCGCGTGGTGATGGCGCCCCTGACGAGGATGCGGGCTGGACTGGACGGCGTTCCGAGCCGTCTCGCCGCCACGTACTATGCGCAGCGCGCCACCGAAGGCGGCCTCATCATCACGGAAGCGACCGTGGTCTCGCCGCGCAGCTTTCGCTATGTGCGCACGCCGGGCATCTTCACACTCGAGCAGGTCGCGGCGTGGCGCACGATCGTTCAAGCCGTCCACGCCCGCCGCGGATGCATCTTCCTGCAGCTTTGGCACGTCGGACGGCAGTCGCATCCGTCCCTGCAGCCGCAGGGCCAGCTGCCGATTGCTCCCTCGGCGCTCGCCGCCGACGGGCGAGGCGTTAAGCGAATCCGGTCCGGTTCGGTACCCGGTGCCGCGCGCGCTGCCGATCGGCGAGATTCCGGCGCTCGTTGCAGAATACCGGCAGGCCGCGGCCTATGCGCTGCAGGCCGGGTTCGACGGAGTCGAGATCCATGCTGCGAACGGATATCTTCCCGACCAGTTTCTTCAGGACGGATCGAATCGTCGCACCGATTCGTATGGTGGGACGATCGAGAATCGCGCCCGCTTCCTGCTTGAGGTGACAGAAGCCGCGGTCGCAATCTGGGGCGAGGGCCGCGTCGGCGTCCGCCTCAGCCCCAGCGGCACGACTGGCAGCATGAGCGACAGCAATCCCGCCGCGACCTTCGGCTATGTCGCCGAGCAGCTCGACCAATTCCCGCTTGCCTACCTGCATGTCATCGAGCCACGCGTCCGCGGCAACGAGACGATGCAGCGCCGGTTGCGGCACGCGCCTTGCGCCGCGTCTATCGTGGCACCTTGATCGCTGCGGGCGGTTTCGATCGCCGCAGCGGCGATGCCATTCTCGCCGGACGAGATGCCGACTTGGTGGCCTATGGGCGGCTTTTTATTGCCAACCCGGACCTTCCGCACCGCTTCCGTGAGGATCTCCCCATTTCGCCGTACGATCGAAGCACTCTACGGTGGCGATCACCGCGGCTATACCGACTACCCCTTCGCCACAACGCACAAGCGCGTTGCCTGAGCGCGGCGATCTTCGCGGAGCGAAGCGATGACAACGCAGCGACCGTTCTTAGGTATCACAACAGCGACGCTTGCTGCGCTGTGCTGGGGATCGGCAACAGTGATGTCCAAGGGGGCTCTCGATCAAGTGCCTCCCATCGCACTGTTCGTCATTCAATTGGCAAGCAGTCTAGCCTTTCTTTGGACATTGCTGCTCGTTCGCGGTGTCCGGACCGGTGCTATCCGGGACGCGTTCCGCATTGCTTGGCTCGGACTACTCGAACCCGGGATCGCGTTCGTTCTAGCGCTCATCGGTCTCGCCTACACAAAGGCGGGCATCGCCACGCTGATAGCTTCGTCCGAGGCGCCCATGATAGCCGCACTCTCGGCGCTGCTCCTACGCGAACGCCTGTCCGCGCGATTTTTCGCCCTCTCGGCCATCGCACTGGCTGGCCTCACGCTAGCAAGTGGGATTCGCGACGCTACTTCCGGCGGACTGCTCGGAGACAGTTTGATCGTCCTGGGTACCCTTGTCGCCGCTGTCTATGTCGTGCTCTCGAGCCGCGTGATGGTCGAGCGCGATCCCGTCCTTGTCGTTGCCTGCCAGCAACTGGTCGCCGGCATTCTCGCGCTGGCCTTGTTGCCGATCGAGATCGTGCAGCAACACGGCGTTGCGCTCGGTCACTTGCCGACGTCGACATGGGCATTGGCTGTCGGGTCAGGCATTGTCCAGTATGCGCTCGCCTTCGCGTTCTATCTCGCGGCAATGCGCAGCATCACCGCGAGCCTGGCCGGCACCTTCCTTTATCTCACGCCCGTCGTCGGCCTTGCCGGCGCAGTAATCTTCCTCGACGAGAAATTCACGGTTCTCCAGCTGGTAGGTGCGGCGATCGTGCTTGGAGCGCTTTTGCTGTTGAGCTGGACCAGCACTGTCGCGGCCGCCGGCGTTGTCTCACAGTCAGGATAGTTCGCTTAAGAGCCACGCAAGACGAGCATCAAGACGCTCAGGCGCCCCAAGAACGGACGGGGCATGATTCCCCCAGCTATCTTCCTGGCCATCCCCTGTCTGGGTTTGTCAATCATAGTGTGGACAGTCTGGCGTTGCGTTCTCCGCCGGCCGAGGCCAGTGACGGCGGCCATCGAAATACCGGGCGGCTTGGCCGCCATCTTCTTGCTGTTGGCAGCGAATTCGGCCCTCATTTTCGCGGACCGTACCGTCTTCGCTTCGTCCCGTCGCGGCGGACCGCTCACGCCGATTGAATGGATCTATCCCGGCGTCGTGGCGTTCTATCTCTTCCTCGCCGGAGCATTCTGCGGCGCCGCCATCGTACTGTGGTTCCAGCGCCGGCATGCCGGCAGCAGAGCGAGGCAGCTAAGCCGCCACCACAAATGTAGGCAGGCGACAGGACACTCGGAGGCATTCTCCGAGTGGCGGGCAGTTATGGCCAACATGCGCGGGTCGGCACGTCTACTCTAGCGGTGGAGATTTGAGCACGAAGGCCAAATCGTAGTCGGCCAGCTTCGGATACGTGATTGTGGGAGCCGTGCCGAGCCCGAGCACACGTTCGCGATAGCGCTCAAGGTGAACGGCGCGCTCGTCATCGCCGATGCGAACTGGAGCGTGCACAATGAACGGTTCGACGACCGCAAAGCCGGTGAAATAGAGCATCCCATGATGAATGGGAAAAAGGATCGTAGCGATCGGACCATTCAGCCCGTGCTGCGAATACATCGACGCGGGCCCGCCGATAGTGATCGCGCACATCGCTCGTTTGCCCGCGAAGACGCCGTCGTCGTACCACCTGCCGCCGCCGTAGGTACGGCCGCCTGAGGCGAAGACGCGATCGACCCAGCCTTTCAGCATCGCCGGCAGGCCAAACCACCACAGTGGAAACTGCAGGATCAGCGCATCGCACCAGAAGAGCTTGTCCATCTCTCCCTGGATGTCACGCGCAAAGCCGTCGAGCTGCGCCGCATGCGCCTCCTCGGCCTGCTGCCGGTAATAGTGCGGATCATGGATCGTCACGAAGTTGCGCCGGTCCGATACAGGATTGAAGCCCATGGCGTAGAGGTCGGAGACATGGACCTCATGACCAGACGCCCTCAGCCCCTCCACGGCCGCACGCGTCATGGCGCCGTTGAAGCTCCGCGGTTCGGGGTGGGCATGAACTATGAACACGCGCATGCTGAGGTTCTTCCGTGTCGCCGGGTTAACGTCTTGTTGCGATGTTATAGAGCGCCGGGATCGAGGCCTGCACGGCCGACCTGCCTTCGCCTAGCATCCGCACCTGTGCCTCCAGCGCCGCAATGCGCGCGTCGCGCTCCGCAAGCGCTGTGGCGACATCCGCGGCCTCGAAGCGCTGAGGAATGTGCTGCGGGCAGTTCGCATCCCAGGCGGAGACTGTGAAGAGAATCACCTGCTCGGGGCGAGCCTTGTAGGCTTGCGGCATCAGCTTTGCCAAGAGATCCGCGTCGCCCTCCACAACGCGCGCGGTGCCCCAGAGCTTGACGCGTCGCCGATGTGCATAATCGATCAGGAACAAATGCGCCTTCGGATTGTCGGCCAGATTCCCCGATGTGATGTACTGCCGGTTGCCAGCAAAGTCGGCAAATCCGATGGTCTTATCGTCGAGCACCAGCAGGAAGCCCGGCGGACCGCCCCGATGCTGGATGTAAGGCTGGCCGGCGCCGTTGGCAGTGGCGAGGAAGACACTCGTCTGCGCCGCGATGAAGCCGGCGAGGTCAGACGTGATACGAGTCTGCCACGCGCCGGCCTGCTCCATGCGTGCGTAGGAGCGGCGCGATCCCTTGCGGGCCTGAACCGCCTTCACTGATGGGCTAAACGCAACATCGCTGGAATAGGATGGGTCAATGTCCATAACCGTGACCTCAGAGGCCAAGCTCGCTCAAGGAGGGATGGTCGTCGGGACGGCGTCCTAGCGGCCAGTGGTATTTGCGCTCGCTCTCTCTGATCGGGACATCATTGATGCTGGCGATGCGCAGCCGCATCAGGCCATGCTCATCGAATTCCCAGTTCTCGTTGCCGTAGCTGCGAAACCACTGGCCGCCATCATCGTGCCATTCATAGGCGAAGCGCACGGCAATGCGGTTGTCGTGGAAAGCCCAGGCCTCCTTGATCAGCCGGTAGTCGAGCTCGCGATTCCACTTGCGCGTCAAGAACGCCTCGATCGCGGGCCGGCCCACAAGAAATTCCGCGCGGTTTCGCCAGCGGCTGTCGATCGTATAGGCGAGCACGACGCGCGCCGGATCGCGCGTGTTCCAGGCGTCCTCGGCGAGCCGCGCTTTCTGTGCAGCCGTTTCGGCGGTAAAGGGAGGAAGCGGCGGGCGGCTCATATGTTTGCTCCTTCAATATCGATGTAGAGCGGGACCAACGGCGGCGCGGCGCGCGCCGCCGGATCCCGCGATGGAGGCGCCCTCAACTGGCAGTGCGAGGGGTGACCACCGGGAAGTCGATATCGGTCTTGGCGACCTCGTTGATGTAGTTCGTCCAGGTGTTGAGCGCGACGTGCAGCACGATCTCGATCACCTGCGCGTCGTCGTAGCCAGCGGCCTTAACGGCGTTGACATCCGCCTCGCTCACATGGCCTCGCTCGCGCACCACCTTGACCGCGAAGCGCACGGCCGCGTCGGCCTTGGGGTCGTTTGAGGCGCCGTTGCGGTTGGCGGTGATCTCGGCATCGTCGAGCTTCGCCAGGTTCTTGCCGAGATAGGTGTGGGCTGAAAGGCAATAGCTGCAGCCGTTGAACTCGGCCACCGCCAAGGCGATGCGTTCGCGCGTCGCAGCCGGCAGGGCGCCCTTATTCAAGGCACCCGACAAGCCAAGATAGCTTTCCAGCGCTACCGGACTGGTGGCCACAAGGCGGAAGAGGTTCGGCACCACGCCGAGTTGCTTCTTGACGGCTTCGAGCAGCGGCCGTGAGGCGGCGGGCGCGGCCTCAACCGTGGCCGGAGTCGGAATGCGGGACATGGAATTCTCCTTTTGAGCTGGGCCGGGATGGCTCCCGCTGAGTAGTTAGTCCCTTCCGAAACAGCCGAGGAGACGCTATCATTGATACTTACCCTCTCAATATTTGGAAGAAACGTGGATCGCCTTGAATCGATGTCGATTTTGGTTTCCGCAGCTGAAGCGGGCAGTCTTTCGGCAGCCGCCCGCCGCCTGGGCGTGCCCCTGGCAACGGTCAGTCGGAAGGTCTCCGAACTCGAAGCGCATCTGAAGACACGGCTACTCAACCGGTCGAGCCGGCGTCTTACCCTGACGGACGCCGGACGATCCTATGTCGCCGCCTGCAAGCGCATTCTTGAGGATGTCGGCGAGGCGGAGCGGGCCGCGTCAGGCGAATACAGCGCGCCGCAAGGTGCCCTGATCATCACGGCTCCGATCGTCTTTGGTCGTCTGCATGTCCTGCCAGTGGTGGCCGCGTTTCTGAAGGCCTATCCCGACATCGACGTCCGGATCGTACTTGCAGACCGCGCGGTAAATCTCCTGGAAGAGCAGATCGATCTCGGAGGCGACGTAGTTGCCAACACATAATGCGCAACGAGGGTTCCCACCGATGTGATGCCCCTATTCAGTTTGCTCTCGCATTCGAAGTGGCGAGTTAGTGAAACGACTGCCAATCACCCGCCAAAAGCTTCGTTCTGTTGGTGAGTCTGTGGTGAGTTTGTCCCTGCGAGGCCTTTGTACGAATATCGGTAAGTTATTGATTTGATTGGCGCGCCCGGCGTGATTCGAACACACGACCTTTGCCTTCGGAGAGCAACGCTCTATCCAGCTGGGCTACAGGCGGGCAGCCGCGGTTGTCGCGCCTGAGGCTTAGGCGGCGTCGCCAATGACCAAAGACCGCACTTTCGGCCACGGATCGAGAGCGAGATTCTTGAATGGCGCCCAGTCGGCCTCGGTCATGCGATCGAAGATCGCGGCCTTGACTGATGACCGCGTGCGCATCCGCGCCCACCAGTCGGCGACGCCGGGATATGGCGTCCACATATTGTCAAGCTTGAGCAGTTCGAGCCGCAGGATGTAGGGGATGACCGCGCAATCGGCATTGGAGAAGCCGCCGCCGGCGAGATATGGGCTGCTCTTCAGCGAGTGCGCCATCCACGACAACAGCTTCTGGTGCTGCGCCACCGCGTCGACCACGAATTCGGAGTCAAGTCCGTGCTCGATCACGCTGCGCTTGTATTCGGCCCGCCGCTTGAGCGGCGCCTTGTTGATCTCGGCCAGCCAGATTTCGCGCGGCACCTTCAGGAAATTCGGCCGGAAGGCTGTTGCGAATGTCAAAATGGTGCATGCATTGTGCAGATATTCGTCGATCAACTTGTTGTACATACGCACCCTGAAACGCAAGAGCGGTTCTTTCGGCATCAGCGGCGGCTCGGGAAAGACATCGTCTATGTAATAGAGAATCAGCGAGGATTCGATGATCGCCTTCTCGTCATGAACCAGCGTCGGCACCACCCCGTTGGGATTGAGCTTCATATATGCTGGGTCGTTCTGATCCCCCCGCAGCTTCAACAGATGCTCCTTTGCCTCCTGGCCCTTCTCTTTGAGCGCGATCCGTACCTTCTGCGCACAGACCGAGTTAATGTTGTGATAAAGTTCAAGCACGTCCTCCTCCCGTTCACGCTGCAACCCGCGAGCGATCGTGCGGCTGGCCCAGGTCGACCGGCGTTCCCTTCGGGATGATCCCGGTCGGGTTGAGCTTTTGGATCGAGTAGTAGTTGATCACGTAGTAGCGCGGCTTGGTGGTGGCCGCGACTCCTGGCACAGAATAGAGTTCGCGCATGTGGCTTGAGAGGTTGGGGTAGTCGGCAATACGCTTCTTGTTGCACTTGAAGATCGAGAAGTAGGCCACGTCGAAGCGCACCAGTGTCGGGAATAGCCGCCAGTCCGCTTCGGTGAGCTGATTTCCCAATAGGTAGCGCCGGTGCGACAGCCGTTCCTCCAGTTCGTCGAGGGTGGCGAACAGGCCGTCATAGGCCTCCTCGTAGGAGGCCTGCGATTTCGCGAAGCCGCAGCGATAAACCCCGTTGTTGACGTCGTGGTAGACGCGTTCGTTGATAGCGTCGATCTCCGCGCGCAGCGCCGGCGGATAGAAATCAGTCGCTTCGCCGGTGATGGCGTTGAACTCCGAGTTCAGCATGCGGATGATCTCGGATGACTCGTTGTTGACGATCCGCCGGGTCTTCTTGTCCCAAAGTGTTGGCACCGTGACCTTACCGGTGTATTTCTTGTCGGTTGCAGTATACGCCTCGTGCAAATAATGGAACCCGTTCACCGTGTCCGGCGTGCAGTCTGGAAATCGCGGATCACTCTCGAACGTCCAACCCTGCTGCTTCAATCCTGGAATCGCATATGCGACCGAGATCAAGCCATCAAGCTTCTTCAGCGCCCGATAGATCAGCGCCCGGTGCGCCCAGGGGCAGCCGTGCGCGACATAGAGATGATAACGTCCGGGCTCGGCCTTGAATCCTGACGAGCCGTCAGCGGTGATGCGATCACGAAACTGGCTGTCGGCCCGCTTGAATTGGCCGCGCTCGCCGGTCTCCTGGGGAAGCTCGCCGTCAGTCCATTTGCCATCGATCAATACGCCCATGTTATCCTCGCGTGCCTTTGTGCCTCGCCGTGTCCGCGCGCGTCGAGATCATGCGCGGCAACCTGGCGCTTAGCCTCCGCCCGCGCGCGGCTCGGCGTCCGGGCGAGGGCCGCCTCCGGATCCTCGGGCTTCATCTGCAGAAGGCTCGGACGATTAACCGTTGCGAAGGTGAGCACCGCCCACGCGTTGTGGACGTATTCGTCCACCAGCTTGGTGGTCATATGCACTTTTGCACGCGATGTGGCTTCGGCCGGCATCAGCGGCGGGCCCGGAAATGCGTCATTGACGTAGTGCATGATGACGGTCGATTCGATAATGACGGTCCCGTCGTGGACGATCGTCGGCACCACGGCGTTCGGATTAAGCTTCAGATAGGCCGGGTCGAACTGATCGCCGCGAAGCGTCAACAGCTGGCTTTCCCAATCGACGCCTTTCTCGGCCAATGCGAGCCGCGTCTTCGCCGAACATACTGAAGTTCGACCGTGATAAAGCCTAACCATCCTGCTTCCTGTCCCGGGTAGGACTGCCCGTTACGATCTGTCTTCGAAAGACAATCAGCTTACGGGGTTCATTCGGCATAACCGGGCGCTTTCCGGGGCAAACCGTCCAAGCCGTCGAGCATCCGCTCTCGCCACGAATAAATCGGGTCATCCGCGGTCAGCACGCGAAAGCTGCTGATGCTGCGGGTCCACATGAAGCATCCGAATAAAATGTAGTCGGCATAGAGCGGTCTGTTTCCGGCAAGGTAGGGCTGGGCTGTGAGGACGGCCCGCACGGGCTCCAGGCTTTGACGGAACCCGACGACCCTGGCGTCGCGATCGGCCGACATGTCCTCCAGGGGCATGCCAAACCGCTTCTCCCGACTTTCTCGGAAATAGTGCCGGTCTTTGTCGTGAAGATGCGCGTAAATGTCGGTCAGCAAGAGACGAGCGAGAGCGGCGATGACGACCGTATCGGCCCAAGAATTGATGAAGCGCGTTACGCGCCGCGCTTCTGCACAGCCGAACAGGGAAGGCCGATCCGGATAGGTGTCTTCGAGGTGCTCCGCGATCGTCCAGGAGTCAGACAGGACCTTGCCACCGTCCAACAGGACCGGAACCCGACCTTGGCCGGAGAACGCGATGGCATCCTTGTCGGTGAAGCGCCACGGCATCGTCTCGACGGTGAGGCCTTTGTGTGCGAGCGCCAGCTTGGTGCGCCAGCAATAGGGGCTGAACCGCCGGTCCGGCTCGGCGCCCGCGAGGTCAAACAATTGTATGTTCACGGAGCGCCTCGTCAGGCGTTCACAGGGGCGGCCGTCTGGCCGAACAGAATTTTTCGCGACGTCTCATCGCTCACGGTCGGCTGAATGTTGATCGTCTTCGCCAACTCATAGGCGCGTTTAGTGGCAGGCCTTGCGGCGATCGCATCGAACCAGCGCTTAAGGTGCGGAAAATCCTCGAGGTTCTGGCCTTGCCGATCATGCGGCACGATCCACGGATATGACGCCATGTCGGCAATAGAGTAGTCGCCGGCGATGAAGGCCCGATCTGCGAGCTGCTTGTCGAACACGCCGTAGAGCCGGTTCGTCTCCTTCACATAGCGCTCGATGGCATAGTGGAGCTTTTCCGGCGCATATTGACTGAAATGGTGGTTCTGGCCCGCCATCGGCCCGAGCCCACCCATCTGCCAGAACAGCCACTGCATGACCTCAAGCCTGCGGCGAAAGTCGTTGTGGAGAAACTTTCCAGTCTTCTCTGCGAGATAAAGCAAAATGGCGCCGGATTCGAATACCGAAACCGGCTTGCCGCCATCTTGCGATCTCACCAAACAACCGCATTCCAGCTATCGTCGATCACAAGCCGAAGGATAAACTCCGGCTTGAATTGATCGCCCTTGCTGATGTTCACCGGGATGATCCGATAGGGAAGGCCGGCCTCTTCGAGAAAAATCGTGATCTTGTGACTGTTCGGGGTCGTCCAGTAATGAAGATCGATCATCGCGTTCGCTTTCTTTGATTTCGCGGCGAATCGAGGAGCGCGAGCGCTGGCCTCACGACGCCTTCGAGCAGGGATCGGTTGGGATTCGACCGGGCGAGCACGCGGATGCCCAGGAGCACCCCCAGAAACAGACGGGCCACGTCCTTCGCGTCAATTCCACCGGGCGCCGTACCGTCAGCTTGGGCGCCCTTGATGCACTTCCTGAAGAACCCCTCAATCTCGCCGAGCCGTTCTGCGATTACGGCCCCGAGCTCATGGTCATGCGGCGCGATTTCGAGCGCTGAATTGACGAGAAAACACCCCTTCCGCTCCCGGTCATCGACCGAGCGTTCGATGATATCATCGAAAAACTGATGAATCGCCTGTTTGGGAGGGAACATCTTTTCGAGGCGGCGAAGCCGCATCCTCGTCGTATGATCGAGATAATGTTCCAGGGCGCGGGTGA
>Ga0257161_1000241_pt1 | contig 14945 bp, 11 predicted proteins | sample NR01A_FD_185954 | JGI IMG/M metagenome (GOLD analysis project Ga0257161, IMG submission 185954) | Soil microbial communities from H.J. Andrews Experimental Forest, Oregon, United States - NR-01-A | ecosystem: Environmental > Terrestrial > Soil > Temperate forest > Bulk soil | place: USA: Oregon... | reverse complement strand
ATGCCCGCGACAAGCCCGGCCATGACTCCGAGGGAATGGTTCCACATGACCGCAAGGCGCGACGCCAGCACCTTCCACCTGCCCGAGCTGTGATGTAGGCTCAAAGATCAAGCCAAATTGCACCAAGTCTTCGCCATGTGAGCCGATCAAAAGTGCGGCCGGAACCTTTAGGGATCGATGCGCCAGATTACCTTGATCGCCTTCCTTCAAGCGCAGAACTGCACAAATCTTGCGAGTTCCTGGCGCCATCCGCAGTCGCGCACCGATACCTGGTCTGCGGACTACTACCGGCATATCGGCCGCGTGCTTGAGGAGGGCAAATTTCATCTCGGCTTTTTCGACGATCGTTTGTCGATGCCCGACATGTATGGGCGCAATCACGCGCACACGGTTCAGCATGGCATTCGCTGCGTGAAGCTGGATGCGGTGACAGTGCTCACCGTGATGGGCATGGCGACCGAGCGGCTCGGTCTCGGCGCGACCTATTCGACGAGCTACTACGAGCCATTTCATGTGGCGCGCCTGTTTGCGACACTCGACCTGATGACCGACGGGCGGGCGGCCTGGAACGTCGTCACGTCCCTTAATGACGGCGAGGCGCAAAACATGGGCCGCGATGAAGTCATCGGGCACGACCTGCGCTACGATCGGGCTGACGAGTTCATGGAAGTCGTGTTCGGCCATTGGGACACCTGGGAAGACGATGCCATCGTCCAGGACAAGGTGACCGGCCTGTTCGCGAACCCTGAGAGGGTTCACCGCCTCGACCACCAGGGCCGTTATTTCCGGTCGCGCGGGCCGTTTACCGTGCCGCGCTCGGCACAGGGCCACCCGGTCATTATCCAGGCCGGCCAGAGCGGTCGCGGCAAGAGTTTCGGCGCACAATGGGGCGAGGTGATCTTCGTCGTCTATCCGAATATCGAGATCGCCAAACGCGACTATGCGGATTTCAAGAAGGAAGTGGCGCGCCGCGGCCGTGATCCCGAGCACGTCAAGGTGGCGCAGCTCATCAACACCGTGTCCGCCGCGACAAAAGCGGAGGCGCAGGACAAGTGGGCGGAGATCAGCAAGCTGCCGCTCGAGATCGACGCGTTGTCGCTGTTGTCCGAGGTGCTCAACTTCGACTTTGCCAGAAAGGGCATGGACGAGGCTTTCGCCGATGAAGAGCTCGCAGAAATGTCCGGCCTGCAGGCGATCCGCGATCGCGTCGTGCAGGCGAGCGGAAAGAAGAATCCGACCGTGCGCGACTTCATCCATTTCAGCGGCCGCGGCCGGGTGCATGACCCGATCATCGGCGGCCCGCAGGAGGTTGCGGACCGGCTCGAGCAATGGTTTGTCGAGCGCGCCTGCGACGGCTTTGTGGTTTCCGCCACACATGTCCCGGGAGCTTACGAAGACTTCGTTCGCTTCGTCGTGCCGGAACTGCAGCGGCGCGGCCTGTTCCGCAAGGAGTATGCCGGCAAGACTTTGCGCGAGAATCTCGGCGTGCCCCTCCCGCAGGCGGCCGCGTGGCGCCGCAGATACGCGCCGGCAAGTTTCTAGTACGGCGGTCCGATGAGACCAATCGCATCGAACGATCGAAACCAAACCTTCGGCCCTCATCCTGAGGAGGCCGCGCTCTTCGCGCGGGCGTCCTGAGGCTCTCGAAGGACGAAGGATGGCCGGGGGCACGATCTCGCTTGTGGCCGTCCTTCGAGACGCGCGCATCCTTCGACAAGCTCAGGAGCGCGCTCCTCAGGACGAGGTCGATGGATGATATCTGTACGATGGGAAACGCTTTTCTTCGCGATCGGGTCGCCAACCGGGCGGGCCAACGAGGTACGACCACCGCTCCCGCCACGAGCGCGCGTGCCACAGATCGCGAACGAGCGCCATCCATTCATGAAACGCGATGAAGATGGGATTGTTGGAGCGAAGCGGCTCCACCAGGCCATAGCGGCACGGCAGATCGTCGCGTTCGGCGACGAAGGTGCCGAAGATGCGGTCCCAAATGATGATAGACGCCGCCATAGTTATGGTCGAGATATTCGGGATTGGCGGCGTGGTGCACGCGATGATGAGAGGGGGTGTTGAGGACGTATTCGAGCCAGCCGAGCTTCGGAATCCATTCCGTGTGCAGCCAGAATTGATAGAGCAGGTTCAGCGCGATGGCGATGAACACCGCGCGCGGCTCGAAACCGAGCCAGACCAGCGGCACGTAGAAGATCGCCGTCCCGGTCAGCCGCCCGGTCCAGCCAAAGCGGTATGCCGCAGCAAAATTGAGCTCATTCGAGGAATGATGGACCGCATGTGTCGCCCAGAACCACCGAATCCGGTGGCTGCAGCGATGGAACCAGTAGTAGCAGAAATCCTGGCCGATCAGGAGCGCAACCACCGCGACAGTGGTGTCGATCGGTATCGTGAAGAGGCGGTGATTGTAAGCCAAATCGTACGCCGGCGCCGCGAGGCTGAGAGAAAGGAACGTCAATACGACGTACTGGCGCCCAAGTGCATCGGCGAGCGAAGCGAAATACGCACGCCAATTGTAGTTGCGCCTCATCACGACGGCGAGAACCAAGCCCTCAAGGGTCGCAATCACAATCACGACAGGCAGCGCAAAAGTGAGGATGCGGGCGACGGCCATCATGTCGCTCTCCTTTGGCAACGCTTGATCATGCGTCGACCGGTCAGGAAGTTCCGTGGTCTAGATCAATTCAGACCCACAATCTGAATTTTACAATTCTAACTTGATGCAGATAGAATTTCCCGTCTCGCCGGATTCAAATCGCGGCTGATCAATTCCTCGACAGGCTGGCCGATTCCGGAATCGGCGAGAGATCGGACGGCGCGTTCTGCATTCCATTCGAACGCTCGCGCCGATACTCGGTGGGCGTCATCCCGGTGTGCGCCTTGAAGGCACGATTGAATGGCCCGATCGAACCAAAACCGGTGTCGAGCGCGATGGTAAGGACCGGCACGCCCGATTGGCCAGGATCGCTAAGTGCAGCCATGGCCTCGGAAAGGCGGTAACCGTTGACGAAGGCGCTGAAATTGCGATGTCCCAGTTTTTGATTGATCAGTCTGCGTAACCGGTATTCAGGTACAGACAGTTTCGCGGAGAGCATGGCGATGCTCAGACCCTCTTGTCGATAAATCCTGTTGTTCGTCATCAGATCATCAAGCGCCGTCAGCAATGCAGCATCTTGTTCATTGACTCCCGGCGCGGGAGCAGGATCGTTCTGACGGATTTCGTGCGGCAACGACGCGCTTCGGTCAGGAATGTCGGAGGCGGCGAATTGCCCGAAGGCGGACACGGACAACCGCACGGCCGCGTAGACGGATGTCAACGCCAGCAGACCGACCGCATTGATAAAGCTGAAGGGGGCTGCGGCCGCGCTGCCGGGTAGAAGCCACTGTGAGACTACGATCCCTGCTGTATAAAGCGCCGCGGATATCACGAGCACCAAACGAAATCGCCGCCGCCCTTCCACAAGATCGGCATCCCTGCCGATGAGCGCATGCCAGGTAGCGAGAGCAATAAACATCAGCGACAGCCCGTGATGAAGAAAATCGGCGGCCGGTTGATTGCCGAGCATTTGCCAAAGACCAAGGAGAACGAGGCCAAGCCAGGCGAGATGCCGGTACAATGAGGGTTTGAAATCGTCGTCGAAGTATGCAGCCGCGGCAAGCCAGAAGACGGCCGGCGTGCCAGAGCTGACGAGCCCGATCGGTATGCTCCAGCGGAGATCGAGCCCATAGAAGCCGGGAGACGAGGCGATGACGTAGGCGGCGACGCTCAGCGCAAACAGCGCGGAATAGCGCCCCGTCGGGATGCATCGCCGATCACGCAGGACGAGCGTGGCAACGAGCAGAAGAACCGTTACGGCGCCCCCCCGTATGGCGGCTTCGATCACCGACATGGAGCCCTCATGACGTCGTCCCTGCTGCCTACCATGGTGCAATCGGTAATGTCAGAGCGAAGTCTTGTCACCGAGTACGGCGCGGCAATCTATCCGATTTTGCCGGCGCCAATGCCCGCCACTCCGAGCCGCAAAATCTGCCGGGCGAACGCCGCGGCGGAGACCGCAAGTCCAAGCGCGAGCATCGTCCACGGCGGCGGGATGCCCAGGATCAGGGTGAAATATATGCTGAAAATCTCGGCCAGAGTATAGCCACGGAATGCCCAGATCGAGCCAACTTCAAAGGCCGCGGTGAAAACGCACGAGGCGAGCGCGAGCAGTACTAAGGCCGCGGCATTCGCTCCGTGTCCGCGCCGCGCCAGCACCCGCCACATCATGAGCCAGAAGAACGCGCCGCTCAGCAGGAACTGGTCCGGAAATAGTCCAGGCGACAACAGGTAGTGAAGGATCGCCAAGGCCGTGGTCAGGTAGACCGCGCTGTGCAGCCGTTGCCATCCTTTCGCTCCCATCCGCAGGACCGCCGCATCGACGGAGGTCGCCCCCAGCGCGATCAGGCCGATGGTCGAGGCGGTCGCCACGATCAGGGAGAGCCTCGTTGCCATTTCGTGGGCGATGAACGCAAAGTCCCAAAACCGCAGGGCGAAATAAATGATGATATGCGCCAACGCATAGGCGAGCGCCGTCACCCCGATCATGCGGCGCACGATGATGAGCGCCCGCCAGCCGAATATGGTCGAGGCCGGCGTAATCGCCAGCGCCGCAAGCAGGATCGCGGTTGCCCAAAAGCCTGACCAGTAAGTCATTCCGCCGAGCGGAACCGGACCGAACTCCCCGCCGGCGACCTGATCAACGAGCCAGATCGCCGGCGCGAACATGAGCGCGAACGTGCCGGCCTTCAGCACGGAAAACTTGCGCGTCCGGTCTTGCCATGGCCAGATCAACTGCACGTGTTGCTCCTCGGCTGCGAACCTTTTCTCCGCAGTCATGGCCGGGCTTGTCCCGGCCATCCACGTCTTTCTATCGGAAGGTCGGCCAGAAAGCCGTGGATGCCCGCGACAATCCCCAGATCAAGTCCGGGGACGGGCATGACGGGGGAAAGTGATTCGATCTCATCGGAACGCGTTCAAAGGGCGGCTACCTCACCGCGGCCTCCCGCGTGTAGTAGCGGGTCGCGTAGGGTTTCGGCGCATATTCCGGATGATAGCGGCACGGGCCATCGAGACTCGCCCGCAATTGTTCGCACCCCGCCGCGATCGATTGGGCGGTCGGCTTCGTGCCCTTTTCGATCCACTGCATGAGGGCGTCGAGCCCGGCTGCGAGTTCAGGCGCGCTTTGTCCTGTATGGGCGCGCTCGTCTGTGAACGCCTGCACCAGGCGGTCGGTGCTGCCCGCCGCCTTGACGGCATCGAGATATGTGGACTGCGCCTCGACCACGACCTGCGGGTCGTTGATCGAGTGGATCGACACCACCGGCACCGGCAGCACCCCGGTCGGATCGCCGTCGGCCCCTAATGCCGCGGCGGCAGCCGGATCGGCCTCAAATCGCACGACCTCGCGGTTCAGCGCCGCGTCATCGGCAGAGCCCTTGTAGCGGACGCCGTTGTTCGAGAACGGATTGCGCCCGCCGGTCGTGTTCTTCACGATGTCGCGGAATAACAGCGTTCCGGCCTGCATGTGGCGCACCAGCAGATTTTCCGGGTAGCCCATCACGCCGAGGATGTTCGCCAGATTCTGCTTCTGGCGGTCGCTGCGCGCCGCGGCCGGATGACCGACGCCAGTGCATTCGTCGACCACGGTGTCGAGGTCCTTCAGCGTCATCGGCGAATCGGGCGCGACGCCGTTCCAGAGCGGATACGGCGCCTCGTCGGGCCGCGGCATGTTCTTGCAATAGTACTGGTACACGGCACGCAGGTCGACGCGGTGCTGATAATTGAGCGTCGCCCCTGTCACCGCGCCGCTGTTGAGGAAGGCGCCGTCGAAGTTCATGCTGCCGTCGGGATTCTTCGCGTAGGTCTCGATCAGCTTCGCTCCCACGAGGCCGCCATAGGACGCGCCGTGCAGGACGGTGCGCTGCGGCTTTCCGATCCGCGCGATGAAGAACTTGCGGGCATTGTCGGTGTCGGCAGCCGCCATTGCGACCCCGTAGCCTTCGCGCCGGTAGCTTGACGCAACCCACGCAAAGCCGCGCCGGACCGCGTAGGCGTATTTGTCGAGATCAGTGTTGCTGCCGGTCGCGGTCGGCGGCAAAAGCGACGGCCCGCCGTGGGCGAATACGACGAGATGACCGTTCCAGTTCTTCGGGACGGCCGCCGTAATGTAAGCGCCGGTCTCGTGCTTGACGCCATAGCAGGTCGCGATGCCAACGATCGCTTCCAGGCACGGCGTGGTGTCTGGCAGCGCCGCCTTCTGGGCTTCCTGCGCCGCCGCCGCGCCTGCCATCGCTGAGAACACGAATAGTGCGACCGTCATCCTTGCATGCTGCATGCGTTTCCCCTCATGCGTTTTGCCTTGCCCAGCCTGATAGACTCAAGCCTATTCGAGACAAGCGAAATTACAAGATCACGGAATCGCGATCTCAGGCCGCCGACGTGAGGCGGCAACGATCTCGAGGCGGACGCGCTATAATTCCGTGGCCTGTTTTCGATTGCGTAAGACCACCGCGAGGCCAAGACATCAGAGGTGAGCGGCATGGCACTGACACGGAGCTTCAAGCATACGATCGTTGCGCGGGTGAAGCGTGATCCAGCCTTTGCCAAGGCGCTGCTTGATGAGGCGCCACGCTGTTTCTCAATGGCGAGCCGCATACGGCCCGTTTGATCCTGCGTGACCTCGTAAATGCAACTGTGGGCTTCGAACGTCTGGCGGCCGCGACCGGCAAGGCCAGCAAGAGCTTGCATCGGATGCTGTCGACAAACGGCAACCCCAGTATGGACAACTTGGCCGCCATCTTCGACGTTTTACGCAAGGAATTGCGTGTCGATCTCAAGGCGCATACCGTCAAAGCGGCATAATCGACGGGCGCTTGCGTGTTGGTGTAGAGCGGCCTTAAGGTCCCTGCTACACTCACAGCTATGACAAACTTCCTCTGGCGCACGTTGGTGGTATTCCACCGCTATCTCGGGATCGCGGTCGGCATCCTGATGCTGGTCTGGTTCGCGTCCGGCATCGTCATGATGTACGTGGGCTTCCCGCGCCTGACCGAGCAGGAGCGCCTGAGCGCGCTTGCGCCTATTCCGTGGCAGGCCTGCTGCCGGGTCGCGGACGGACTCATCCCGGATGACCAGCAATTTTACCGCGTCCAGATCGAAAATCTTCTCGGCGTGCCAGTGCTGCGGCTGCGACGTCCGCCGCGGCCGGATGGGGTGATCGACCTCGCGCAGGGCGTCGGGGTCCGGCGCTTCGATATGGCAGATGCCCGGGCGATCGCGCTCGATACCATCGCACGGACTGCCGGACCGGCCACCGTCGCCTCCGCCGCGACCATCGACGAGGATCAGTGGACCGTCGGTCGCTATCGCCGCGACCGACCGTTGCATCGCTTCACGTTCGACGATCCGGAACGCTCGACCGTCTACGTGTCGAGCACCAGCGGCCAGGTCGTGCTGCGCACCACGTCGATGCAGCGGTTTTGGAACTGGCTGGGCGCGATCCCGCACTGGTTCTACCTCCAGGCGTTGCGCAGCGACGGACCGTTGTGGAGCCAGACGGTCATCTGGGCTTCTATTCTCGGCACGTTCCTGACCGTCCTCGGACTCTATCTCGGCATCGCGCAGTTCCGGCGCGGCAAGGACGGCAAGTTTTCGCCTTATCGCGGCCTGTTCTACTGGCACCATCTGTCCGGGCTGGTGTTCGGCATTGCCACCCTCACCTTCGTGGTCAGCGGGTTGGTGTCGATGAACCCGTGGGGATTTCTCGAAGGCCGCGGTGGCGGGGGCGAGACGGGCCGGCTCGAAGGTCCACCACCCGCATGGGGCGAGGTGCACGCGTCGCTCGCCGCCATACGGGCGCGGCCAGCAGATGCCGTGAACCTTACGACCGCACCCCTTGCCGGCAAACTTTTCTGGCTCGTCACAGGTGCGGACGGAACGGCGACGCGACTTGACGCTTCCGGAAACGCTGCACCGTTATCGGAACAGGAACTCGCCGAGGCCGCCGCGCGGATCGTTGGGTCGAACGGCATTTCGGAGCGAGGCATGCTGCGGGAAGAGGATGCCTATTACTTCAGCCATCACGACCAGGTCGCGTTGCCCGTCTATCGCATCATCGCGAACGATGCCGAGAATACGCGGTATTACCTCGACCCGACGTCCGGGGCGCTATTGGGGCGCGCCGATTCCAGTTCCCGCTGGCACCGGTGGCTGTTCGCTGGGCTCCACCGTATCGATTTTGCCGCTTGGCTGCGCACCCGGCCGGCCTGGGACATCATCGTGATCACGCTCATGCTCGGTGGGCTTGCAGGCAGCGCGACCGGCGTCTATCTGGCCGTGCGCCGCATCCGAAGCGATGTCGTCATGGTGTTCCGCCTGCTTGCGGGGGTACGGCATGGTGACGCGGCAAGCCGCGTCGAATCGTCTTGAGCTGCCCCTCCCCTGGGAGCGCGGGCGTCTCGCCCGCCTCTTCCGCAATGGAACAGGAGCGGGCGGGACGCCAGCGCTCCCAGGGAGGGTGGGGGGCGCTTGCCTCGCAGGTGCGATCGCGTCAAGGATGAGATAATTCGCCTGCATTGACCCTGCGGTACCGGAATCTGTCATGTCCCACGCTCATCTTACCCATGACGACGATCACGACGAAGATCATGGCCACGGCGAACACGACCACGCGCCGACGGATTTCGGCCGCGCTTTCGCGATCGCGGCGGCGCTCAACATCGCGCTTGTTGTGGCGCAGCTCGTCTTTGGCGTGCTCGCGAATTCGGTCGCGCTCATTGCCGATGCCGGACACAATCTGGGCGACGTGCTGGGGTTGCTGCTGGCGTGGGGCGCCCATGGCATGGCGCGGTGGCAGCCGACACAACGCTATACCTATGGGTTCCGGTCGGCCTCCATCCTGGCGGCGCTTTTCAATGGCGTCGTCCTGATGGTGGCGACCGGCGCCATCGCCTGGGAGGCGCTGCGCCGGCTGACCGGCACTGCCGATGTCGGCGGCGTCACCGTGATGATCGTCGCTGCCGTCGGCATCGTGGTGAACGGCCTATCGGCGTGGCTCCTGATGGCGGGGCGCAGGGGCGATTTGAATGTCCGCGGCGCGTTCCTGCATCTCCTCGGCGACGCGGCGATTTCGTTCGGCGTCGTGGTCGCCGGCGCCGTCATCTACGTCACCGGATGGAACCAGCTCGATCCACTGGCCAGCCTTGTGATTTCAGTGCTGATCGTGTGGGGCACCTGGGGCCTGTTGCGCGAGTCCGTCATGATGTCGCTCGATGCGGTGCCGGAAGGCATCGACCGGTCGAGGGTGGAAGACTATCTGCGCGGGCTTCCGGGCGTGACCGAAGTTCACGACCTTCACATCTGGGCGATGAGCACCACCGAAACCGCCATGACGGTGCATCTGGTGCGCCCGGGCGCGGGGCTCGACGATCGCCTGCTGCATGACATCTCCCATGAGCTGGATCGCCGGTTCAAGATTTCCCACGCCACGCTGCAGGTCGAGGCGGGCGATACCGAGCACGCCTGCCGGCTTGCGCCGGATCATGTGATTTGAGAGCGACGGGCGAGCAAACTCCGTGAGGCAAGACGGCGGGTGTTGTTATGCTCGCTTGGCAGCCGGTTTGCGCGGCCGGCCACCTTTTGCCCCGTTGCGCGGCGCAGCTGCAGCCTTCGCTGCAGACGTTGCCGACCCCGCGCGCGCCGCGCGCTGACGATTCATATAAGCCTTGGTGCCGAACAGCCCGGCGAGCAGGCCCGGCACGCTGAGATCTACGTCGAGTCGCTCCCAGTGCAGGCCAAGACCGAGGCCGAGAATCTCGACTTGCGCCAGCTCTGCGTCGCTCGCCCGCTTCAGTCCCTGCGCGCTACGTGCCGGAAAAGCGAAGCTGCACCCATTGGTGAGATCGACATGGACACGCCCAGTCCTGCGGTTATACCGGACCGCGCGGGCACGCGGCTCCGTGCGCAGCGAGCGCGCGCCGCGCCGTTCCGCGTCCGCAATCATGACGGCAAGATCATCGCTCATGAATTCTCCTCCACATCGCAATCCCACCCTACCAGCGGTCGCATTCGTTTGCAGGCTCAATCCCATTGCGAATATTCCCGTGTTCGATCACACTTGCCGCCAGCCAGGATCGAACAAAATAGTCCAACGCGGGAGGCTGTGATGCAGCGTGCGTTAGTCGTGTTGCTTGCCTTGGCGGCCGTGGCCGCCGCAGCGCCCGCCAGGGCCGCGGACGCAGCGGTGTGCGTCGAGAACGCGACGATCGACGATCTGCAGGGCGCGCTGGCCGCCGGCCGCACCACGGCGGCCGATCTGGTGCGCGCCTACGCGGCGCGGATCGACGCCTACGATCGCGCCGGCCCGCGCCTCAACGCGGTGCGCGAGATGAACCCGGATGCGCTTGCAATTGCGGCATCGATCGACGCCCGCAAATCCGGCGCGCGCCGGCCGCTGGAGGGAATCCCGGTTCTCCTCAAGGACAATATCGCGACCGGCGACGCGGAGCACACCACCGCAGGCTCGCTGGCGCTTGCGGACGCCTACGCCAATCGCGATGCGACGGTGACGAAGCTCCTGCGCGAGGCCGGCGCCGTGATCCTCGGCAAAGCGAACCTCACCGAGTTCGCCAATATCCTGGCGATCGACATGCCGTCGGGCTATTCGTCGCTCGGCGGCCAGGTCAAAAATCCCTTCGCGCTCGAGTTCAACGCCAGAGGCGTTCCGATCGTGCAGCCCGGCGGGTCGAGCTCGGGCTCGGCGGTCGCGGTCGCGGCCGGGCTCACCGCGGTTGCGATCGGCACCGAGACCTCGGGCTCACTCCTTTCGCCCGCCACCCAGAACGGTGTCGTCACCGTGAAGCCGACAGTCGGGCTCATCAGCCGCGCCGGCATCATCCCGATCACCCACACCCAGGACACCGCGGGCCCCCTCACCCGCACGGTCCGCGATGCCGCGATCCTCCTCAATGTCCTGGCGTCCGCCGATCCGCTGGATGAGGCGACGCGCGATCTTAAGCGCCCTGCCGACTATACGAGCATCCTCGACAAGGATGGCCTGCGCGGCGCCCGCATCGGCGTTCCGAGCGATCCGAAAGATCCGGCCAACGACGTGTATTACGGGGCGCTGCCGCCGCGCGCCGCCGCGGTGATGCGCGATGTGATCTCGGCGCTGGAGACCGCCGGGGCCACGCTGGTGCGCGCCAATATGCCGTCGGTCAGCTGGATGGGCGGCCCCGGCACCGACGCCGCCATCCTCAACCTCAATCCGGAAAGTGCGACCCGCAACCAGGCGGAGCGGCGCCCCGTCGTCTATCTCTACGAGCTCAAGCACGACCTCAACGCATATCTGCGCGACTGGGCCAAGGGCACCCCGATGCACACCATGGCGGACATCATTGCGTTCAACGCCGCGAATGCCGCCCGTACACTGCGTTTCGGCCAGGATATCTTTCTCGCCTCGGAGGCGTCCCAGGGCGGCCTTGAAGCGATCGAGTACGTTGCGGCCCGGCGTATGGACATCCGCGCCACGCGCACGCTCGGGATCGACGCCTACATGGACGAGCACAAGCTCGATGCCATTCTGTTTCCGAGCCGATATGGCGCAGCCGTTGCCGCAAAGGCCGGTTATCCGAGCGTCCAGGTACCGGCCGGCATGATCGCCGGGATCGGCGCGATCGGGACACCTGAGTATCCATTCGGCGCCACCTTCACGGGGCGCGCCTGGAGCGAACCGGTGCTGCTGCGCCTCGCTTATGCGTTCGAGCAGGCCACCAAGGCGCGCAGGATGCCGCCGGGCGTGCCGCCGCTGGAGCCGGGATGCGGCGCGGCGGCGCCATGAAACTCGATTTCGCCACCGTCGACGTCTTCACCGATCGGCAATTCGGCGGCAATCCGCTCGCCGTGGTGCCGGACGCGCGCGGCCTCACGTCGGCACAGATGCAGGCGATCGCGGCGGAATTCAATCTTTCCGAAACGACCTTCGTGCTGCCGCCGCAGGATGCGGCCAATACGGCGCAAGTTCGCATTTTCACGCCGCGCGCCGAGTTGCCGTTTGCCGGCCATCCGAACGTCGGCACTGCCTTCGTGCTTGCCGGCGGCACGACCAGCGCCGCGCGGCCCGTCACGGGCGATACCATGATTTTCGAGGAGAAGGCGGGCCTCGTCCACATCCAGCTTCTTCGCGATCGATCGGCCGTGACGGGGGCGCGTCTCGCCGCCCCGCAAGCTTTTTCCATCGGCGAAAATATTTCTCGCGAAATCGTTGCCTCGGCGTGCTCCATCGCGGAGACCGACATCGACACGCGAGCGCACCAGCCGTGCATTGCGTCCTGCGGGCTGCCGCTGATTTTCGCCGCAGTCACGAGCCGCGCCGCGCTCGCGGCTGCACGGCCGCGCAGCGAAATTTTCGCGCAGCACGCGCTTGCGACCGGCATCCACCTCTACGTGGAGGCGACCTCGCCCGTCGCCGATATCGAGGCGCGCATGTTCGCGCCCCGTTTCGGCGTCCCCGAAGATCCGGCGACCGGCTCCGCCAACGTGGCCCTGATCGCCCTGTTGGCCACCCTTCGCAACGAGCCCGATTTACGACTGGAGCGGAGAATATCGCAAGGCGTTGACATGGGCCGCCCAAGCCTCCTGATTGCATCGGCCGAAAAGCGGGCCGGCAAAATCGTCGCCGCCCATATCGGCGGCAGTTGCGTGCCGGTGATGAGCGGCGTTATTGCGCTTCGATGATCTTACGAGTTCACCGCAGTAGCTTATCCAACGTGATCGGCAGGTCGCGCACGCGCTTGCCGGTGGCGTGATGGATCGCGTTGGCGATGGCGGCGGCAACGCCGACGATGCCGATCTCGCCCACCCCCTTGATGCCGAGCGGATTGATCGTTTCGTCAGGCTCGTCGACGAAGATGACCTTGATGTCGTGCACGTCGGCATTCACCGGGACATGATATTCGGCAATGTTCGGATTAATGATGCGGCCGAAAGTGTGATCGAGGAGCGTCTCCTCGTGAAGCGCCATGCCGATGCCCCACACCACGCCGCCCATGATCTGGCTGGCCGCGGTCTTGGTATTCAGGATGCGGCCGGCCGCCACCGCGTTGACCACGCGGGTCACGCGGATGATGCCGAGCTCTTCGTCCACCTTGACCTCCGCGAAGACCGCCGAGTGCGTATTGTGCACGTGTGAGCCGTCATCGGGAAAGCGCGTGGATCTCTCCTGCTCGATGCGGTCCACGGCGCTGTGCCGCATCGCGTCCACAATCGACACCGCGCGCGAAGCATCCCGTTTGCTCACCAGCTTGCCGTCCGCAAGCACGACCTCGTCGGGCGCGGCATCCGAAAGCGGTGAATTCGGTATCCGCTTTGCCAGCCGCAAAAGTTCCTTGCGGACGGCATCGGCGGTCGTCGCGATCCCGTTCGACACCGAGGCCGCAATCCATGATCCGCCTTCGACCGGCGATTGCGGCAGCGTCGAGTCGCCGAGCTTGACGGTGATGGCGTCGAGCGGCAGCCCGAGCATGTCGGCCGCGACCTGCGTCATGATGGTGCAGGTGCCGGTGCCGATGTCGGAGGTCGCGCAGGAAACCTCTGCGTGGCCGTTGGCGGAGAGCACGATGCACACCGTGATCGGCATCTGCATGGCGTCCCAGATGCCGGTCGCCATACCCCAGCCGACCAATTCGCGGCCGTCACGCATCGAGCGCGGCTCGGCGTTGCGCTTGTCCCAACCGAACGCTTGCGCGCCCTCCCGATAGCACGCGCGCAGGCTCTTGCTGCTGTACGGCCGATCGGCGTTCTGGTCACGATCCGAATAACACCGCAGACGCAGCTCCAGCGGGTCGAGCTTGAGCGCGACCGCAAGTTCGTCCATCGCGCATTCGAGCGCATAGACGCCGGTCGCCGCGCTTGGAGCGCGCATGTCGCACGCCGTCGCAAGGTCGAGCCGGGCGAGCTTGTGCGTGTACTTCGCATTGGCGCACGTGTAGAGCAGGCCCGACCAGCCGGTCTCCTGCCGATAGAAGTTCTCGTATTGCGACGTCACCGTGACCGCGTCGTGCGTGATCGCGTCCAATGTGCCGCCGGCGTTTGCGCCGAGCGCGATCCGCTGGATCGTGGCGGGCCGGTAGCCGAGCACGTACATCTGCTGGCGCGTCAGCACGAGGCGGACCGAGCGCTGCAGCGCCCGCGCCGCAAGTGCGGCGAGCACCACCTGATATTGCGGGCGCAGCCCCGAGCCGAACCCGCCGCCCATGAAGGGCGACATGACGCGGACATCGTCCGGCTTCATGTCGAACACGCTGCAGAGATAGCGCTGGACGTTCTGCACGCCCTGCGTCTTGTCGTAGACGGTGAGCTTGCCGCCGCCATCCCACATCACCGTCGAGGCATACGGCTCCATCGGGTTGTGATGCTCGATCGGCACATAATATTCGCCCTCGTGGCGGACCTCCGCCGCAGCGAATGCCTGTTTGGCCGCGCCGCGCCGTTTTGGCGGGGCGAACATGTCCGCGCCGGGCTTGGCGGCGGTGGCGGCCTTACGGCGCTGGCGATTGAGGTCGGTGACGTGCGTTTCTTCGTTGTATTCCACACGGACCAGCGACGCCGCAAAGCGCGCGATCTCCCACTCCTCGGCGACGACCAGGGCGATCGGCTGTCCGCTGAACCGGATCTGCTTGTCGTAGAGCGGCCGGAACGGCGAACCCTCCGGAGCAACCTCGTCCTTGTAGGCTGCATCGGTGCTCGCCATGCGCGGCCGGTTTTCGTGCGTGAGGACATCGATGACGCCGTCGACGCGCAAGGCCTCGCTCGCATCGATGCGCGCAATTCGGCCCTTGGCGATGCGGGATGTGACGACGCTGCCGTAAGCGAGGGCTTTTGCGCTGAATTCGCCGGCGTA
>Ga0257161_1000240_pt1 | contig 14953 bp, 13 predicted proteins | sample NR01A_FD_185954 | JGI IMG/M metagenome (GOLD analysis project Ga0257161, IMG submission 185954) | Soil microbial communities from H.J. Andrews Experimental Forest, Oregon, United States - NR-01-A | ecosystem: Environmental > Terrestrial > Soil > Temperate forest > Bulk soil | place: USA: Oregon... | reverse complement strand
CCGGCGTTGCCTTGCCATTGCGGCATTCCGTGAAGATGCGAGGCGTCACCTTGAGGTAGAGGGTCGGAAACCCGGCAAGCTCGAACAGGCTCGCGGCGGCCGCATAAGGCGGCCCGTCCTCCAGCACCGGCCGCGCCAAGTGATCGAGAATGACCTTCACGCGTGGGAAGCGTTTCAGCAGGTTGATGAGTTGCGGGAAAGCCTGCTTGGACATCTGCATGCAGATCGGGATCCCCAGTTCACCGGCGGCCTCCCACGCCGGATAGACGCGGGGATCGTCGATCCAGTCCGCCTGGGTCGTCATGGTGCTGCCGATGGTGAACAGCCGGATGCCGGTCAGTCCGCGGTCAAACCAGTAGCGCATGCGCTCCGGCGCGTCCGCGGCGAGCACATCGACCGAAAACACGCCGGTGAAGCGGCTCGGGTGAGCCGCGACCGCATCAGCCACATACGAATTGTCGTAGCCGTAGCAGGTCGAGGCTTGCACGATAGCGGATTTGTCGACGCCCGCCTCGTCCATGGCGGCGATCATCTGGTCGACGCCGACGGGCCGCAAGTGCGACCAATCGGATTGATGGCCGCCGAGCGGCGCCAGCGGGTAGCGCTTCTCGTCGTTGGCGATGATGTGCGGATGAATGTCGATCGTCTTACTTGGCATCGAGTCGCCTACTCCGAGGAATGATACGGATCGCCTTAACGCCCGTCTCTTGACGAGAGGGCGGCGAGACAATTTTTGCCCGCGCCGGCGCTCGCGCGAGGATGAACCAGACGAGGCGCAGGCAGTCGAGTGTCGCTGCGATTATGATGCACGACCCGGATATGGAGAAATTGATTCTGCCGCAGCTTCAATAAGTTTTCGGCGTGAGGCGACGTCAAGGCTTTCCATGGCCGCCATGATAGGGGAGTGCTTCGACAAACAGCAAGCTCGCCGCGAGCTGCTTAGCTCGCTCTCAGCAATTCCTTTATGGGCATCGGTGATGCCGTGATTTGCTTGCGCATGAGGCGAAGGAAATTCACCTGAAGTTGCGTCGGCAACCAGTTGTCCCGCATCGTCACGCCGATCGAAGGAACCGGCTCGATTGGTCCGTAAGGCACGGCGGCGAGCACGTCATTCTCGTACATCAGCTCATAGGAGGTAAGCAGCGTAAGGCAGTCGCTGCGAGCAAGCACGAGGCGGATTGTCGGCAGGGAGGACGTTTCCACCCGCGCCTGCGGTTTACACCGACCCGCAAATAGCGTGTCGAAGCAAACGCGCCGGCAGGCTCCAGGGGTTCCGACCACCCAGTCGTAAGCCGAAAGGTCATCGAGCAAGACTTTCCTCTTGCCGAAAAGCGGATGTCCGCGCCGCGCGACGATCACATAAGGCGCCTCGGCCAGAGGCTCCTCGATCAAGTCTTCCGGGACTGGATCTCTGAGCAACCCGATCACAAAATCAACGTCGCCGCCTCGTAAGCTCCTCAGCATGGCGCCGGAGCTGCCGTTCGAGATTCGAACGTTGGCATGCGGATACGTTGAAATGAATTCATTGAGAACTGATGCGAGCAGGAAGCTCCCAGCAAGCTGCATGGCGCCAATCACGATTTGACCCCTCAGACTTCCCTTGGCCGAATCCAGCTCCTCAATGCCCCACTCGATCTCTCGTGCGGCAAGCTTGAGCCTGCGCGCAAATTCAGCCGCCGCCGGTGTCGCCGCGATCCCGGACGCGGTTCGGTGATAAAGCGGCTTGCGCAGATCGCGTTCCAAATCACGGGCGGCGCGGCTCAACGTTGCCTGGGAGATCCCAAGCGCACGTGCGGCCTGGGCAAATGATCCATTTTCCACAATGGCTATCAGGCTCCGGATTTGTGACCTCGTAATGCGGCCGGCCATCATGGGGACGTGACACGCCGGCACTCCAAGCTCAATGAGCGCCCGCTCGATCTGCGCGAACAGCCGCTCCGTTCGCCGCTGGAAAATCGCGCCGAGCTCGTTGCGATAACTTCCGCTGGCGCCTCGTTCAAGCAAGCTGACACCTATCTGCTCTTCAAGCTTCGCGATGGCTTGCGTGACGGCGGGTTGGGAAAGGTGGCATTCTTCGGATGCGCGACGAACGCTTGACAGGCGCGCAACGCTCTCGAACAGCTTGAGATGTCGAAGGCTGACCGAGACGACCCCTCGTTCTGCGTCTAAGCCATTCATTTTGTGTTTCCTCCCGTGGCCGGCTTAGAGGATTCTATAGCCCCGGGCGCCGGCCACAATTTTTGGACCGCCCTGCGTCACAATGACGCGATGAGGAGTTTCCAAATGGTATGAGGTACTTACAGGTTCATGGCCGGAGGGTGGTGCGCCGATTTCAGACTGCGTCGCGCCCCGATCGCGGCGTCCAAGGCTATCCGGACGCAAGCCTATCCAGACGCTTGCCAGCTGCAGAAATTCATGCCGGGCGCCGACGGCAGCCGATTAAGGTATGATAATACCATATAATGTTGGGGACGGATTTTGTGGAAACGAACTAATTTTGGAATTCCCAACGAAATCAATGCCGCCCGGTTTCCGCGCCGCGGCGATCCTGGATCATTGGCGACCGTGCGTGATCGCTTTGATCAAGCATTAGCCGGGTTGAGCGCCAGCGAAACCCGGGGTCGGTGGCGCATGCGGAAACGGCGGTCCCGGATTTCGCTACGCTCAATCCGCGCTACGCAACGGTTCCGCAATGTCGTCTACGGCTCGCGGCGCGCTGAGCGTTCAATGCTTCGGAATTCCTGCCTTCTCGATGACCTCACGCCACCTGGCGGCATCCGCGGCCATCCGATTGCGCATTTCTTCAGGCGTGCTTCCGCGCGCCTGCAGTCCGAGCCGGAGCATCCGCTCCGCAACGTCGGGCGCCGCCAAGGCTCGTCTGATCTCGGCGCTGAGCGCGGTGATGATTTCGGCGGGAACGCCGGCGGGCGCCCCAACCCCATTCCAGCTGGTGACCACATAATCCGGCAGCCCGCTCTCCTTTGCGGTCGGCACGTCTTTCAGCAAAGGATCTCGCTCGGCGCCGGAAGTGGCGATGACACGAAGCTTGTCCGGACCAATCGTGCTCTCGAGGCCGGCATAATAATCGAACCCGAGATCGACATCTCCGCGCAGGACCGCCGTGACCAGGTCCGGCGTAGTGCGGTAGGTGACGATGGCGAACTCCGCCTCGCTGACCTGCTGGAATAAATGCGCCGAGAGATTCTGCGTGCTGCCTGGATTGATCGCTCCGAGGTTGAGCTTGCCCGGCGCCTTGCGTGCGGCCGCAATCACGTCTCTCACCGACTTGTAGGGAGAGGTGGGTGGAACCACCAACAGCATTGTGAAGCTCGCCGCAACGGAGATTTGCGTAAAATCTTTGAGCACGTTGTAAGGCATGCTCTGGAACAGGCTCATGCTGATCGCCTGTCCGTTCCCCATTTCGCCGAGCGTGTATCCGTCTGCGGGAGCACTCAACACGGCCCGCATGGCGGCGATTCCTCCAGCGCCCGGCCGATTCTCGATGATAAACGGCTGCTTCAGGTTTTGACTGAGCTTGTTGGCGAGCAGCCTGATGGTCATATCGCCGGCGCCGCCGGGCCCGTAGGGCACGAGGATGCGGATCGGCTGGCGCGGATAGTCGCCGGCCGCCTGGGCGGCATCGCCCAGAGCGGCTACGCACGCAAGCGCCACGAGAGCGGCTGTGCAGCGGAGCCACCTCGTCACGCTTGCCGCTGATCGTTGAATCAAAATCTGCGCCTCCCTGACCGACTGTATGCGCGGCACTGGCGGCGCCAAGACCGCGGCTATTACCAGAATCGCTAAATCCGCATCATCTTTTGACGTACCGCGCTACGGTCCCAGCATCGTACATTCCGACAAAAACATTGCCGGCGTCATCCGCGGCCACGGCCTCTCCCCAACTGTTGCTGGCGGCGCCAGTCCCCTCTTTGGCCGGAGCGGGCTCCGGAATGAAGGCAGTGACTTTACCATCCTTCACGCTGCCAATTCGCACGCCCCGTTTGAAGCCCGGATTCTGCGCCATGTTGGATTCGGAATCGGTAACGTAGAGAATGTCGTTCTTGTCGATGAAGAGGCCGCTTGGGCGGCCGAACTGCTGCCATTCCGCCAGGAACACACCGTCCGGGCTAAAGATCTCGATACGATTATTGGATCGGTCGGCGACGAATATACGGCCTGCCGAATCGACGCCAGCGAATGATTGACCCCGAACTCGCCAGGGCCGGAGCCCCGCCTGCCCCAGGCCGCAATGAACTTGCCGCTACTGGTGAACTTGACGATCCGAGCATTGGTCTTGCCGCCATGCCCGTCACTCACGATGATGTCGCCATTGGGGGCAACCGCGACGTCCGTTGGAGCGTTGAACATGTCGGGGCCCTCACCTGCTACACCGGCTCTGCCGAGCGTCAGCAGTACCTTGCCCCCTGGACTGAACTTGATGACCTGGTGGCCCTTGCCGTTGTCGCCAATGTTGTCGGTCGCCCATACGTTGCCCTCGCGATCGACATAGAAGCCATGTGGGTGGTTGAAGAGACCTTGGCCAAAGCCCACCACAAAATTTCCGGAGGCATCGAATTTTTGGATGGGATTAAGCGTGGAGTTGACACAGTCTTTTGCTCCACATCGATCGAAAGCCCACACGCTCTTGCCGTCGGGATCGATATCGACGCCCGTCACCTGCCCCATCTTGCGGCCATCGGGCATCTTCGGCCAATTGGCGTCGAGACGGTATGGGTTGGGGGCGCCATTCGGGTCGGCCGGCGCTTGCGCGAACAACTCAGCTTGAGGCCAAGTGATCGTCGCCGCGATGATCCCAAACAGCAACGTGATTGTAGGTACGCGCAACATGGATTCCTCCTCGCGGTGGCCGCAATTTTTGCCGCTCAATTCATGCCTCTTCGCTGACAACCAGTGGATATTATATGCTGCTCCATTCGCCGATACATTCAGTTTCATGCGTTCTGCGACCGCGTGCGTCCACGAAGGCACTGAGCGCCTCGCGCGGATCAGTAAGCCTTCGCCCGGATATAGAGCGGCATCGCGTCCTCCCACAGGCTGTCAGTGAGCATGCGCTTGTCGTGGCCATCGGCCTTTGCGACGCCGAGTTCCGAGGATGATGGCCCGATCCTGTTCATCAGCATAACGTCTTTTTTCCGAGTCTGAGCGATGGCCGCAGATGGCCGTTGGGCCAACAGAATGGCTGCCGGGACGGCGCTAATGAACTTTCGACGCTTCATCAATTCCTCCAAAAGTTCCGCTCGCCCCGGAGTTTCAACCATTGCGGTCGTGCGCAAGACAGCGAGAACCCATGATCCTTATTTGCGCTGGAAGTACCGCGGGTCGGGCGGCGGCTGATCCTTCCGGGTCGGCATCAGCAATCCGTCCCCGCTGATGAAATAATGCTGGTCGCCGACGAAGACCTGCAAATTGCCTTCGGCACAGATGTATTCCGGCCATTGCGGATCTGAATTCCGAGTGCGGACGTATCGCTTGTCGACGGTCCAGGTTCGCGTCAACGCATGGTCGATGACGGTAATCTCGTCATGGATCAGGTTGGGATCGGCCTTGTCGAGATGGATGCGCTCCTTGAACACGGACTGGTTGTCGAAATGCAGCGGGAGGCCAGATGCATCGTAGGACCGCGGACCCTTGAAGCCGCGCGTCTCGACTTCGAGCACGTCGTAACGGCCGTCACCGTCCTCGTCGATCCAGCGACCGATCGAATAACCCTGATAGCTCGGTTCGATTTCGTTCGGCCAATCGCGTCCGTCGGTGAAAATCCGGCGATAGTGGTCCACATCAGCGATCAATATGTATGTCGTGTTCGGCGTGACGACGAACTCGAGAGGACGGAACGCGACCATCATGTGCGGCATGCCCGCGGCAATGCAGCGGGCGTGGCCGGTATAGTTGCCCTCGCCACCCTTCGCCTGGTCCGCAAGGCTTGCCTCGAAGATGGCGCGGTATTCCGGTGTCAGCGGCGCCTGCTGGCCCGCTCCCCACGGCCTGGTTTGATCGAACGAAGGCTGTCCGGGCACGCCCCGTACGGTGAAACGCGCCCAATGCCCCTGCAGATCCGGGTATTTGGCATCATCCCACGCGGCTGCGCAGCCGGCCGAAGCCGCAAGCGCGGCTGACACGAGTGCACCCAACAGCGCGTAGTGACGCATGAACGCTTCTCCCTTCGCCTTACCCCGTGCGGGCGAGCGCGAGTGCCAGTGTTGGCGGTATGATCCGCAGATTGCGGATGGCACGACGGCTTGGCGAACGCTAATCGAATTCGCGTCCTTGGCCATAAGATCTTGCTAAATGCGGCCCGCGATAGAGATCTATCCTCATATTGGGTTAGTGTTCCTCGCGTCAGAAAACACGCGGATAACAGGGAGGCTAGATCAATGATTGGTGCAAGCACGACCGGCGTGTTCGCGCTCGCCGTCACACTGACCGCAACGATTGGCAACGCACAGGCGGCCGATGGATCGAAATACCCCAACTGGAAAGGTCAATGGGACGCGATCAACCCGACCTTCGGAGGGCAGGGCGTCAAGTTCGATCCGACGAAGCGGTTTGGCCCGGCACAACAAGCGCCGCTGACGCCGGAGTACCAAAAGATCCATGAGGAAAGCATGGCCGACCAGGCCAAAGGCGGGCAGGGCAATTTCATCGACCATGCCAAGTGCATCCCTGGGGGCATGCCGAGCATGATGTCGGCTCCGGCGCAAGAGTACATTATCACGCCGGAGACCACATATGTTTCGGTCGGCACCGACCTTCGCCGCATTTTCACTGATGGCCGCCCCTGGCCTACGGACGTGGAGCCGACCTATCAGGGGTATTCGATCGGCCGTTGGATCGACCAAGACGGCGACGGCGACTACGACGTGCTTGAAGTCGAAACGCGCGGTCCCTTCAAAGGGCCTCGCGCCTACGACGCGACCGGGCTGCCTCTGCACTTCGACAACGAGTCGACCTTCAAGGAGCGGCTTCACCTCGACAAGAACAACCCGAACCTCCTTCATGAGGAAATCACCGTATTCGACCATGCGCTGACGCGGCCGTGGAGCGTCGACAAGACGTATCGGCGTAATCCCAATCCCTATCCTCGCTGGAGCCGAATTTCTTGCGCCGAGGGCAACAACTATGTGGTCATCGGAACGGACACGTATTTCCTGAGCGGGGATGGGTTCTTGATGCCCACCAAGAAGGACCAGGCGCCGCCGGATTCGAGATATTTCAAGAAAGCGCAGCCGCCGAAGTGATAGCCGCCAGGAGCGCGCCAGCGAGGAATCCGAAGCTCCTCCGCTTTGCTGGCAGCGATCCGCGCAATCGGCACGCGCCGAGCGGAGTGCATCCCGCCTCGGCACGTTTGACTTCCGGAACTCCATTGGCCTGCCGATTAACCGATGGTCCACCCCAATTGAGGCGTGTGCCGCCATCTGAGGGTTATTGCGGTGCCTCGACCCACACGTCACTCTGCTTAATGCGATCGATGAGCTTCTGTGGATCGAATTTCACGTAGCCGGCTGGAATCTCGAACAGTTGCTCCGGCTGCGGTCCTTCCTGAATGTTCGCCACCTCGACGGTGGAGCCGTCATCGGCCTCGAGCTTCACGACGAAGTTGATGCGGGGATCGATCCATATGAGATACCGGTCCTCGCGCGGCGAGATTCCCCGGTATTTAATGGTGCGGCTCCGCGATCGACTCGTCGTCGATGCGCTCGCAACGCCATGTGGGGCCTTGATTGGTCACACCAGCGATTTGCGCCATGGCTTGCCATTGGGGGCAAGGATTGTCCGATACCCACCGCTGCTACATTCAGGACAGAGGTCAGCCCGATGAAGGGTCGGCTGATGAGCCGACCGATGAGTCGACTTGGGCAAGCGAAAAGGGATTGCAACAGATCCGTTGTTGATGGATTGCCGTGATACATAAAATTCATTTTGCGCCCCAGCTTCCGCGCAAGTCCCCCTCGGCCTCATCGCACGTCGTCAAGTCTCTGACGAAAAGTCTTTCGACGAAAAGTCTCTCTACGAAAAGCCTCCGTGCGAATCTACAGACCCGACCATTTCGCTTTTATGACAGTCAATATGACCGGGGCTTTGAGAGGTCATGCAGGCATCGATGAACCGCATGCCGGCGGTTCGTACCCGCGAGGGACCCGACTCAAGTCGAATGCGTTTGTGGTCTGGATTGCGCCCTTGAAGGTCTTGCCACTCTTGGGCGTTTCGACATGGTGTGGTCGTTGCGCAGAGCCAGCCGCTGGCGCCTCTTGGCCTTCGATTCGGCATGTTTCGTATTCGGCTCGACGTGGTGAGCCGCGTACTCCTTGCCGTCGATCGGAGCGACGTGCGGCGCGTCTCGATCGAGATAGGGTCTTCCGATACCAAGCTCTTTTTCGTGCATATCGATCCATTTCCACAGTTGCTCACTGGAAACCCATCGCTCTGCCCGTGTCTCGCCCTTTACGCTCACGATATCGGCCGCAAGCCCGTGACCGTAGCCGCCGCGGAAGCTTCCACCATGATACGACCTGTCGCTTTGAGCCTTCTGGCCCGTCGCGATGGTTTGCCGATAATCGTCGCGAAATGCGCTCGTTATACCTGGCATCAGGCCGGCATCGTCGAGCCCGCGCAGCGCGTGATAGAGCGTGACCCTGAAATTTGGACTCATGCCGCCAATCACGTAATCCATGGGCGGCATCCTCGCCCTTTGCGCGGCACTTGGATCCTTCCAGGTGAAATCCTCGTCTACGAGCTTGGTAATCGTTTTTGTGACAGTCCGGGTTTTGCCCTTCCGTTTAACCGTTACCCTTATCTGATCCGGCACCCTGATCGTATCCATTTTTCGCGTTCGCGCGTATAGCGACCAGAGGTAGCGGTCGATGCAAACCTGCGCCACCATGCACTCGTCGACGCGATCAACCGCACTCATGTCGATCGAGCTTGTCTCGACCGAATTCGTGCCGATTGAAACGGCGGTTATGTCTGCTTGGGCAAGCGCCGCACCGGCATAGAGCAGCATTGCGAAGCCGCTAGATACGCAACAGTAGTGTGCCCCCACGAGACTCATCCCCTTCCCCGGCCTATTTCATTCCCTGTCGACCACAAATGACCACGGCGAGCTGCGGGCTCGAATATGAGCGATAACGCGTGGAAAATCGCTCAGCTGCCAGTCTACTATGTGGTCGGATGAACCCACGATGAACGATCAGCGCCTCGTAGGGTCCGGAGCGCCCTCGGAAAGCCTTCCAAGGGCGGCAACCGCTGCAAAGCCCGGCTCAGTCTAATCTGCCATACGGTTAACCAAATAGTTAATCGTCGCCACTGCTCTCGCACACATGCCGACAACACGGCGCTCTCGTCGACGAAGAAGTCCGGGCTATGGATTCGGCGCAGCCTTCGCAATGTCTATATTAAGCATCACAACACCGAGGACTTCGCGATCGGACATAAGCGACATTGCAAAAAGATTTCCAACAGCGCGAGAGCTTGCGATAATGCGCTCCATGCCAATCGGAGAGACGCGCCGCGTGCGCGGCGTGGCCGTTCCCTCAATCATGTATGGCACGGCCTGGAAGGAGGAGCGCACGCAAGCGCTGACCTCCGAGGCCATCGCTTGTGGCTTCCGCGCCATCGATACGGCGAACCAGCGCAAACACTACGTCGAAGCGGGGGTTGGCGCTGCGATCAGGGCCGCCGTCGCCTCGGGCAGCGTCACGCGCGAGCAGCTCTTCCTGCAGACGAAATTCACCTGGCAACGCGGCCAGGATCATCGGCTGCCGTACGATCCCAATGCGGATCTCGCTACTCAAGTGCGCCAATCAATCGACAGCTCCCTTGAGCACCTTGGTGTGACCCGCATCGACAGCTACATCCTGCACAGTCCGTCGCGCGCCTACGGCCTCGGCGAAGCCGATTGGGAGACATGGCGCGCGATGGAGGAAGCAGTGCGCGCCGGCCGGGTCGGCTTGCTCGGAGTGAGCAACATCTCGTTCGAGCAACTCGCCACGCTCATCGAGAGCGTGAATATCGCCCCGGCTTTCGTTCAGAACCGCTGCTTCGCGCGCAATCGGTGGGACGCCGACGTGCGGGCGCTTTGCGAGACCAACGACATCGTCTACCAGGGCTTTTCACTGCTCACCGCAAACCCGCAAGTGCTGTCATCACCGCGCTTGATCGCCATCGCGCGACGCCACGGCAAGACCGTTCCCCAGGTCGTGTTCCGCTTCGCGATCGAACTCGCGATGCTGCCGCTTACCGGAACCAGCGACGGCCTGCATATGCGCCAGGACGTTGACATCTTTGACTTCACCTCAAGCGACGAGGATATCGAGATTATGCTCGAACTCGGCATGTTGTAGGGGCGACCACAAGCGTCCCCCTACAACAACAGACAACGCATCGGCGTTTGAGGCGGCCCCTCCTGGCGGCCTGATGCCGTGTATTGTGGGAAAGTCGCTTATCTGTCATTCAAGACATTGTAGCTAGAATCAAAGCGCCATGACTGCGCCTGGAGCCAACCACGTGAAGCGAATTGCAGCTGCCCGCGACGTACGGGCCGAGCCGGCCGCGGATGCCGACAGGTCGCCGATGGAACTGCGCGTCGGTGCACGGTTGCGGCACGCGCGCTTGCTCAATCGCATGCGACTCAAGGACGTGGCGGAGCGCGCGAAGTGCTCCGAGGGCATGTTGTCCAAGATCGAGAACGACCGCGCGGTGCCGTCCCTGACCACGCTGCATCGGCTTTGCAAGGCGCTCAACCTCAGCGTATCTGCCCTCCTCAACAAAGATTTCGCCGAGCCGTGGACGATCCTGCGCCCGGCCGAACGGGCCGTGATCGGACACGCATCGGGCTCCGGCAGCGAAGGGGTCAGGGCAGAGGTCATCATCCCGCATGCGGATGGCCGGCTGCTCGAAGGCTTTGTGGTGATCATCGAGGCCGGCGGGCATACGGCCGGCGTTCTTCAGCACCAGGGCGAGGAGGTCGGCTATGTGATGGAAGGTCAGCTTGAGCTGACGATCAACCGCGAGGTCCACCTGCTCAATGCAGGAGATTCCTTCTATTTTCCTTCCGATTTGCCCCACGAGTATCGCAACCCGGGAAAGACCCGGATGCGCGCCGTCTGGATCAACACGCCGCCGACATTCTAAATCCGCGCCGTTTGGGTGCTGGTCAATATCGTCCGACCTGGATCCCGCCATCAACCACGATGGTCTGGCCGGTGACGTAGCGAGCGGCGTCCGAGGCGAGGAACACCACCACGTCCGCGATGTCGGCCGGATCGCCAACGCGGCCGAGCGGGATGTATTCCGTCGCCCGCCGTAGTCCGGCTTCGCCCTGTGAATGCTCCTCCGACAATGTCTGGGCGGTGCGGATGAAGCCGGGCGCGACCGCGTTGACGCGAATGCCGCCGCGCGCCAGTTCGGAGGCGAGGCCGCGGACGAAACCCACTACCCCGGCTTTGGCGGCGCAATATTGGGAATGCTCGTGCCAGCCGTAGAGATAGCCCATGGTGGAGGCAATCGCGACGATCGCGCCGGCGGATTTGGCCTGCATGCCGGGGACGGCGGCGCGGATGATGCGCAGCATGCCCTTGAGATTGACGTCAAAGGTGTGGTCCCACAGCTCGTCCGTCATCTTGGCGAACGGGATGCGATGGGCAATTCCGGCATTGGCCACCACCACGTCGAGCGCACCATGCCGCTTGGTAACCTCGGCGACTACCTCGTTCGTGCGCGCGGTGTCAGTGACGTCGAGATGGAAGAATTCCGCAATCCCACCGCCGTTGCGGATCTCGTCGACAAGCCCAGCTCCTTCGTCGTTGAGAATATCCGTTGCCATCACGGCGTATCCGGCGCGTGCAAAAGCAATGGCGGTCGCGCGGCCGATGCCGATTCCACTGCCTGTGATCAGGACATTAGCCATCGTGATCCTCCCTAGCCGTCGCCGTTCTGCGGTAGCCGCCGGCGGTTCGCCGCGGTGGCGGCGATATCAACCTCGCCGTTCTCGTCGAGCAGCGCCCCGTAGACCTCGACGGCACGGCGCGCCGATATCCACCCCTCTCTGACGTCGTCGGCGATGCGCCTGGGATCGCGCCCCAGCGGGTCACCGAACCCGCCGCCGCCATTCGAGTAGGAAACCATGGTTTGATCGCGCCTGATCACGATCTGCTCGCTGGTGCCGAGCGGCACAATCTCTCCGCAATCAGACCTGAGGTACTGCCTGGCTGGCTCCGCTGCATGGCCGCCCCTGACGCCGAGCGCCGGGCTGACGGTGCCGTCGCTGACGAAACCGATCTCGACGTCCGTACCGATGGGGCGGAATTCGGTCAGAATGCCCGGCGCCCCGCGAAAAGCTCCGGCGCCTTCGGTATCCGGAACGATGCGCCGCGCCGTGATGCGGATCGGATGATGAAGCTCGTCGATCTCGATCGAGTCGTAGAACGGCATCCCGGCATTGCCCATGGTGAACAGGGACAGCCAGCCATCAGTGCAGAACGTTCCCGGTCCACCGCCCGCGGCGAGAATCACTTCGTTGACGAACGGTCCGTCGCCTTGCCGCGGATCGCGGCCGGACAGCACGCCGGAAGCGGGCGGAATTCCGGCGCCACCTTCGGCCATGCCGGTTCCCGCGTCGATTTCGGCGAGGGCGCGCTGGACCGCATTGGTGACCCGGTCAGCAAGATTGGTTGTAGCGACCGATGTGCAGGTGGGGTGACGCGGAATGCCGACGACGCAATTCTCGCGCAGCGCGACATCGATTCGCCGAAAGCTGCCGGCATTGGCCGGTACCGACTGCGGCAGGCTGTTGAACACGCCCACCATGGCGGCGGTGCGTGCGCAGGCGTGGCTCAGATTGACCCCGACCGGGACACAATCGATGTTGTCGGTCATGTCGACATTGATCCGCGCCGCCTTGTCGTCGACAGTTACGATTGCGGTTGCCGGGATGCCGCCAACCGGCGTTCCTGGCAACGGATCGTGCGTGCAGGTCATGCGGGCGCTGCCGGCGCGCATCCCCCTGATAACGTCGATCATGCGATGCTCGCTGAAGTCGAACCAATGCCGTGCGTGCGCGGTCACCGCCTCCCAGCCGAGTTCCTCCGCCATGCGGACGACCTCGCGCTCGCCAATGCGGGCGGCGCCGACCATCGCCAGATAGTCGCCGCGCCACTGCGCCGGAACGCGAATGCGCATCCGGCACATGTTGATGACGTCGAGCACGTCCTTGTACGCGGCCTGCACCCGCACCGCCGGGAAGATCAGCGCGCCCTCCTGGTAGACATCCCGCGCGGTTCCCATGTAGGTCGTCGGCAACGAATTGCCGCAGTCGGCCTGGTGCGCTTTGGCAAGCACCGTAAAGCGGTGAATGCCGCCGCCATCGAACACCGGCACCAGGATGGTGTGGTCTGCCGCATGGGTGTTGCCGTGATAGGGCGAATTGTGCAGGAAGGCATCGCCTGGCTTGATATCGGGATGGATATCGAGCATCGCCCGCGTCATCAGGTCGGCGCCGCCGAGGACGTGGATGGGGTAGGACTCAACGGCGGTGAGGAGCTCGCACTCGGCCGTCACGATGGCGCAGGAAAAATCCCGTGCCGTATTGATGACGCCGGACCGCGCGGTGCGCAGCAAGGTGTTCGCCATCTTGCGGGTGACCCCTTCGAAGCGCTTATGCATGATGGCGAGCTTGACGCCGTCGATCGTGGGCCGCCGTTCCTGCATGTCAGCCTCCGCCTCTTCCGGTGATCTTCAGCCAATCGGCGAGGGCCGGACATTGACCACGAAGGCGCCGTTGGCCCGCTGCGCGCGTGCTCCAGGATGGACAACGATCGTGGTGAAGCTCGATTCGACGATGGCAGGGCCAAGCACCGGCCCGCCCGGACGCAGATTTTCCAGGTCATAGCTCGGCGCCTCGATGCGGCCGGTGTCGCGAAACGCCATCGATCGCCGCCGCACGGCCGTGATGCGCGGGAATGCCTTTACGCGGCAGGCGTCGGCAAAATCGGCAACTTCGGTGCGGCAGACCGCCCGCCAGGCGACGATCTCGATCTCGTCACCGTCGTCGGCAAATCCGAACAGTTCGAGATGGCGGGCGTGGAAATCCGTCACCAATTGCCGGACGTCGTGCTCGCCGGCAAAACTGCCGCCGCGGAGCGGGACTTCGATCTCCCAGACCTGGCTTGGATAGCGGCCCTCGATGGCATAGTCGATCTTGCCAGCCGTCCCATTGGCGAAGCTCACGGCCGAGCCCGCTTGCGCCTCCTGCTTCAGTCTTGCGAGGATCTGATTGGCGCGCTCGCAGTCGAATTGGGTCGTCCGCATGAACGCGGTGTGCGCCGCTTCGGCGCGCAGCTCGGAAATGACGGCGCCGGCGGCGCTGAGCGCCGCTCCGGCGTCTGGAAAAACGACGGTCTGGCACCGCAGGCGGCGGGCGATGGCCACGCCGTTGAGGCCGGCTGCGCCGCCGCCGCCGATCATGATGGTGTCCTCCGGATCAATGCCCTGTTTGACGGTGATCTCCTCGATCGCGTTCACCATTGCTTCGGTCCCGAGGTCAATGATCGCGAGCGCGGCGTCGTCGATCGAAAGGCCGAGGGGGCCTGCGACCTCGCCTTCGATGGCGGCCATGGCGGCGTCGACCGCGAGCTTCATCCGGCCGCCGAGGAAGAACTCCGGATCGATGTAGCCGAGCGCCACGGCCGCGTCGGTGACGGTCGGCCGCGAGCCGCCGCGGCCGTAGCAGGCGGGGCCCGGATGGGAGCCGGCACTGGCCGGGCCGACATGCAGCATGCCGCCGCGGTCGACATGCGCGATGCTGCCGCCGCCCGCTCCGATGCTCTTCACGTCGACGGAAGGAAACCCGGTCATGTGGCCCTGGTAGACGGGGCCGATCCAGGTCTCGCGCGTCCACGGAATGGCGCCGTTGCGCACGAGGCTCACGTCAAAGGTG
>Ga0257161_1000239_pt1 | contig 14972 bp, 11 predicted proteins | sample NR01A_FD_185954 | JGI IMG/M metagenome (GOLD analysis project Ga0257161, IMG submission 185954) | Soil microbial communities from H.J. Andrews Experimental Forest, Oregon, United States - NR-01-A | ecosystem: Environmental > Terrestrial > Soil > Temperate forest > Bulk soil | place: USA: Oregon... | reverse complement strand
CGGCAGTGCGGGTGACGACAGGCTGACCGGCGGCGCCGGTAACGACGCCCTCAACGGCGGTGCTGGCAACGACATTCTCATCTTCGCCGCGGGGTTCGGTAACGACACCGTAACGGGTTTCGACAGTAACCCGGTTGGAGGTCAGGACCTGATCGACATTACGGCGTACCATTTCACCGCCGCGAACTTCGCCGCCAATGTGCTCATCGCCGCCGTCGGCACCGAAACGCTCATCACGATCGCCGCCGACCAGATCCACCTGCTGAACGTGGCCAGCAACACGGTTAACCAGACCGATTTCATCTTGTGAGGTGTTGGTGTTGAGTAAGATGGCTGCGCGGAACGATAAAAAAGGCCGGCAGCAGGACGAGATCCGGGCGCGTTTCGGCAGCCTTCGCGGCATCGTGCCGATCCTGGCGTTGATTTCCGGCGCGATCAATCTGTTGGGCCTGACGGGCTCATTCTACATGCTTCAGGTCTACGACCGGGTGCTCAGCAGCCGCAGCGTGCCGACGCTGGTCTCGCTCTCCGTTATCGTCGTCATCCTCTTCGTATTCCAGGGCCTGCTGGAGATGGTCCGCGGGCAGGTGTTCGTACGCCTGGGGAGCCGCTTCGATCGCCGCTTGACCAGCGTGGCGCACGACGCCGTCATGCGGTTGCCGCTCCTCGGCGGAGCCAGTGGCGGGTCTCTGCAGCCGATACGCGACGTCGATACCGTGCGGACGTTCCTTTCCAGCCAGGGGCCGGTGGCGATTCTCGACCTGCCATGGATGCCGCTGTTCCTCGTCTTCGCGTTCCTGCTGCACCCGGTGCTCGGGTTCGTCACCGTCGGAGGCGCGCTGGTTCTTTTCTCCCTGACGATGCTGGCGGAGCGGTTGGTGAAAAAGCCGAGCACCATCGTGGCAGCGGCCGCCAGAGAGCGCATGGGGATCGCGGAGGCCTCCGAGCGCAATGCGGAGGCCGTGCGCGCGATGGGCTTCGGCGCCCGCCTCATGCAGGTGTTTGGCGTCGCGAACAGCCGTCACCTCGCCGCGCAGGAGGGGCTGAGCGATATCACCGGAACTCTGTCCATCATCTCCAAGAATTTTCGGCTCCTGCTTCAATCGGGGTTGCTGGGACTCGGCGCCTTCTTCGCGATCCGCGGCGAGATGTCGTCGGGCGCCATCATCGCCATCTCGATCGCGTCGGCGCGGGCACTCGCGCCAATCGAGATCGCGATCGCGCATTGGCGGGGATTCGTCGGCGCGCGCCAGGCTTGGTCCCGGCTCGAGGACGTGCTGGCCAGTTTGCCGAAGCCGGTGGAGCCGCTGGCGCTCCCGCCGCCGGTCAAGTCGCTCGCGCTTGAGGGCGTGACCGTATCCATTCCCGGGACGGAACGTGTCATTTTGGCTGGCGTGACTTTCAAGCTCACCGCCGGGCAGGCGCTTGCAGTCATCGGTGCGAGCGCGACGGGGAAATCGACGCTTGCGCGCGCCATAACCGGCGTCTGGAGGGTCACACGCGGGGCAGTACGGTTGGACGGCGCTCTCCTCGACAGCTGGTCCGCCGACGCCATCGGCAGGAACGTCGGATTTATGCCGCAGGATGTGCAGTTGTTCGACGGCACGGTCACCGACAACATCACGCGGTTTGAGAAAGACGCGGACAGCGCCGGTGTCATTGCGGCCGCGAAAGCGGCCGACGTTCACGAAATGATCCTCAAGCTGCCGAACGGTTACGAGACGCGCCTTGGCGACCGCGCCGGTGCGCTGTCCGCGGGCCAGCGCCAGCGTATCGCGCTCGCCCGTGCGCTGTATGGCGACCCCTTCCTTATCGTGCTCGATGAGCCCAATTCAAACCTCGACGCCGAAGGCGAGACGGCACTCTTCAACGCCATTCGCGGCGTCCGCGCCCGGGGCGGCATCGTGATCGTCATCGCTCATCGGCCGGGCGTGCTGGAATGCGTCGATCTCGTTGCCGTCGTGGGCAATGGAAAAATACTGGAGTTCGGTCCAAAGGACGAGGTTCTGCGCAAGGTCCTGCGCCCACCTGCCGCCGCGGCGCCCGTCGTTCGAATCGCAAAGGCCGAGGCCGGCGGTTGACCGGGCTTTATTGAAACACTGCGCCTTGTGAGGTTGGAAATGTCGTCTGTGCCGAAAATCGACCACGATAACGACCCGTCCATCTGGCAGGTGCGCCGCCGCCTCGCGATCGGCCTCGGCCTGGTCGCGTTGCTGGTTGGATCCGTCGGCGGATGGGCGGCGACCGCCAAGTTATCCGGGTCGGTAATCGCACAGGGCCTCATCGTCGTCGATAGCAACGTCAAGAAGGTCCAACATCCAACTGGCGGGGTCGTTGGGGCAATTCTCGTCAAGAACGGCGACCGCATCTCCGTCGGCGATGTGGTGATGCGGCTCGACGACACCCAGACGCGCGCCAACCTCGGTATCGTGGTTTCCCAACTCGTCCAACTCATCGGCCGCAAGGCGCGACTCGAAGCCGAGCGTGACGATGCCCAGGCGATCGTCTTCCCGGCCGGATTCGAGCAGAGCGATCCCGAAGCTCCGGCCATCGCCAGCGGCGAGCGGCGGCTGTTCGAAGCGCGGCGCATCGCGAAGAACGGGCAGAAGTCGCAGTTGCGCGAGCGGATCGGCCAGTACAAGGTTGAAATCGAGGGGCTCGTTGTGCAGCGCGCGGCTAAGGAGACCGAACTGCAGCTGATGCGTGAGGAACTGGCCCGCGTCAGCGAGATGGTCGGGCGCTTTCTACTGCCGACAACGCGCCAGTTGTCAGCGCAGCGCGACTTGGCACGGCTCGAAGGCGAGGCCGGAATGGTGATTTCCCAGGCCGCTCGCTCGGCGGGTCAAATCAGCGAAATCGAGCTGCAGATCATCGGTCTCGACCAGACGCAGCAGTCGGACGCCATCAAGGACCTCCGCGAAATCGAGGCGCGGATCGCCGAGCTTTCCGAGCGCCGAGTTGCCGCCATGGATCAGTTGCAGCGTATCGATCTCAGGGCGCCGCAGTCTGGGCTCGTGCACGATCTCGCCGTCCATACCGTCGGCGGCGTGATCGGGGCCAGCGAATTGGTGATGACCATCGTTCCCGACGACGATGTGCTGGCAATCGAGGCGCGCGTCGCCAACAACGACATCGATCAGATCACGATCGGGCAGCGAGCGATGCTCCGCTTCGTGGCGTTCAATCAGCGCACCACGCCCGAAATTAACGGCACGGTGACGCGCATCGGCGCTGATATATCGAAGGATCAGCAGTCCGGAAATGTCTATTACGTGGTGCGAATTCTACCGTTAGACGAGGACCTGGAAAAAGTGAGAAAGCTCCACCTCGTGCCGGGCATGCCGGTTGAGGCGTATGTCCAGACCGGAGAGCGGACCGCCCTGTCTTATCTCACCAAGCCGTTCGCCGACCAAATTTCCCGTGCATTTCGAGAAGAGTGAATCGCGCGCGGCGATTGAACAATAAGGCGAAAGTATAATAATATAAACGTCCTAAGCTATATTATCGATGGGGAGCAGCGAAAGACAGCGGTTCAACCGAATTGTCCATATCGCGAAATTTAAGTACCGCTTCCAGCCTATTCTTGACCTGAAGTTTCTGCATAATGTTTGTCATATGATGCTTGATTGTTTTTACGCTGAGATTGAGTCCATTGGCAACATCCTTGTTGGTCATGCCCCGGGCGACCAGAGCAATGACTTTAGCCTCACGTTTTGTCAACTCCTCCGTCCCGTCGTCAGTCGCTGCTGAAGCTCGCTTGCTCAACTTCTTGAGCATCCGCGCGGCGAGCACCGGGGTCACATAGGAAGAGCCTTTGAATACGCTTCGTACCGCGTGAACTATCTCTGATGCGCTGCTGCCCTTCAGCAGATAGCCGCTCGCACCAAGGTTCAACGCGGTCGCCAGGTCTGCGTCGCGCTCGGAAGCCGTCAATATGATGATGCGTACGGTGGGTGTCCGACGCACAATAGCTGTTGCCGCCTCGAAGCCGCCACCGGGCAAATTGATATCGAGCAGCATTATGTCCGGCAGCAGCCGCTGAGCGATGCTCATTGCTTCCGCCCCAGTGCTGCCGTCAGCCACGACGCTAATATCGCGCGTGTTCGCGAGCGCCAGAGCAACGCCGTCACGAATCATTGGATGGTCATCGACGATGGCGGCACGGATTTGGCTAGGCATGTCTGACTCCTCGGTTAGGAATGAAGAGTATGGATCGCAACCGGGTGCCGGACTCCGGTCTGGATTCGATAAGGAAAATGCCCCCTAACGATTCCACGCGGCTGCGCAGAGAGATGAGGCCAAGTCCTCCGCCGGTTTGCATAGATTCCTGCGAGCAGCCTGGCCCCTTGTCCGCAATCTCTATGTTGATGCGAATTCCATCGCAACTAACGCGAACTTGTTGATTCATGCCGGCGGCATGGCGGAACGCGTTGGTCAACCCCTCTTGAACAAAGCGATATATGCAGGCCTGAAGCTGACGAGAAACACGGTCTGGCATTTTGCCGATCGCGCATCGAACTCGCGTCCCGGTCCGCCGCTCGTGGTTTCGAACGGCGAGCCGCACCGTTTCCGTAATTGTTGCGTCTTCCAACTCGGGCGGGAAGAAAAGTCCGCGCGCAGCATTGCGGATTTCCTGGTGCGACTCTTGAAGTACTTTGCGGAGCTTTTCAAGTTCGGTGCTTTTGACCTTTGCCGCGGCGAGTGTGGACTTCAACGCATCGATCCTAAGTAAGGCGAATGCGACATGTTGTGCCGGGCCATCATGAAGGTCGGCGCCCACCCGGCGCAGGAATTCTTCGTTTGCATCCGCCGCGATGCTACGTAACGCCGTGAATCTCAGAAGCAGTTTCTTGTTGAACGCCTGCAGGCGAGCGATCTCGCCGATCTGGCGATTAAGCACTAACTGCTGACCGCTGATCGTCCGGCTGTCGCGACGGATGATAAAAAAAAGTAAGCCGATGCTGCCTAGCGTCACGGTGCCGACCACGAGCGAGCTATGCTGGCCGATGGTGGATAGGTCGCTCTCCAGTTTGGTAGCGAGCCGGTAAATTTCGGCAACCGCAATAATGCGATCGCTTCCGTCCTCGCGGATCGGAGTGAAAAATCCCAGCAGAGCGAGTCCGGTCGTACTCTCCGGTTCTTGCCCCGTGTTCTGCGGGTTGATTAATTTTGCCGCGACGGCGCCGTCCAATGCCGGCAACAGGTGCGGGCCTCCGGGATAGGTCTCGCCGATATGTTCGAAGTTGTTGCTGTAGGCAACGGTTCCGTCGGTTCGCCAGATTTTGGTGGTGACGATATGCTTGCCCAGGGCGGTTTCGTTATGCCACGCATCAAGTGCAGCTCGCGCTTGCGAATTAAGTTCATTTCCGGTGGCGAGGTCCTGCACAAGCGGCTGGACTACGGTGTTCACAAACAGGGCACTTGACTCGGCGGAATGGCGGAGTACGTCTTGCTTGATCCTCTCGGAAACCCATGCGCCGAGGAGCATCGCGCATCCGACCGCAATCACGGCGCATACGACAAGCTGCCAAGCGTGGCCCATTTTTTTCCAGCTTGTGTAAAATCGCTCAACGAATCGAGGCGTCGATCGATACGCACCCGCTGCGGCACTTATTGCGGTCACTTTGACACCTGCGTTTCACGGGAAGTGCTCTCGGTCGGATTTATTTCGAACAAACAAAAACCGTGCCTCGGGCTTCCACAGGGCATAAACGAGTCTCTACCAGCAAATAATGCGACCTACGAGTAGGTACGATTCTATGGGGCACTACCCTGTCGTACCTTAGGGAATCGCCCTGCTGTACCTTGGTCGGAGAGAATCGAAAATCTATTTCAGATGGTATTGGCCGCATTTTGCGGTGTGGTTTCAAGTACACAAGTTGCGGACATGCCTGACCTCAACTGCGAGCGCGGTTGCGGCTGCCGGACGCTGAGCCGCCGGCGCATTTCGCGGTCGCGGCTGCTTGCTTGCCGCGGGCCTTAGCGTCATCGCTGCCTATACGTTGGCGCTAAGCCAAACTGGGCGGATGTGGGGCGCGGTGCATAGCGATCACAGCTGGCAGCTCCCTTTCGCCTGCTTGTTCTCGGCCGGTGATCGCTCGATCTCGCCACCCATGTTCGATGACGATCTGGGGTCCGAAGTATCACCGCTGTCCCGTCCTGATTATTAAGCTACCAAGGTCTGATCAAGCTAAGACCTCTCGGTAATGCCGACTAAGGCCTCGGACCGTGGACGCATTTGAACTGCTTGGTAGTTTGCATGCGTGATTGCAGCTACGCGTCCCAATTTGAGGCTCGCGATGACCTCGCTGATTTGTTCGGGTTGGCAAGTCTCCCGAAATTGGAATGCGCAGTGCAAGCGCGGGTTGGACGAGTGAAGCGCCGCCGCGACCGGAAATTACGGCGAGCGGCAGTGGAGGGATAATATGTATATTTCCGAAAAGGCATCGCTGGCTCGACGGATCGAGGCGCAGAAGGCGCGCGACAATCGCGCCGAGATCGTAAAGGCGCTCTCTCTCGGCCAGATCACGCGACGGGACCTCTACAAATGGGGGCTGCTGACGACGGGTGGCTTCCTCGCCCTGAAGAACGGCCTGAGTCCGTTCGCCCGCAGCGCCTTCGCCCAGGTACCCACCGGGGTGCCGCGCAGTCCGCTGTTCAGTCAACTGAAGTTCACCCAGCCATTGCCCCGACTTTCGCCGCAGGCGCCGATGCCGGTGTCGAAGGTGCCGTGCTCTAACCCCGACCCCGCGTCGGACGGCGATGCCCTCTTTCCCGATTCCTCAGGCGAAACCCTTCCCGCTCTCCCGGGCGAAAGCCCACAGCGGAAGCCAGCGTGCCGATTGTCATATCACACCTACTTCACCGCCAACCCTTCGGACCCGCACTACGGGAACCCGGTCACCGGTAGAGGTCCGTGCGAAGGTCGCCCGCCGGGCGAGATCTTTGCTCACCAGCGCTGGAACGAGTTCTTCCCCAAGGTCGGCTATGTGATGTCGTTGGCGCGGTGCGCGCCCAACACCAAGTTCCATCCCAATTTCCCCGCGCAGAACCCGAACGCGGTCTGGACCTATGGATCCGGCAACACTCAGCAGGGAACGCTGCCTCCATTCCTGATCAAGGGTCGGTATGGCGAACCCATGATCACCCGCATCTACAACAACCTGGACCCCGACAGGGCGAACAACGGCGGCTTCGGTCGCAACGAGAGCCAGCTTCACTTTCACAACGCGCACAACGGTGCGGAGAGTGACGGCGCCGCGAATGTCCACCACTTCCCGGGCACGTTCTACGACTATCGGTGGAGCACGACACTCGCCCGGCGCGACATAATAAATACACAGGCGACTGATCGCCGCGCATCGGGGCCCGACGGCAACGGGGGGCTTGTCAACGTCCCCGGCGATTGGCGCGAGCTTCAAGGCACCATGTGGGCCCACGACCACCGCTTCTTTTTCACCGCCGAAAATGTCTACAAAGGCAATCTCGGCATGATCAACTATTACAGCGGTCCCGACCGTGGCAACGAGCGGCTTAACGACGGGATCAATTTGCGGCTGCCCAGCGGATTCGGTCTCGATTACGGCAACATCGATTTCGACGTCAATCTTGTCATAAGCGATGCCGCGACAGATCAGAACGGCCAGCTTTTCTTCGACATCTTCAACACCGACGGGTTCCTGGGCGACATCCCGCTGGTCAACATGTCCTACGCGCCCTATTTCGAGGTGTTGCCGCGGAAATACCGCTTCCGCATCCTGAGCGCCGGAATGTCCCGGTTCATTAAATTGGCCCTGGCTAATTCGTCTGGGCTGCCGGTGGCCGTCACCCAAATCTGCAATGACGGGAACCTGTTTCCGAATCCGGTGCTCGTGACGGCGCTTGATCAGCAGGGCACGGCCGAACGCGTCGACATCGTCGTCGATTTCTCGAGATTTCGGGTCGGCGATCGGCTGCGCCTGGTAAATACGTTGAAGCACACCGACGGGCGCAAGCCGGCCTCGGAATTAACCCTGGCGCAAGCCCTCAATGGCGATCCCCAAGACCCTGCCGTAGGCGCGATTTTGGAGTTCAGGATCGTCAGCTCGGTCGCGAGCGTCGATGTGCCCGGCGTGATTAACACCTTGGCCAACAGCTGTGGCACCAACGATAAGAGCGTGGTTCCGCTTACATTGACTCAGCAGATCCCGATCGTGGCGCCGGTGCGGGAGCGGGTCGTCGAGTTCGGCAGGGTGGGCACCGGCGATTCGCGAGACCCGATCACCGGCCAATGCACGCCCGATTGCCCGGAATCCGCGACGTTCCCGTGGACCATCCGGGTCAATGGGACCCAAGCGCACTCGATGAACGCCAACCGGGTCCAGCTTCTGGTGCCGAAACCCGGAGAAGTCGAGCACTGGACTTACGTCAATACTGGCGGCGGCTGGGATCACCCCATCCATCTCCACTTCGAGGAAGGCATCACCATGAATCGCGGTAATCAGGCGATCCCCGCGACGGAATTGATGAAACGAAAAGACGTCTGGCGGCTGCGTCCCGCGGGACAAGTACAATTCCAGATCCAGTTCGGCGAATATGGCGGATCCTACGTCAACCACTGCCATAACACCGTACATGAGGACTTCGCGTTGCTGATGCGAATTCAGCTCCTGAACGGAGTTGCCGGGTCGCCGCAGAACGTGGTCACGTTGACGCCGAATCCGACCCCCGATGGCGTGTTCTTCACCACACCGGAAGTCCTGCCCGAGGCCGATCCGGCCAATCCGACCGGCACCACCACGACGGCGCAGATCAATACGCTGGAGAGTAACCCGCTCCGGTTGACCCCCGACGGCGTCAAATAGCCTGACCGCCGAACCTTGCATGCGCCGGCGGGGGTCAACAGACATCCGTCGGCGTCACTTTCCGGAGGAACCATGCGACGAGTTCTGTGGTCCATCTTCGCGGTATTTGCTGTCGCGACTCTCTCGGCCGCACCCGTGGTGTTCGCGCCCGCGTTTCGTCCGGCATTGGGTGCCGCCGATGCGGGGAGTCTCGATACAGTGAGTGTGGATACCGCAGCCCCGCTGCAGGTCGCAACTGACGCGCGAACCAACCGGTGGGGCGAAAGTTACTTCCCGAACGTGCCCGTCGTCACCCAAGACGGACGAACGGCAAATTTCTACGATGACATGATCAAAGGCCGGCTCGTGGTGATCAGCTTCATCTTTACGAGCTGTACGGATATCTGCCCGCTGACCACGGCCAGGATGGCGCAGGTGGAGGACAAGCTGGGCGATCTCGTCGGCCGCGACATCTTCTTCATTTCCATGACGGTCGATCCGGAAACGGACACGCCGGAAAGGCTCAAGGCGTTCGCCGACGCGTTCGGCGCCGGTCCAGGCTGGCAGTTTCTGACCGGGAAGCCGGAGGACGTCAAGGCGATCAACTATAAGCTAGGCGACCGCAGCCAGAAGAACTTGAGCGAACATCGCAATGAAATCGTACTCGGCAATGATACAAGCGGCGAATGGGCGCGGGATTCAGTGTTCGGCGATATCGATCGTCTCGTCATGACGATTCGCGCCATGGATCCGAGATGGCGCGACCAGGTGCGCGTGCCGGGAACAAGCCAAGTGAGCAATGCCGGAATACCGATGAGCGATCAGCCGGGCCAGACATTGTTCAAGAAAATCTGTGCACCTTGTCACACGATCGGCGTCGGCGACCGCGTAGGGCCAGACTTGCGTGGCGTCACCGCGCATCGCGACCGCGCATGGTTGGCGAGCTTTATCCGAGATCCGAAGACGAAGCATGCCGCCAAGGACCCGATCGCCCTCGCGCTTGCGGCACGATTTCCCGGCGTGCGCATGCCGGCGTTGGGGATCAGCGATGTCGATGCCGTGGACCTCATTTCCTATCTGGGTACGGAGACGGCTCGCATCACCGACTCGGTGCAAAGCGACGCCCCGTCGTCCACGCGCCACCAGCACCATCATTGAAGGCTGACGCACATGAGAATCCGCGACAGTTGCCGCGTCTGACCATGCGGGAACAGCGGCAATGCAAACCGAGGACGAGAGCGCGGCGGCACAAGGCGGCGAGCCGCCCGGCGGCGATTATAATCTGCTGCCTTACCCTTCCATGCCGTTTGCCTACACGCAGCCAGCACATTTGGCGGCCCTTACGGCGTTATTCGGGCTTGAAGCGCCAGCTGCCGATAGTGCACGTGTCCTTGAGCTGGGTTGCGCGTCCGGCGGCAACATCATCCCGCTCGCAGCGCGGTTTCCGAATGCCAGTTTCTTAGGGATCGATCTTTCCCAGAGGCAGATCGACGACGGGAGTCGACGAATCGCAGCCCTCGGCATTTCAAATGTCGAGGTTCGACAGGGCGACCTGGCAAAAATCAAGTCGTTCGGGGAACAGTTCGACTATGTGATTTGCCACGGCGTGTTCAGCTGGGTGCCGAAGGCTGTGCAGCACGCTATTTTCCAGATTTGCAGCGAGAATTTGGCAGCCAATGGTGTGGCGGCCATCAGCTATAACGTTCTTCCCGGCTGGCATCTGCGAAGAATTGTGCGCGACATCTGTCTTCATCATGTGGGGAATGAGGGGCCGCCGCGGCAGCGCGTTAATAAAGCCAGATGGGCACTCGAACAGATCGCCAAATCAGCGAATGCGACTGAACCCTACGGCCTGCTCATGCGAAATGAAGCAGAGCGCATAGCGAAGCTACCATCCTCATACATTCTTGGCGAATTCCTGGCGGCGGAAAACGCCCCCTGTTATTTCCACGAGTTCGTCGACTGGGCGGGACAATATGGCCTGAGTTATCTGAGCGAGGGGGACCTTGCCTCGTCAATCCCGGAATTCCTGCTTCCGGAAACCGAACGCAGAATCAAGCTCCTTGCCGGCTCGAACCGATTGGCCATGGAGCAGTACATCGATTTCTTCACCGGGCGCCCCTTCCGTCGCTCAGTTCTGACCAAATCGCAATTATTGGCCACGGAAAATCGGATACCGAGCCCTGAATTATTGCGCCCATTTCACTTCGCCAGCCAAATCCGCCTCGACCCCGAGCGGAGCAACGCGCAAGTGTCCGTATACAAGGATAATCGGGGCCGTGAGATCATGACCGGAGATCCTGCCGTGCGTTACGCACTGGCACAACTTGCCGAACACTATCCGGCTACACTTACATTGAAGCAGCTGATCGCGCCCACCGGGCACAGCAACGTGACCTCCAAAGCCGAAGCACCGCTCTGCAAGGCCCTGTTTCGATTGATTGCGGCGAGCCAAGCGACCGTTTCATCTCAGCCGTTGGAGGTGGGGCGTGCAGCGGCTGGATGCCCACGCGCGTGGGCGCTCGCTCGAATTGAAGCGGCAGCGGGACAGCCGTGGGTCACAAGCCTGCATCATACCGCGATTCCGCTGCATATCGTATTGGCCTATTTGCTGGTGCATCTGGATGGCAATCACGATCGCCAAATGTTGACAGCTAAGCTGGTTGAGGCACTGCGGCGCGGTGAAATTCGGGTACCAGAATTGCAATCAGACCATACGAATGCGAAAGGCTCGCGACTTGAGTTGGTCGCCAAACAATATGTTGAGCGAACATTCAGTTACTGCACGTTGCACGCCCTTCTCGAGCCAATGCCCGCGTGAGGAGTATGTCAGGAGGTCGACCGCATACCGGCTATTCGGGCCGTGGACGTCTTGTGAGGCCAAACCATCTCATCGTCCATTTATCGCGTAAATCATATCCGGGAGGCTGTTATCAAATTAAGGACAATGCTGCCCATGGATGCGTCGCGAACAAGATGATTTACTTGGTGTTTTGGTGGCGGCAATTTGACGCTTACCCTCTGGAAACATCAAGTTTGAATCATCTGCTCTTGCAGAGATTGCTGATATTCGACATTATAGGTTTGCGGGGACGGCGCTCCCCGGTTTCTAGCTCAGGCCGTCATTAGGGGAAAACAATGCCCATTGAATCAGATAACAGATCCGCACCGAAATCCGAAAGCGGTGACGCCAGAGCGGCCGCCGGGGTTGCCTCCGGGAGTGCTCGCGCGGCCCTTCGCTACGTCGATCGTCCGGACTGCAATGAAACATTCGCCGATTCGATTTCGCGACTTTCCTTCGATGGCCAGACCTTACGTATCGAATTCGCTGTATCGCGCATCGATGAAACCAAGCCAGATACTCCAGTTACCGGGCGACTTTATCCGTCCTGCCGTTTGGTGCTAACGCCGGCTGCAGCCGCTGACCTGATGCAGAAGATGCAACAGGTTGCCGCCGCGCTGATGCAGGCGCGTCTGCAAAAGCAGGGGCAGTCTCAGCCGATACAGGAAAGCAATGGGGCGGATAAGACGGCTCGTAAGGCACCGTAGATTGAGCCACGCTACGAAAATGTTTTGATGGAAAGTTACTGCCCGGGTTATCCGAACGCGGATCGAGTTTGCGATGGAGTTTTCTGGACGGCGGCGGCGGTTTCCGATTCAAGAATCGGATCGAGGGGGATCTGCCCTTTAATGCAGGTCCACCGATCACGGGTCCCGCTGGGGGTCACGACCTCCCGGTTCTCGGCAGCAACCAGGCCAACATCACTTGCTGCGGGTCGCGACGACTACGTGGAAGTTGATGCTTCTGCACCGCCTTCGCGGCGAAGTCAGCCGTTTGCTCCTCGCTCTGCCGCTTGTCACGCGGAAGTGCCATCCATTCCCGAATGACTTCCCTTCGGATGTCTTGTCGTTTCATCTCGGATCTCCATCGTCCCGGGAATCGCCATTCACCCAACAGCCGCTCGATAGCGGTGCGTAGGTGCGGGCACCCTTGCGATTATGTGTTCGGGGTTCACGTCACAGATCTGCGCCATGACGACCGCCAATTCGGCCTTTGTCTGTTCGTTCGATTCCACCAAGGGCAACCGAACCTTTGGCGACATCAGATCAAGCAGGCTCAATGCATATTTGAGTGGAACCGGGTTCGTCTCCCGAAACAGGGCGGACGTCAGCGGCGCGATCTCACCAGACAAGCGTTGCGCTCTCACCATCTGCCCTTGCTTGCAAGCCAGGAACATGCTGCGGCAGAGACTTGGCGCGACGTTGGATGTCACAGAGATGCAGCCATTCCCGCCTTGAGCAAAGAACGCCAATGCGGTCGCGTCGTCCCCGGAAAGCAGCCTGAAATCCTTACCGACGAGCGACCTCAGCCGGGCCGGCCGGGTGATGTCGCCTGTTGCGTCTTTCAACCCAATGAATTGAGGGTTCTCGGCGAGGCGAACAACGGTTTCGTCGGCTAGGCTGCATGCGGTTCGACTCGGCACGTCATAGAGGATGATCGGTAAGCCCGTCGATTGCGCGATAGCCTTGAAGTGAGCGAGCAAGCCGGCCTGCGTCGGCTTGTTGTAGTACGGCACTATTGACAGGACGGCATCGGCGCCACGTGCTTCGGCGTCCCTCGTCAATTCGATGGCGTGGGCGGTGGAATTCGAGCCGGCGCCGGCAATCACGGGTATCCGACCGCGTGACACGCCGACCGCGATACGAATGAGTGTGCGGTGTTCTGCGGGGCTCAGCGTGGGCGCTTCGCCGGTTGTTCCGCATACCACCAGTGCGGCGACTCCTTCCAGGATTTGGCGATCACAGAATTTTTCGAACGCGACGGTGTCGACATTTTCGGCGTCATCGAGCGGCGTAGGTAGCGCGGACGCGTAGCCGGATAGTCTAGAAACGTGTCGACCGATGGTCGTCATGGTGAGGGAATGGGACCGGACTGGGTCATGTGCTGCTCCCGAACGGGAACGATGTTGGATTGGTGTATAGCGCCGCCGGCTGCCGGCCAACGGCGTGGCTGCGTTTAGTGGTTGAAGTGTGGCATCCAGATCGCGGTTTTCAGAGCGACGGTTCCGGCGGCGACGATCATCAGCAAACCGATCGTCAAAGTGAATTGGCAGAACCGCTTGATCATGCTGATCTCCCAAACTCCGCAAAGGCGAGTTAGGCGAAATTGTCGCAACAGGCCGCATAGTCTGAAATCGGCTGGACTGACCGCACGGCCGGTGAACTGGTTCCGCGCCCAGCGCCCGTCCTGCGGCGCGCCTCAACGAACGCACTCAGGATCGCCAGAGGCAATACCTCGTGAACTGCGTCTGCGGTTTCGTCGATCTCCTCAGGCATATTTGGCTGTTTGGAGAGCGAGCAGAGCCATTCGCCGTCTTGGTAGACCAGGCGGCGAAGTTTCCATGCCGGTAGCTCAAATGCGATCAGAGCAAGTGCCACGTCGCTCCAAGCGCCGGCCTTGATTAACTGATCGATCCGAACAGCCGTTCCAGCCATGTACAGCGCCGGAAGGCGCACGCAGGCGTCCGCGATGACGTTGCTGATGAGAGTCGTGGTGAGCGCGGGCGCCAGCCGAAGCTGCTCCGTCAGCCGGTTGAGACGGTCCTCGCGATCCGGAATGAGCAACATGACACGAACTCACGGAATCACGGTCTTACGCGACCGCATCCCGCTAGATAGGGCCAAAGATCATAAAGAAACGAGGGGGAGGGAGATGCTGCGATATATGGATCTCATAAGGAGTGAATTCTGGTGCGTATCCGCAAGAACAGCGGCGCGCCGCGAATCCCTTGCCGAAAAACTTCCCCAGACTAAACGCAAATTTTAGTCTGGGCTCGTTTCGGAACGATCTCGAAATTGATTGTTTGTCAGGATGTCGGATGGCGCGCCCGGAAGGATTCGAACCTCCGACCCCCAGATTCGTAGTCTGGTGCTCTATCCAGCTGAGCTACGGGCGCTGGTCGCAACGCCGGGGCAAGCGCTTGGGCATCCCCGAAGTCCGGGATAGCTATAGGCTCCGTTCCGACTTGGCAAGACTTCTATCCTGGCTCGCAAGTATTCCGACTTGCGTACCGGCCAGGTCTGCGCGTGGGCCGAGGTTTACGCCGCCCTGACGCCCCGTGGATGCAGTGTCGCCGCCATGCCAAAGTA